>Ga0233412_10000369_pt1 | contig 26396 bp, 32 predicted proteins | sample Na_anoxic_4_MG_FD_180667 | JGI IMG/M metagenome (GOLD analysis project Ga0233412, IMG submission 180667) | Seawater microbial communities from Saanich Inlet, British Columbia, Canada - Na_anoxic_4_MG | ecosystem: Environmental > Aquatic > Marine > Inlet | place: Canada: British Columbia...
TTTCGCCCCAAACTCTTTAACGATGCGGGGGTATATCTTTGATTTAGTTCCAAGGACACCGCGGGTTGGCTGCGATGCGGGGGTATATCTTCGATTTAGTTCCAAGGACACCGCGGGTTGGCTGCGGGTGCGGGGGGTATATCTTCGATTTTGTTCCAAGGACACCGCGGGTTGGCTGCGATGCGGGTGCGGGGGGTATATCTTTGATTTAGTTATGATTCATCTCCTTAGAATCTCGCCCACTTTTTCCATGTATAATTTATTAGTTCTTTTTTATGTATTTCATTTTTAGACTCATCCAAATTTTTCTTGAAAAAATGTTCAACCTAACAAATAATTAAATTCGTTGTATTTTTCGTTGTATTTTATTCTTTTTTCATTTTGTCACTGCGTATTTGGTTGAGCATATTTTGAAGGTATATTTCAAAGAATAAAAAAGAAAAAACAACATTCGACACATGCATATCTTAGAATGGGGATCATGAAATCCTTTAGAATTCAATCCAGTATTTGGTTTGGCCACAAGCCAGTTGAATCAAGAGTGGTTTCTGGATTATATTATAAATAAATCAAGACAATAACATGTGTGAAACATCAACGAAATATTTTAGTGGATTGCACGGTATAAATTAATGCGACGTTTAATAAAATAGCGAATAAATTTAGAGGTTCAAGTCTCGCGCCGATGATTTAAACGAATGGCGGGGGGAAGTCTTAAAGCGAGTTAGGTGTCGCAAGGACCCCGTGGGTAAAAAGCACATGGAAAATATATAGATATAATTCATGGATGATTGTTCATCTTTTTTGAATATCTCCCACTTTTTCCATGCATAATTTATTAGTTTATTTTTTATGTTTTTCATTTTAGACTCATCCAAATATCCCTTGAAAATCTGTTCACCTAACAAATAATTAAATTCGTTCTATTTTGTTCGTTCTTTTTATTCTTTTTTCATTTTGTCACTGCGTATTTGGTTGAACATATTTTGAAGGGAAATTTCAAAGGAGAAGAAAGAAAAAAGGAAAAAACATTCGACGCATGCATATCTTAGAATGGGGATCATGGAATCCTTTTGAATTCAACCCAGGATTTGTGTTTTGGTTAGGCCACTAGCCAGTCGAATCAAGAGTGGTTTCTGGATTATGATTAAACAACACAGACAGTATCGCGTGCGAAACAAACAATATACGATATATTGTAATGGATTGCACTCTTCTCGCAAAGGTTGGAATGATACTTAGCGGGGGTATATCTTTGATTTAGTTCCAAGGACCCCGCGGGTCATCGCGGGTGTAGGGTAAAAAGCAGATGGAAAATTGATAGATATAATTGATAGATGATTGTTCATCTCCTTTGAATATCGCCCACTTCTTTCATGCATAATTTATTTGTTCTTTTTCCGTCCTTTTTTATTCTATTTTCATTCTATTTTCATTTTGTCGCTGCGACCCCAAAGGGGCGCGGGTATTTGGTTGAACATATTTTCAAGGTATATTTTGAAGAAGAAAAAGAAAAAAAACATTCGAATCACACATATCTATTTATTGTTCATCTCCTTTGAATATCGCCCACTTTTTCCATGCATAATTTATTTATTATTTTTTATGTTTTCATTTATTATTCATTCAAATTTTCAAGGTATATTTTGAAGAAGAAAAAGAAAACAACAACATTCGAAGCACACATATCTTAGAATGCGGATCATGGAATCCTTTTGAATTCAATCCAGTATTTGTTTTTTTGGTTTTGCCACTAGCCCGTCGATTCATGAGTTGTTTCTGGATTTTATTATTATCCAATCAAGACAGTAACGCGTGTGAAATCCATTTTGATATATTGTAATGGATTGCACGATTTAATTGATTTGTCACAGCGACCCCAAAGGGGCGCCCTCCGGGTATTTGGTTAAACATATTTTCAAGAGATATTTTGAAGAAGAAAAGGGGAAAAGAGAATAAAAAAGATAAGGTCAGCGACATCGAATGACGCATGCATGTTTAATCGGATGAATATTTTTGATTATATGATACGATTATTTCGCTGGCGCAGCATATGATACGATTATTTCGCTGGCGGTATAATAATTGAATTTGTGTCCATGGACCCCAAGAGTTTGCATGGAAGCATTTGCGTTTATTTTTCGTGTGGGTTTTACGCCGCTGCAGCGACAAATACGAAGTGCGTTAATCATTTGACTCGAGAAGTAGACCCCCAGTCACACCGCGATGTTTATAACAATGCACCAAAGAATACGCATGATTTATTTTCACAAAAGGCAAAAATAAAGGAAAAAGGAAAATACTCGATGAGGGATTTGAACCCTCGACCCTTGGCTCATAAGACCAATGCTCTAACCACTGAGCTAAACGAGTAAAATGAAAAAATAGTTTAGAGACGTATTCATGTCTTTTTTCACCATGTGAATGGCAAAGTCACTCGACAAGGGGCTCGAACCCTTGACCACCAGCTGCCTTTAAATATTATAAAAGGCTGGCGCTCTACCAACTGAGCTAGCCGAGTATAAAACAGTTTAGAAACATGTCAAGGTTATAGGGTTAATTGCACGAAGTGGGGTTCGAACCCACGCATCCGGAGATAACGGGTCTTAAGTCCGTCGCCTTAGACCACTCGGCCATCCGTGCTTAAGGCATATAACGCCGATAAATAGTTTAGAGACATATTCAGGTCTTTGTCGGCTATGAACCGAAACACTCGACAAGGGGCTCGAACCCTTGACCACCAGCTGACTTTTATTGATTAAAAGGCTGGCGCTCTACCAACTGAGCTAGCCGAGTAAATGAAACCCATGTTTCATAATCCAATCACCCCATGTGATTGGCTAGTATAAACAGTAGGAATATTCTAAATCATTTTTTTGAAATGCAGTGTTTTTGATATTTTTTCTTTTGCTTTGTCCACACTATATATAGCAAGTTCTCTTTATATGCTTTTTTGCGTTTTTTATGTCGATGCGGCGGCGAAATTATTGTAACTTATCCAATGGAGTGTTTCATTACTAGCCTGCCGAATGATGTCTGGTTTCTCGATTCTTTATATTGGATACAAGACGCAACGCTATAAGGAAACATGATGCGATTCATTTCGTCAATGAGTAGGGTACGATTATTTTGTCGGATAAATCCCTCTGCGAAAATATCGTCACTTAAGGAGCGTCAGTTTCTTTGGGTTTATTAATACCGCAAACAACTAACCGTTGATATATGGTTTCTTGAACGGATTTTTGTTTTGAAATTATTTTTCCGCGATCGTTGATGATTAAATCGCTTTTAATGAGACCGCCAGTAGTTTTGTATGCGACTTCATTAAACACTTCGGTTCTATTTCCCGCCAATTTGGTGTATTTTTTTTTATTAATCTCGTATGTGCCATGCTTATTTTTTACCGGGCGTTTCAACACTTGAACCATGGATGTTGGTTTGTTTTCGTTTTCGTCGGTAATGTTGATAGGTGCGGCATTTTTTTCCTTGGCCAATGCGTTGTAGCTTTTCGTGAGTATTTTATTTTCGGCCTGAAGATGCCGAATTTCGACATTCAGCAAAATGCAATCGTTGGTTTTGTTTTTCTCATTGGCCGCAGCAACTTGCTTCTTTAATGCCCGATTTTCATCCATCAGCATGGTATAATTTTCATAACTATACTCGGTGGTCTGAATGATGTCTTTAATGATTTTATCTAATTCAGACAGGGCTAAATCATCCACGCAAAGTAATTCGACGTAATTGCAATCGCGTATAGTAATTGTACGCAACAATGGTTTTAGTTCGGCATGCTCTTTGACGGCGTTTTCAATCTCTAAATTATTTTGCACCTTGAACGCATTTATCAAATGAAAATTGGAATACGTTTTGTGATGAGTCGCCATTCGGCTTTTTAGGCCGTTTGAAATACCGAATTTGATTAATTTTTCACCATCTTTACTAACATTGTCAATAATCCCGTAATACAAGCACTGGGTATTTTTTTGAAACTGTTCAACGAGGGTTTTTTCTCTGATTTTATATTTATCGACCTCGGCGGTTTCAAGTTGATGTTCAGCCGTTTCAAGTTGATGTTCAGCCGTTTCAAGTTGCTGTTTTAATTCGTCGCTTTCTTCATGACACACCTCTTGCAATACTTCTTCCAATTTAATATAGTAATCGTGTATTTGTTCTGCCCGTTTAGTACCAGCTTTCATGCAAAACGATTTAAAGGTTTTGACACTGAGAAGAAAGGTTGTCTTGTTATGTCCCCCATGTTTGCCATTATCTTTCTTTCCCGCTTGGGAAAGCGAACATGTATAGTCAATATCAACCGTAAAATGCTTTTCTAGCAATGCTTTAGCCTTTACCTTTTGGGCAAACCCAACCCATTTCCAAACGTTGTCCAAGTCAATCACGAAATCGTGTTTCGGATGGTGGTTTAAAAAACAGTAAAAGCTGGTGACGAACAAATGCTGTTCCAGGTCGGTAAATTCCCCCTTGATTTTGGTGAGCAACTTGCTCTGATACGTGCCAGACAATTTAGTAATGGGATTGTTGTCCATCATATCCACAATATCGAGCGTATTGGATTCCATGTTTTACTATTACTTATTATACGACAATGTCTTTACATGCTTTTTTGTTTTAAAAGCAATAAATGAGTTAATATCATCTGCGAATCAATCGTCACTTAAGGCCGCGCTAAATCAAAAAGACCAAATCAAAAAGACCAAATCAAAAAGAAAAAAACTTGGGACGTTTGAACGCGGCCGCTCGCACGATTCCAAGTGATTGTTTTTATTAATGGGAAGAACAATTCTAAAACTGACCCAGAGCAACCAATTTTCACATTCACATGTTGACACATATTTTGTTAAATGTACCACAACACTGACGGCCATTCGTAACTGAAACCAATGGCACAAATTAACACAAGTTCTATTTGTCTTTTAATTCCGCATACACCTCTTTTTAGAGAATAATCAACCGTCGAAGACTATCTCAGAGGCAACTGAATGCCCAAAATATGCTGCGACTGTTCACGCCGTGTTGTGCCCCGCTTTACTCATTTTTAACCAAGCGGGTAGTTACCATACTAATCACCCCTAGCATAGTGAGGGCAAAACTCTTTGATTAGAGACCAATGATTTAGGTTTTTAAATTATATTAAGTGCTACATTGTATTAGCTATAAATTATCGATGATACCTTCATCACAATTTTTAAATCATTTTTCGAATTTGCCCGTTTTTTGACGTTTTTTATTTTCGCCACTAGCCTACCGAATCATGAGTGGTTTCTTGATTCTTTTATAACCCAATAAGATGCGAATGCCATACAATTCTAATATATGTGTATATTTTTCAGGATTGCACGGTTCAAAGAAAATAAATCGAAAAAGGCTTGAAAAATAAAAATGAAAAATAAAAGGCCAAACCGAACCACCATTAAACAGACAGAGATAGTAAAAGAATCAAATCAACGCAACATCACCGACAGACATGTCCGTCGCCAAGGCAACCAAGGAAACCAACAAAAGAGCGTGTGAAACGTGCAACTCAACAAAGCACTACACCGCACAGTGCAACAAGGCAAGGCAGACTGACTTGTTTGTTGCTTCTTTAGTAACTGGCGACTGGCACAACCTTCATTGTGTCGTCCGCAGTTTGGACCGAGTTCAACTGAAAGCCCTCCTGACAACCCTTCTTTCAAACCTGAAAGAAATGCGCTGCGTTCCAAACAAGACCAACAAGCCTGTTTCCAAGATGACCAACGCCCAACTGGCGCGCGAGTGTGTTCACAACCATCGCATGGTGCAAGAAATACAGCGCGAAAACGCCGAAGCAAACATCGATGCGTGTCCCATCTGCATGGAAAATTTGATGCCGTCCCATGCGCAATGCAAACTGGCGTGCGGCCACTCGTTGCACACTGGATGCTACAGCAACATGCTCGTACACAATTGCCAAACGCGCAAAGAAAACAACTGCCCGCTTTGCCGAAAGGCCGCGTTCTAAATGCGCAGCCAACCTAACAAAAAACTATAAACATCTGTACATAAAAGAGAAAATAAACCAACCAATCAGTCCGTTTATTTTTTGCTTTTTATTTCGCTTTAAAAATCGAAAGCAATCGCCCAGACCAACGCAATTGCCGACGAATTTACTTATCAATCATACCAGACCATTTCACCAGTCACTTGGCGAATGATGTCTCATTTATCGATTCCTTTATATGGGGGGATAAATGAGACATCGGCGAAACAATCGTATCCTATGGGCGACTTAGGGTAGCACTCTACACGCGTCCGCCAGATAATTAACCCGTTTGTTCCAAGGCAAATCAACCCACCGATTTGATTACTATTTTTTATTCTTTTATTTTTTTGTTAGGTCAATCAAAAAATAAAAGAATAATGGATGTGTGCATTTTACAAATTACGTAATCGATTGCATAGATATGTACCATGTTTGATTTTTAACATTATTTTTACTAAATGCCCCATGCCAAATTCTCCCACCAATTTGATTGATATTTCTTTAACTTTTTACAATTCTTTTATTCTTTTGTTAGGACGACTCTAAAATAAAAGAATAATGTATGTGTGTATTTTACAAAACACACATTCGATTTCACAGATGTGTACCATGTCAAATTTTACATATATTTCATAAAACACACAACATATGTGGAATCAGATAAGCGGCAGTTCATATTCTAAAAAAAGCGCATCTGGCTTGAGTTGAAGAAATTGATTCTTTTCTTTTTCACTTTGTTGTCCGCCGCCAATTTTTATTAGACCATCAATGTATTGCAAAAATGCCACGGATTCGTCTCCCCATTGTTTTCCCACAATAATGGTTTGCGATTCTTTCGGCCTTGTTTTTACCCTGTTGCAAATGAATTGAGTCGTTGGTACATTTTTTTCCAACGCGTAATGGAAATATGCCATGGGAACATGGCCTCCACCATAAACGATTTCCATGTCGTTTGAATCACCGACTTTTTGCAATAAATCGCGGTATGATTGTTCAATCTGTTTTTGCACCACGTCATCGCTCACAATTCCATATCTGGACGTTCCGACAATACCAATTTTCATATTTCTTTTATTATCTTTGTTAGGTTGCATCCATTCAAGTCAAAAAAATAAATTAAAATAAAAGAAATCAAAAAAGAATCATTGATTCCATGTTTCCTGGTAGTTTTTAAATTCCAAGTAATCGCACGTGGTAACTACCCCGTTGCTCACGTATGAAATTGGAAACAAATTCTCGGCGCATTTCACATACGGCTGCACTTCCGCGTACGATTTCACCATGGTGCAGCAATCCGCGAATTTCACCGTGTATTGTTTTCGGTCTGTCGTCATGCTAATGATTTGCGCCTTTTCTTTGCCAGGCAGACGCTTGCACTTTCGCGCCCAGACAAACGCACCCACCTCGTACAAAATCACGGGCACGGTATGCGTATTCGCGGCAACAGAAGATTCATTAGCGGGTTCGCATCCAATTTGGTACAACAACTCCACATTGTCCGAACCATCACCGTCGTTCCACTTATCACACTTATTGCAATTACTACTTTGACCAACAGACACAATCGAGGTTTTCAGGTTTTTCGTTTCCTCCAAATACCGAGAGGGGACGCGCCCGCGCCCCAAATAACCGGCTTTCAATCGGTTCAAATATCGGTCGTAGCAGTTGTGTTTGATGTCGACGCCAATGCCGCCAGGCGACCCCGCACCAGGACGCAACCGCGTAATGGTATTTTTCACACTACTTTTGCCCCGAGACGCAGTCACCACTTTTTGCACGTGCGGCACTTTGCGGTCGCTCATCTGGTTCCAATTGACCCCGCCGCCACCCACATAAGGCGTCCCCGAATTCAGCACAGTTTGCGTTTCATCCAAAGAACCCTGGTAAGCAGACAGAGACGCCAGATTCATGGTATAAGAAGATGCTGCGACACGCACCGTGTTTTGAATTTGTTTAAGGCGTTGGTACTGGGCGGCGCTACTAGAGGAAGTCCGCTGACTGATTTTAGGGAAGGCAGCGTGGCATAGGTTCGTTTGGCTGCAACATGGTGTTTCCACGTTATCTTGTAAAATAGTCGTCATTTATTGTATCGTAATATTATCCATAAACGCGGCATTGATGAATAAATTATTGATGAATAAATTCAAATATTTATGCGCCTCTATGGCATAGTTTACCGCAACGACGGGGTACAACAAGCCGATGATTGGGTATGTATAGCAACCGATGACGCTCCAGTGGAATAATTGTATTACAATGAAGCAGTTTATCGTCGCACATAAATACATAAACGAATAAATACATAAACGAATAAATAAGAAAAGGTGTAAAAATGATGAACGCAAACGTATTGGTTATGACAACAAATTATGCTGGTAGATTTTAGTTAATTCCAGGGTAAAGGAAAAATCATTCATGTTCAAGTCAATCGGTTCGCCATAGCGATTGATCAGAATTATATTTAATTTATCAATCGTAACTGGGCCCATGTATTCTCTTTTTTTTAATGTTAGGTCGTAACCATTGTCGTATAATATTTCATTTTTGTTGACATTCACAGTGATTCGTGCCAGCAAATTGTCGCCAATATAATTTAACCCATTTGACGACATGATGGATTGGCACACACAATTGGTATTGTAATCGTTTACGGATAAAAAAATATAATTTTCATGAGTGTTGCTATATGACGAATCGCTTTCAATCCCACATTCGTAAAACAACGAATTGTGTAATGGGTCAAATGCTAAATGTTGGATTAAGTTGTTTTGATTTACATTATATTTGTATTTTCTGAATCCCATGTACCAACCGATGGTTCGTTTGAATTCCTGTATTTTATTCTTTGACGAATATTTATTGGCGCTTGGGAAAAAATCCAGCGCAAAATGAAATTTCGGGGCGTAATGCGTATTGGTAATGTCAAACGCGGCGTGCGAACTTAGTCCAGTTGGATCCGACAATATGTCGTCCCTGTCCATTGCTCGAATAATGGTTTTTGAACTCGTACTATCCACGTCTGAAATTAAATATTCCAACCCATTGCCTTGCTTTTTAAAAATAATGTTCAACATGTTTGTGAATGTGTCACTCGTGTAATTTCCTGCAGGAATGACAATGGAGTGTTTTATGTTTGGATAACCATTCATGTCGTACAACGATATATCAAACACATTACGTTCCATTTTATCGGTAATTGAATACCATAATACAGGTATGTCTATAGACGACAAACGAATGGATACCACGTTGGTTTCTGGCTGAATTAAATTCCACATAAAATTGGTGGAGGTGGTGGTATCGTAATTTGTTCGGAAATAACTGTCAATGTTTAAAGACTTTGTGATGGTTTTGATTTTTATGGGATTCACCGTGCCAGGCGGGTATTGCGTGTCGTTGGTATTCACGGTAGCCGAATAATTCGGCGGAATTACTGGATGATTAGATAGATTCATGGGCGGAAATGATTGATTATTCATGGGCGGAAATGATTGATTATTCATATTTGTTGTTATGCTATATATTAAAATATACTTTTATTTCAATAATTCGTTATATGACATTTTATAATAAAAAAAAAGTGTCTTTATTTAGTGAGGTAAAAAAAATAAGAACCGTCAAGTGCTCAGACAGTCAATATGCAAACTTGTACAACAATGTCGGATTACCAATTACCAATATATTAAACGCGTTTGTTGACGGCAGCGATGAACTAAACACTTTGGTTAATTACGATAATTATGCACAACTTGCCGATTTGCTGTATGTATCTAAAATACCAAGTAACAAATATTATGAAAATTACAGACGCATTATGATTGATTCGGTCGAAGGTGCCAAACATTGCAGCAACAGAATTACCGAACAAACAAATATGTACAATAACTTACTTGCAGATTACAACAAATTGTTGAGCAACAAGTCTGTTTCTGGACCGATTCTGGAAACATCTGCATCCATGGATACAGTTGCTACCATCAAGCCAGAAATTTTGAAATACTTTAGCATGGGTTATAAACTCGTGAATGACGATGGACAATTAATTCCTATTGACATGGAAGTGTTGGCACAAATTCGCAAGGACTTGCTAATCGAAGAATCGGAGAATATTTAGGAAAAAACCTGCTAATTGGAGAATATTTTATATTTAGGAAAAAACCTGCTAATTGGAGAATATTTTATATTTAGGAAAAAACCTGCTAATTGGAGAATATTTTATATTTAGGAAAAAAACGCAAAGACTTGCGAATCGGAGAATATTTTATATTTAGGAAAAAAATAAAATATTTAGTTGTGTTAATATGTCTTCTCTTAACCTTTATTTATCTACCCTGGATACGAGCACTGCTCTCGATACTGCTGGTACATTTACTGGTAGCAATACTGCTGCCATGAGTAGTACCGATGTAAGCCTCTACTACGGTGCCCCTGTCGCCGATTGGCAGCGTATTTTTAAATACTACACAGATGGTACGGACGATGTTTCGGACGAAGGCGTCAAACTGATGACTGAGCAGGCTTTAGATATCGTCGGAGATGCTAACGCCACCTCCTCGAGCGGGGACGTCGCCACTTTATATGCGTCTAATGCGTCTCTCAGTGCTGTATACACGGCCAATGTCCTGAGTGACATATCGGCTGCCAACGGCGACACCACTGACCCCGCTGCGTCCCTTGATTATTTATCGGAACTGTCGCGCGCCATATTTGGTTCTCCCGAAGCAATTGATATGATGAGCAATGAATCTGCGGTGGCTGCCTCTTATGGAGTTGCAACTGAAACATGTTCCGCTGCGGTGTCTGCCAATTTCGCCACCGCGGGCAATGCAGACTATCATAGTGTGATTGGCTCTAGTAATAATGCCGCTAAACTTGTGGTGTGCAAAACGATATATGACCAACTTAGATATACCACCGCCAATATGGCCCGTTTCACGTTAAATTATGGTACCACTGTCACTGGCACGCTCGCTGATACCACGGCGGCTGCCGTAACTGGTGGTTCGGCCACATCCGATGCCACCGTTAACGTGTTTGCTACAGGTGCCACGATTGATAATCTTGAGGTGAGTGCAACTGGAGTTGGTTATGCCAAGGGCGATACGATTACTATTACGATGAGTGTTGGTAACACAATTGCAATTACGCTGAACTCTTCCCAGGCCGCCATCTTGAACGGTAGTCTGGATTCCACTGCCGGAACTGAACTTCCCCTGGAAGTCGCCGATATGTTTCACATCAAGTATACCATTAACAGCAATGCTAGCCAGGCCAATGTTAGCGGCGGTGCTTTTGAGACCGTCACCAGAACCGCTGACGTGTATATTAAACTTGTTTAATTCGCTACGTAGTAAATGGAACATCCTTTGGATGTCATGGTGTGCTAGGATTACAATTGTAACCGACGACTAGATGAATATTTATGTTTGTTGACTGATGACTTGGTCGTTCTACTCCCTGAGTGCGAACTTAAATCTTCAAAGGTGTAAAATTCCAGGGCGGTATTTGGTTGTCCAACGGTGCTAAATAAACTTGTGCCGACAATAATGATGATTTATAAATAAATAATGATTTATAAATAAATAATGATTAAATTACGAATGTATTATTTTGACTAAATTAAAAAACAGCAATTCCAGGTGGTAAATGGGTCGGTAGTTGTTGTTGTATAGCTCAAAGAACTGAAATCCCGCAATCAACACACTAGACACTTCTTTTGTTTTTTTGCTATTCGCCATTTCTTTTTTTTTACATATCAAAGCGCCAGCTTCACCTAGGAGCATCCACACACATTCGCATAAATCTAAATGGTAGATGAACAAGTCGTACAAGGCGTTTCGCACGCACACAATGGCCGGGGGGGTGACCAAATATTCGCATAAAATCGCGCAAATCGGTCGATGCGGCTGCTGCAACAGATTGCACTCGGTCGTAGCCTCAGCCAAGGCTTCGACTGTAGCTTCATTGATTTTATCTGAACCGCTGCTTATTTCTGCACAGAGCTTGCTCAATTGAATGTTTCCCACAATCTGACTCGACATTACCTTTTGATTTACGGATGCTTTTTTCACAGAAGCAGAAGCAGAAGCAGAAGCAGAAGCAGAAGCAGAATTCTTTTGCAAGATGCGGGTATAAGCTATTTTAGCGGGACGCTGAAAGGCCACAATGTCGCAGCTGTGCAACATGGCGTCGGGGAAAAAGCTGACGGCTTCCGACAAAAAGATGAATTTAATCGTCACGCGAGATGACTGACATCGGTGCTGCATGTAGCTGTAAAAGATGTCCAGCAGTTCGCTGTGTATCCCGTGAAAATTGCGGCACACGATGAACCCGATTTTATGCGCCTTGGTGGAAATGACCTCGCGAATTTGGCCATAGACCGCGTGCCAAATCAGCTTGGACAGACACCCCATGTGCGCCATGTCGACTTCGTAGTGAATGTCGCTGACTTTTATCACGTACCCGTTTATTTTGGCATTGTCGTCGCGCACGGTTAGTTTTTTTTCGTATTTTAGATCGCTGGGGCTAAATCCCTGAATGAATCGCAGCACCTGCGAGTATTTTCCAATGCCCGGGGGTCCGTAAAATACGAGGTGGTTTAAACAAAAAAAAGGCGCGGCTGCATACACGGCCAGCTGCCCCGCTTGTTTGGGGTGGAGATTGAGCTGTCGGACTTTTTCCGCGTAATCGTAAAAGTCTTGGGTTTCCATCATTCTTTTCTTTCAACAAATCCTACCATATATGTCAGTGGTATTTTTATCTCTTTTTTCCAATGGTTTGGTGACAATCTACCCCAGTTTAATAACAACATGATTAATATTGCCGTGAATAACATATTACACAATAATGACATTAATATCAATCCTATTTCTAAAAATGACCCACCAATAAAATCGAAATTATTGTGCGCAATATATTTAATCAAATAATTAAAACATAAATAAAGAACAAAGATTGCAGTTAGACCAATATAAATACAAATATCGCGATGGATTGTGAATACGTTCATTTTTTAGATGCGAGTTTGCCCAAATATTTTAAATCATTTTTCCTTTTTTTCACTTTTACAAAAAAATGATTTAGAACTAAACCTTGTAGATATACAATTAGTAGTAATTAGTTTCGCCATCATGTTTTCCTCCACCTTTACGTATTTCACCCTCCTTTCGCTCGCTTCGCTAACGAATGCGTCGCTGTTTAACGATTTCCGCGAGTTTCGCACAGAGTTTGGCAAGACGTATGCCGAGGATTCGGTCGAGTATTACAATCGCCTCGCGGTTTACCGCGAGAACATCCAGTACATCTGGGACCACAACAACAACACGAGCACCGTGCAAGAGTCTGGCATTACGCTGGGCATCAACCAATTCGCGGATTGGACGGCGGCCGAGTTTCGCGAGTCGATGCTTGGCTACAGTTTGGAAAACCTCGACCGCGATGTGACTTTGCCTGGCGCCAAGTGCAACGAATTCACGAGTGACGACGCAACCGCGTCTTTACCCGAGTCTCAGGATTGGCGCGATGCCAATGCGGTAACGAGCGTCAAGGACCAGGGACAGTGTGGTAGTTGCTGGGCGTTTTCGGCGGCGGGAGCGATGGAGGGTGCGTGGTCAATCCATGAAGGCGAGCTCACGGATATTTCCGAGCAGCAGCTGGTGGATTGCGCGGGGCTTCGCTACGGCAACATGGGCTGCAACGGCGGCATGATGGACGGCGCGTTTCAGTATGCGATGGCTGGAAACAGCATGTGCACCGAGACGCAGTATCCTTATACTGCCTTGGATACCAATACATGCTCTGCAAACGGTTGCATCAGTACCATTGCAGACCCGGAGATTTCTTTCACCGAATGCTGGGACGTGACGCCGAACAACCAGCTGGCACTCAAGGCGGCGGTAGCCAAGCAGCCCGTCTCGGTGGCCATCGAGGCAGACACGCGGTATTTCCAGATGTACGCGGGCGGCGTCCTGACCTCCACAGAGTGCGGCACCAACCTGGACCACGGCGTCCTCGTGGTTGGTTATGGCACAACTGACGGCCAAACTGAAATGGAAGATTATATAGAAGAAGGTATCGACTATTGGTTGGTCAAGAACTCGTGGGGCGACGGCTGGGGCGAGGACGGGTATATCCGAATTGGGCGCAGCGACGCCACGGATGATGCGGGCATTTGCGGCATTGCCATGACGCCGTCGTTTCCCAGTGTATAAATATGTATAATCATTATTAATTATTTTTTACCCATAATAATTATTTTTTCAAGATAATAATAAAATACACGAATACATAAACGCTCCTTAACCAAATGGGAAACAAGGCATCGGCAGAGGACGAACAAAAATTAAAATCGAAAACGTCTGCGGAGCTCATGGATTATTTAGCCAGCCACTACATCACCACGTCTAGTTTTCAAGCGCTGAAAAGGCTAAACGAAAAGGAATACTGCGACAAGATGGTGGTCTTGACCACGAATATTTTAAACAAATACTTCGACACGGTGGATATTGGGTATCTGGAAGAGCGAGTTAAAAGTGGCAACAACAACAACAGCAAAGAATCAAATACATTAGACAAGGCTTATTTCATGCCCAAGGACGAGCTGCATGACCGTCTGGACACGGCGGAAAACAAGCAGGCGGTCTGCCGCGGCATTGCCAAGTTTTACGTGACGATTGCCCATTTGTTTGCCGCCATCATGACCACGACGAATCCCATGGTGCAGTACACAGACCCGGAAAGCGGCGAAACCAACCAAGTTTCTGTTTTAGAAAAAGCCGACGCAGTCCCAGATAGCATTGCGTACGAGATTATTCACAAGACGAGTTTGTGCGACCGCCGTATCCAATCGTTGAAAAGGGGGCACGGAGCTGTCTCGGCAGACCCCAACAAGGAAACGGTGAATGTCCATCCGCAGGTGTGCGACATGAACAAGAACAAGGAAACAAAAGACCAAGAAGGAGCAAGCAACACAATGCGCTTAACCGACGAGCCAGGCATCCCAGAATTCATGAAATTGTATTTTGACAAGTACAATGTAGAGTCGGGTGAGTTTGACGACATGACGGACCAAACCAAGAAAATATTTGAAGAGGATTTGCGGATATTTTACGAGGTGTTTACGGGCAACACAACGCTTCCCAACACCGTCACTAAATTCAGCGACATTAAGCTCCGCGATTACCACGACCAGCCGCACTGCCAAGGCTCAGACCCTACGTGGAACAAGCACGTGCGCGGCACCACGAGCCAAAAACTGTTTAAACAGTATGCGGATTTGCTAAACGAGATGATTACCAATGCCAACAAGAACCAAGAAGCGCTGATGGATATTTTGACGCAGCTGTTTGGTTATACCGTTGACCCGCAAACCAAAAAAAAGACGGTCAGAATCAATCCCGAAATCACGGAAGAAAAGCTGAAAGAGCTCGTGGTGCAGTGCCGCGAGCGTATCATCAAACTGACGCTGCAGTGCGAAATAGATTTCACCAATGGCGTGAAAATCTACGAGGCAATCATCGATTCCAAGGTTTTCGAGACGGTGCAGAAACAGATTGACAACATTGACGAAAATATTCTGGCTGCCAACGTGCCTGTGCCAGAACTGGAGCCACCTATTTTAGCAGCAGCAGCAGCAGCACCAGCTTCTGTTCCTGTGTTGGAAGAAATGAAAATACCAGACGCGGTTCCTTCTGCCACTGTACCTGAAATAGTACCAGTGCCAGTAGAACAAATAATTTCGAAAGTACCAGTAGAAGAAGTGATTTCGGAAGTGCCCGAATTAGTGCCCGTCGCCGTACCCGTACCCGTACCAATAGAAAAAGGGCCGCCAGTACCACCTCCCCCACAAATGCCCGTCCCAATTCAGGAACCAGTTCTGCAGCAACCGCAGCAACCGCAGCAACCGCAGCAACCGCAGCAACCGCAACCTTGAATCATAAAACGACAATGAATTATTTTTTTCAAACAAACTAACAAAAAAAGAAAAGAAAAGAAAAGAATAAAAACCAATTAAAAAATAAAAAACTCAACTAACTATGAACGCAGAGGACGCAGACGGAGAGCCCGATTATTATAAAATATTAAACGTTTCGGAAACCTCGACCCTCGAGGAAATAAAAAAAGAGTATCGGAAATTGTCCATGATTCACCACCCCGACAAGAACCAAAACAACCCCGAGTCCACCAAGAAATTCCAGGCCATTTCGGCCGCCTACGAGGTACTGGGCGACGCCCAAAAACGCCAAAGCTACGACCTTGGACGTCGCACGCATTCCATGTTTAACAACAGCAGTCGCGGTCACGGCCACGGGCACGGCTTGGGCACAGGAGGAATGGCCGACTTGCTCGCTCAACTGTTTTCCCAATCGTCCAACGGAAATCCAAACGTTCATATGTTTTATAGTGACCCAAAAGGGGAAGAGGAAAACGAGGACGACAACGATTTTAGCCCATATTCCATGTTTCGTCAAAGTATGAGTCAAAGTATGAGTCAAAGTATGAATGATTACATTAATTCCAAGGGCACCGCGGGTCCGCAGACAAAAAGCAATATAAAAAACAGAGAAAGACCCACGCCGCTCGTCAGCACGCTCACGGTAACGTATGAAGATATGTTTGGCGGCGCCCTTATTCCGCTGGAGATTGAGCGGTGGAACATGGAAAACGGCGAAAAACGATACGAGACGGAAATCTTGTACGTGGAAATACCAAAGGGCGCGGACGAGAACGAAATCATCCTCATGGAAAACAAGGGCAACACCCTGAGCGACACGTGCAAGGGCGACGTGAAGATCTTTATTCGCTTGGACAACGCCAAGTTTCCGCAGTTTAAGCGGCACGGCCTGGACCTGGTGTTTGAGCACAAAATCACGCTGAAGGAAGCACTGTGCGGGTTTTCGTTTTCCATTAAGCACCTAAACGGCACCACGTATACAATTAATAATGCGGGCCGCGTGATTGCCCCGAATTATATAAAGAAAATCCCCAACCTGGGAATCCAGCGGGACGAACACACGGGCTCATTGGTCATTTTATTTCAGATACAGTTTCCCGAGACGGTGACGGAAGACGCAATCAAAGCATTGTCTGAGATTGATTTTTGATTTTTTACACCATTTCACTTTTCAAGTGCACGGAAACAGTTGCCGTCTTAAAGTGCAAATGTGTAAAAAAGGGGGGCAATATTCTTTCCAAATAAATACCAAATAATCTTGCAGTTGGGTCGTTTTTTTTATCATGGTATTTATGCCACATATCTAGCAATTGTTTATATTTATCCAATGGAACATTTTTAATAACTTCTCTTGTGACACTTATCCACATGCCCGGACCTCAGGTATAATTTCCAGAATATGGCTCATTAAAAATTTCACTCCAAATTTGACCCAAATTTTTAGGAAAATCATAATACTTTTCATGTTTTGGCGGTCCTCGTCTCTTTTTACAAACATGCATGTTTTTGCAATTTATACAATTATCAACATCATCCATACTCAATATTTGGTCATTTCTGTCATTCAATGCTGCTTGGGCAAAAAAAGTTACATCTGATAAATTGTCCCAATTATGTATTATGTGGTATAAAATGGTTTCGCCATCTCTTCCAAAATTTTCTCTTTGTATATATTCGCAATTTAAATCACTTTTTCCCTTGTTGTATATAGTTCTAAATTTTTCATAATTATCGCTCCAACCAATATTTTCATTAAATCTTGTAATTACTAGTTCAAAATTAGATTTATTTTTGTCAGCCAAGATATTATTAAACGGTAATTTGTAATCTGGACTTTTAGTAGTATTTGGAATCATTTAAGTATAAATATATGATAATTCTTATTTTTTCACGAATAGTTGGTCAAATAAACCCAATAAAAAACAAAAAACAAAGGAACATTATTTACAGTTGTTTTCTTTTTGTTTTTTTGCAACAATTATTTACATCCAGCCCATTTGATAAGATTGGTCATCAATGGGTTCGTTTTCTTTCACCTTTTCAATGACGTATCCAAACACGTCATTGTTCTGATGGCTTTTATCATCAGTTTCGCGGTCGCTTGTCCAGCGGTCAACCACTTCCTTGCGAGACAGCATGAGTGTGGTATTGACCGTTCTATTATTTTCCGTCAATGGGTGTCCGTGCAGTGTTATTTTATGCCGAATCGCGTCCATGTCTTGCTTGTCCATGTGCTGTTGAGCGAGACTGACGGATTTCTTGACGGACGTTCCCACGCCAATCAGGCGATACAGGATGATGCTGTCGTCGGTGAAAACGTTGTAAATAAAGTAGGGCATGTTGTATAACAATTATGGTTGATGTATATAATATCAAGCATAATTAAATTCATTTTTATATTTTGAAGGAAATTATTACACCTTTTAACATTTCAAACGCCGATTATTTACCCCAATCATTCAAATTACGACATAACGGACATAATGGGTTCTGTTCATTGTTTCCAAACCCTTCTTTCGTAATATTATACCAACAATCATTACAAACTTTATGATTACATTTTAGTATTATCATAATTTTATTTTCCAAACATACACAACAATCTTCTACTTTATTTGTATGTGTATGTTTTCCCATTTGAACAGCACAATTCATACACATACCATTATGACAAAATGATACCCATTTCGGTTGTTTTACATTACAATATTTATAATTTCTACATTCAATTGGCACACAACAATTAGAAGGACAATAACCATTATGTTCTCTATGACCACAAACACATACTTCATTATATTCATCAGTTTCTTCGTTATAACATTCGCACTCACATTGAGTTAAACATTCTCCATTACCATTACACAATGACATTTTAATTTAGTTAATTGTAATATTTATATTATAATTAAATCAATTTTATATAAAATGGGCGTTTGAAATGTTAAAAGGTGTAAAAAACAAAGGAACATATTTACAGTTGTTTTTTTATTTTGTTTTTCGTAATGATATTTACACCCAAGCCAATTTGTAAGCCTTGTCTTTGACGGGCACATTTGGAACCATCTTTTCAATGACGTATCCAAACAAATTGTCGCGATTGTCGCTTCCCCAACGGGCTTCCACTTCCTTGCGAGACAGCATGAGCGATTCATTCATCATTTTCAGCTTTTTTGTTTGAAACGAGTGTCCGTGCAACGTCATGTATTCCTTAGCTTCATTAGCACTGCGCTTATTCAAATCTTGTTGACCAAGACCCATGGAATTCTGAACGGAAGACCCCATTCCAAGCAGGCGATACAGGATGACGCCATCGTCAGTGAAAACGTTGTAAACTAGGTATGGCATGTTGATTGATGGATTGTAATTATTATGGTTGACCTTTTTTTGCAATTTTTTATTTTATTAGACAAGACTAAGACTACCACCCACCTTATTGCCAACCTTGCTGCCCAAATAATTCAGCAAAAAAATAAACGCATACAGCATGCAAATAAACAGCAGTACCATCAACAAATATTTTAGCACGTCGCCTTGAAAAATATCAGGGACTGAATTACTACCAGAATCTGAAGAAACCACGTCGGTCGTTTCCTCCGACTCTCCTACCGGTTGGCAATCAATGTAAATGTCGTCCCCGCCGCCACTGAGTCCCTGCGTCGCCCCCGCCTCGTTAAAAAAGAAAGGCGTCGCGTCATTCACGGTATAAGCGTTTTCGCGAATCACCGAGCCCAGCGTCTCTAAATCCGCGTCGGAAATGCCGATTGTAGACACAGACGGCTCAAACACCACGTAATAATTTTCACCCTGGCACGGCTGGTACGGCTGCGTCCCCGTATAAGAAAAAAACGGGGCGGCAGGCACGAAATCGTTCAGTCCAAACGAATGGCCAACACGTGTAGATTCGCCGTCTACAGGCGCGGTCTTGGCCACGTTCCGAATCACCCGCGACAGGTACTGCGAGCCAGCAGACGAGTTGCGCCCCCCGAGAATAGGCACGCACACCAAAAGGGGCGAGTTTCCAGACGCGGAAGTGTGCACAATGATGCACTCGCCCTTGGTCTTGAACCCGCGAAAGGTGTGCAGAGACGGCGTGTAAATCCGAATCTCGGAAACGGAATAATCGTAGGCGTTGAACCGCACGCCAGGTGCGGAAGAGGCGGGCTCGTAGTTGATAGAAAGGTAGTCGCCGCGATTAGTCACGGTTGAAATGCTGTCGGTATAATTAAACTGGTAATCGCATTTCAGATCGCACGTCCCAGATACGGTTTCGGGGTCGATATTAATGGGTGCGGTGCTGGACAAACAACTCATGCTGCTTTTATAGTTAATATAAATCAATATAATAATAAACAAACATAAATATAAATATAAATCATGACGCAAATAATAGAAGATAAATTATACTTGGGCGACATAGCAGATGCCAATAATGAATCGTTCATCGCAGAGAAAAATATAACGACCATTATTTGTGTGGCAAAAGATGGAAAAAAAAAATAAATAACAGAAAGAGCAAGAAAAATATTCAGATTTATTTTTTCGATATAGAAGACAATGTTACGTTTAACCTGCACAAACATTTTGACACCATTGCAAAATTAATAGACGAGCGAATGGAACAGCACCCTGGAGCAGTGTTGGTCAATTGTATTTGCGGAATTAGTCGGTCTGCAACCGTTGTTATTGCGTATTTAATAAAACAATGCAATCTGACGCTACAAACGTCGATGAAAGAAGTCTATCATGTGAGACCCCATATTTGTCCCAATGCCTCTTTTATACGGCAATTAATCCAATACGAATACGACGTGTTTGGTAAAAATAGCATGTCGTACGAAGATTGTCGCAAGATATTATTTATGGATTAGTGTTTTATTGTTAAATTCCTGTAACACCCAGCAATGATGATGCACTTTTATAATTACATTGGCAGGTAAGTGAAATAGGTTTTTATATTTTGCATCTTTTGGGCCGTCATTATTTGGGTCGCGTCGTACAGAAACGCCTTTACTTGGTCGTTGTCAGTCCACAACACACGTTTTTCTACACCAAAATAATTCTGTTTATCGCCGTCGTATTCCATGTAATTCGGGTCGGGCGTTGTCAAGCCATATGTTTCTTGCAATGCCTGCAACGACACTCGGATACTATCGTCATGTTCGGATTTATCCCAAGATACGGTTCCGACAGTATTTCCCATGATTTCTTTTTAAATCCATTTCTTTTTAAATCATTTTTCAAATCATTTTTTATTTATCGATACGTGCTGAATATTTTCTTCATCAGTTCTTTGCAACTCGACGCCGACCCAGAACGCAACGCTGGGTCGACCTGCATGTTGTTGCGAAACAGTTTCTCGCACAGCCTAACATGCGGCAAAAACGCGGCGGAACAGGACCCTTTAAATTCTTTCAGGATTTTCCAGTAATTCGCACACAGCATGTACACGTCCCACGTTTTAGATGCTTGTAAAACCACCGCCTCAATGTCGGCCCGAGACTTGTTGACAAACCGCATCAAATAAGCCTGGCCCCGCAGCGCTTCCTCTGCTCCCGAAACGGCATCCAACAATTCGTGGCTGGAATACACGTCATACACAATGTCCTCTACGTTTTGGTCCGACACGCTCTGCAACCGATGCTGCGAAATGTAGCGAATCAAATGCAGCTCCAACGGAATAATTCCGTTGATTATAGACGCGGAATAGGGGCGGCGCATCAGGCCGTCCAGGGTCAAAGAAAAGTCGGCGATGATTGGCATGTCGTTTCGCACCAAAATGTTTTCAAATAAATCCAAGTTTCCGTGCACCACGTTTTCATTTTGTAAAATACAAAGGCCGTTGCACAGGTGCATAAAGGAGTAAATAAACAGGTGGATAAATTCCTTGGGCGAGCGGTGCGTGTGAAAATGCCGACCAAACAGGATGCCGTCGTAGTCGCCGCTTTTAAACGTGTATATCGCATGACCACTTTGCATAATTTTAGACTCGAAATAAGTGTGAAAGTGTTGCGAATAATTGGAAACGCGACGTACAAACAAGTCGTGCACAACGATTTCTTGGGTCCCAATGTTTTGCCGATATTCGTATTCATCCCTAGGATTAAAAGACGCAACCGCCTCGTTGCTTCCGTCGTCGTCGTCGTCGTCGTCGTCATTATTATTGGTTAACGGTGGCGAGTGGATGCACCCTCTAAACATTTGATTCATTATTTATTCGCGTAATTCTATTATAGGAATTATTAATTAAATAATTTCTTTACGTAATATAATCCACATGAATTTCGCCGACCGCCTGTCTTTAGAGTGCATAATGAACAAGGGCATGTATGCCAAGTACCAAGCCGCACAGAAAAAGACCCAGAAAACCACGTTTCAGCTAAAAAAACAACAGTACCGCGACGAGATTCAACGCATTGTGCAGCGGCTGTTGTTGGATGACGACGATACCAACAATACAAAAGAAAAAGAAGAAGAGAAAGAAGATAAAGAAAAAGACGAGGCGGAGTCTAACAAAAGCATTAAAGATGCCGAGAAAGAAGAGGAAAAAGAAGAGGAAATAGTGCTGCATCCCAAGGTGATTAATTATTTTCACGATTTTGTTAGTGCGTGCATCGAAAACCTGGACGATTACCACGATGAAAACACAAAAGAAGAAGAGGAAGAATGCGCCCCCATCTTCATGGAAGAGTCCGACGAGGAAAAGTATTACGGCAACAACAACGACAACAACAACAATAGTAGCGACAGCGAAGACGACGATGCAAGGAATCGCCGCCGACAAACGAAAAACATTAAATCCGTCCATTTATTTTCCGTGTTTGGCTCAAACAATTATTAACACGTTGCCTATTTTCAACACGTTGCCCCAACAATCAAGCCCGCTATTTTTTCCCCGCCTTGGGCCGACGGCTCGATTTTATAACAAAGGTCCGAGTCCGCCGTAATAACAGAGTCGGTGTGTATCACCGTGTATCCCGCCGAACTCGCATGCTCGTCAAGCCACGCATTCCACTGCCGAATGCGACCATGAAATCGTGGCTTTGCTGCGGGGTAATAAAGATTTAAAACAAAGAGCTGCGTCTTGTTATTTGTGCTGTCGAATTTCACGTGAATACTTTTCACCAGATCTAAAAATCGCTGAAAGAGCGTTTCCGCATCTTCGGACAAGATATTTTCGGACAAGATATTTTCGGACAAGATATTTTCGGACAAGATATTGGTCGCCCCTGCCAGCAAATCATTTCCCCCGATTGAAATCACTATGCAATCACCATTCGATATCGATGGCGTAATTTCGAATCCATCCACCTGCTGAAACGCGTCGGAAAGTCGAGCCCCGTCTTTTGCCAGCATGACGTAATTGCACGAATTCTTTTTCCCAAACAGCTGCAAATAATCCAGCACGGACTCGCCCACACCCACGTAGCGTGCGTTGTTTAGCATGCTGTCGCCTACGCAATATATTTGTTTTATTTTTGTGCCAAAGCTTTCTTGGGTAAAATCGGATGGTAAATAATGGTAACAAATAACTAAACATGTGAGTATGATGCCAATATAATAAAAATTGGCTGTATTCATATAAATATAAAATACACTATATTATTTACATAATATGGCATCATTTAGAAAAATCGGCGGGCGCACACGAAACCTAAACAAATTCCAATCAAAAACAGAGCCGCAACCAAACGTAGAACCAAGACCAACCAACCACGAGATGCACATTGCCCAGATACAATCGGAGCAGAACCAGTCCGTGTTTTACCCCCTCATGTCGGACAACGAGACCCCGCGGTATTTCGAAGACGCGGGCCTATACTATTGTTTCAACCAAACCGTCCAGGATTTCGTGCTGAATGCCGACCATATTTCCGCCACGAACATCTTCAACGTGGATACGCTGGCCTTTGCCGACGGCAGCACCATGTCGTCGGCATTCCAAGAAAAAGAAGAAGCCATCTACAACGTGTATGTGGAACTGGATGCAGACGAAAGCAAACAAGTGGAATTACCCACATGCGGCGTCTATCTCGTTACCTTTTGTGTACACCCAGGAGCCCACCTAACAATACAATTAAAGGAATCGTGTTTTACCCAAACAAATTCAGGGTCTTTGACCGTCCATTATGACAAACGATTTGCACACACTGATGATGAGCTGATCGGTAAAAACCAAACGAGTTCTCCCTATTTAGATTTTAACAAGAAAAACGATAAGAAAAACGACAAAATAAATGAAACAGCTACAAAACAAAATGCACACATTACCATTACGCGTATTGCTTAAACGACGCATATCGCTTAAACGACGCATATCGCTTAGTGCGGCGTTTGTTTTTTTTTGACCTTGACATTTTCATTTTACGTGTACGTCTTGTTTTACGACGGCGGCGTCGCCGTCTACCTCCCGATGTTCCTGCCATGTTGGTGTATTGTTCGTGCAGTTCGCTCATTTGGTCATTGGTTAAATCGTTTTTTTGTCCGAGGTCGTACAGCATTTGCCAATCGGGGAAATACGCCGTAATGGGTTTCTCGCTTCCGTAGATGTGGATAAACGCCGACGCCAGCTGGTTATTGTTTTTTTTGAACAAGGTCATGAATTGTTTTTCTTCGGATATGGGCATACTTCGACGCATTTTAACCACGGGTACAGACATGTTGTTTTTTATTTATATAATCGCTATATTTTAACCATAATATTGCGTATAATAAATAAATAAATAAGCAAATGTCGCGCAACGACGCCTATGAACAATATTACCAATATATGAAAAATTACGAAAAGGAAAACCAAAAAGAGCACGAATACGAGGCTTCGTGCTGCAACCGCGTTGAACAATTGGAACAACAATTGGAGCAATGTCGCCAACAAAAGCACGATGCACCGCCACGCCAGAGTGCGACACCACGCCAGAGTGCGACACCACGCCAGAGTGCGACACCACGCCAGAAAATAACTCGGCCTCGTTTAACATACAAACCAAGCGACGAATGGCTGGAAAAAAATTTCATGCGAAAGAAAAAGAACGATGGCAGTTTGACCGATTTTGGCGGAGGGTCTCGTCGAAATAAAAAGAAAAGCAACAAGCGGAAACGCAAGACAAACAAACGCAAAAAAAGAAGGAAAATAACCAAGCGAAAACGTAAGACAAACAAACGCAAGAAACGCAAGTAAAAAATTACATGAAATCTAAAATACTATTAAATACAACAGTTTCGTCTTCGTCGTTGTCATAAATAAGTCGATGAATCCCTTGGCTGGGAGTTTTTCGCCGACAATAGGGACAGAAATTCGCGGTTTTACTTTTTCGAAAGATTGCAAAGCAAGCCAGGTGCATGACCCCGACGCAACACGAAAATTGGTGAATATCATCATCACATGTTTCTAAACAAATACAACAGCATTGTGTTTGTTTATTCATATATTACGGTTCCGAGTCGAAGCCATGTTTATTTTCATTTTTTTTGTTTTATTTCAATGTCTTTTTTCGCTCAACGTCGGCGACGTCTTTTAGTACTCTTGCGTCTCTTGCCGCCGATACCGCACTTGCCACCTCTACGTTTAGTGCGACGTCTCTTACGTCTCTTGCCGCCACTAGCCGACGCACGCACCATGTCGGCGTCGGCGTCCAATTCGTCGGCACTATGTTTAATGACCGCGTCCTTTTCGTAATTATCTCCTCCAACGGTGGCGGCATTGTCGGCAACGCCTGTGGCGGCTCCTCCGCGCTTCTGGCTCTTCCACTTCTTGCCCGCTACCTTTAGGGCATCGCTGTACGACACGTTTTTGTTGGTGCGCTTCATGTCGGCGTACGTTTTCTTGGCGAAATTAATCCAGGCGTTTGTCTTTCCCATGGTGGTTATTGCTAAATTAACGCAATATTTTTTTATTATTAACCGTCGTGTTGTAAAAATGAAATATAATGGTCACCATAATTCCTTCAAACGGAATAAAATCATCCCATCCCATTTACTAACATGTTTGAAACGCTGCAAGAGATTAAACAGAAATACGGCATTTTATTTACCGACATTAAATATGAGGGTTATACAGACTATATCATAAATGTATTCGACGGAAAAGACACCGACGACAAATTGTTGAACTCTATTTCGCCCGATGCAATAAAATTAAACATATGTGGCATCTATCACCACACCGTAACCAAAAACTATGCGGAAATGGAAAAATACTATCTCATGGCCATTGAATTGGGAAATGCATATGCAATGTATAATTTGGGAGTGTATCACAAACAAGTAACCAAAAACTATGCGGAAATGGAAAAATACTATCTCATGGCCATTGGCAAGGGAAATGCTGATGCAATGAATAATTTGGGAGTGTATCACCACACCGTAACCAAAAACTATGCGGAAATGGAAAAATACTATCTCATGGCCATTGAATTGGGTGATGCA
>Ga0233412_10000371_pt1 | contig 26301 bp, 24 predicted proteins | sample Na_anoxic_4_MG_FD_180667 | JGI IMG/M metagenome (GOLD analysis project Ga0233412, IMG submission 180667) | Seawater microbial communities from Saanich Inlet, British Columbia, Canada - Na_anoxic_4_MG | ecosystem: Environmental > Aquatic > Marine > Inlet | place: Canada: British Columbia...
ATCCGTTTGGCGAGTTTGGCGACTTCCTAATACTTCCATTGTGACCATGAAGGTGTTTACCCGTTAGTTGGTGTTTGTTCATATCACTTTTTTTAGAGCATTTATAATTACAAATAGAACATGTGAATTTTTTGGCGAGTTTGGCGACTTCCATTACTTCCTAAACTAGCAACCGAAAAAAAACCGAAGATTTTGTACGAAAAAAATTATCGTCACAAATTTGAAAATTATTTTTCAACGTGAGACCTTAATTTTTTTTTCAGTCACAAAAAAACGAGTTTCGGAAAGTCCTCCAGGAATCTGAAAATGGACATTTTATTTTTGTCCACTTTTTGAAAATCGAATGGACTTTTAGAGTGAAAAAACGTAAAAACGCAAGGGTCTCTTTAAGTTCAAAATTATATATATTAATTCTTGTGGATTCTTGAAATCAGAGATTCTTATACTTTTCTTTGTCAATGATAGTATTTTCCGATACTTTACGGATGATTTTCTTGTAATCTTTTAATTCTTGTTCTTCACCGCCTGATCCCATTGCTTCATACTGCATTTTTAAAAATTTTGTATTTATTTTGCTATCCCAATCTCCACAACCTGGATGAGCATCCTTCCAATCATATAAATGCATGACGTTTCTGTTTTCTATTTGCTTTATTGCTTTCTTGATTCGTTTCTGATCTGGGGTTTCCTTTTCCCATTTCCCTTCATTTTTAATATGGAGAATATCTCTCTTCACGTCTGTACAATGAATTGGTCTTTTGGTTATATCTAACTCATTCAATCCTCTTACAAACATCCTAGAGAGACCTTCGGCAAACCCTACTTCTCCCATCTTTTCCAATTCTGTAAAATTCAACTGCAATCCTTTTACAAAATCAGAGAGATTCATTGCATCTTTACACGTCTCGTTCAAGAAGAATTGGAGATTGAACGTTTTATTATGGCTATTCATGTGGCCGGAGTTATTTATGGTCTGATGATTGTTTTTAGATAGCTCTATTATCGTATTATTTTGCTCAACTAATAAATCCTTGAATTCTTTGTTTTGATCTAGTAACATTTTAACTAAATTACTCTCATCTGTTGTTGTATGTATTATAGTGTTGTTTGTTTCTGATGTATTATTTTCTTGTGATGTACATTTCTTTTTATGACGCCATAGTCCGCTCTTATCTTTATATGATTTATTGCAATATTCGCATGAAAATGATAATCGGTTTTTTTCGGTTTTTTTCGGTTTTTTGCATGATAAAATGGTTGACAAAGGTTGATTATTGTTCATTTTGTGTTTGTCAGTAACAATATGTCTATTATAATCTTTTTTATCATACGTAATAAAGTCACATGTATAACATTCATATTTTGTTCGGTTTTTTTCGGTTTTTTGGTTGCTAAAAGTTGCTAAAATTGACATATATTAGCAACCGAAAAAAAACCGAAGATTTTGTACGAAAAAAAATTATCGTCACAAAATTGAAAATTATTTTTCGGCATGACACCTTAATTTTTTTTTCAGTCACAAAAAAACGGGTTTCAGAAAGTCCTCCAGGAATCTGAAAATGGACATTTTATTTTTGTCCACTTTTTGAAAATCGAATGGACTTTTAGAGTGAAAAAACGTAAAAACGCAAGGGTTTCTTTAAGTTCAAAATTATATATATTAATTATTGTATTTACCGATTTGAAAAAAGAATACGGAAGAATATAAATGATATAATACTATTTTATTTTAATGACGCAGACTATATTAGTTACTGGCGGTGCTGGGTTTTTAGGAAGAAATTTATGTAATCGTTTATTACAAAACAACGATAATTATGTTATTTGTTTAGATAACCTAGTAACTGGGAGTAGAACAAATATAGAAGATTTTATGAATAATTCTAATTTTGAATTTATTGAACAAGATATTACGAGTGAACAATTTGTGAATGATATGTCTAAAAAGATAGATGAAATATATCATCTAGCATGTATTGCTAGCCCTCCTAAGTACAAAGAGTATTCTATTGAAACATTAATGACCAGTTTTGTGGGAACTAAAAATGTATTAGAATTAGCAAAAAAATACAATTCAAAGGTACTTTTTACCTCAACATCAGAAGTATATGGAGATCCACTTGTTCATCCTCAACCAGAAGAATATTATGGTAATGTAAATAGTTTTGGTGAGAGAAGCTGTTATGATGAAGGTAAAAGAGTTGCTGAATCATTAATTTATGAATACAAGCGAAAGTTTGGCTTGGATTTAAAAATAGTTCGCATATTCAATACTTATGGCCCCTATATGGACATAGATGATGGTCGTGTAATTACTAATTTTATAAAACAAATAATGGCTAATAAACCCTTAGTCATCTATGGTGATGGAAAACAAACACGTAGTTTCTGTTATGTAGATGATATGATTGATGGGTTATTTCGTTTGATGAATAGTACTCAACAAGGTCCTATTAATATAGGTAATCCATATACAGAGTTTACTTTGAATGAATTGGTAGATAAGTTTAAAGAACTTACACACCAATCGTTAGAGGTATCTTATATAGCGGCAACAGAAAATGATCCAATGCAACGAAAGCCTCTCATTGAAAAGGCTAAAAAATTATTAAATTGGGAACCTAAGGTAATGTTAGATACAGGTTTGAAAAATACAATGGAATATTTTATGAAAAAATAAGATACATTATCATGTCAATGATCAATTATATCTTCTAATTGTGATATTTCTATTTCTGGAAGTTGTGCATGCGCCTCCCAGAAATATCTACAAAAAGCCCACAAGAATTCACATTCTTCGTTGTACCATTCTGGATGTTGAGTTAAAAGCGCATTTTTTATTTTTGAGGGGAGCAAATTTAAATGTATTTTTGGTAATACATAACCTAATTGTACAATTGGTGATACAGGATTTTTATTTTTAGGAGTAATATAAGTTGTATCAAAATAAGGAATATATTCTAATAAATCCTTAATTAGTGGCGGATAGTTATATTTATAACACCAACGCCAATCTACACAACCAGTAGTATAATATTTCATGGTCCATTCTAAACCTTCTAGATAGTTCGTACATATTTGTTTTTTTCGCATATTATCAATATCAATATGACAAAGAACATTATAATATCTATCTTGCCAATGTGAATTGTTTGGATTAATATATTTTTCAAGTTCACGTTGATAACCTGGTGTAGCATTAAATTTTGTAAAACATTGATCATAAGTTTCTGTAGGATAATTAAAATGTTCATATTTGTCTCGTATTTTCATTTCAGTAATAATATATTCATGTTCTTTTTCAGCTAAAAATGCAACTAACTTACGTAGGTGTCTCCAATATATAATTTCACCATCAGTTATAACTTGATTTGTTGAACCAATAGTAGCCTTATACGCGTTGAGCATTTTATCAATGCCTCCCGTACGAATATTTATTGCAGGGAAATGAGGCATAAAATCATTACCTAGAAAAAAACAAATAAATATGTAATCATAAATTCTATTGACACTTGAGTTTTTAGCATGATTATTCATGTATGACATAATATTATTTGATAGTTCAGGAATATCCAGCATATAATTTTCATTTGGTTCCAACGAACTATCAATAGATTTAATAAATTCAGGAGTTTCACGAAATAAATATATATTGGGGGAAATGGGTAAATGATTGATACTTAACATAATTAGATCTGCGTCTAATCCATATATTAAAGATGTATCTGTAGAATTATTGTTATTATTTCTGATATATTCATAAATTTTACTCTCGCCTTCACCTGGTATATCACTAGTACTTACAATAATATTATTAACTCCGTATTTTTCTGGATTATTGAAATGATTTATTAATCCAGTATTTAGTTCATCCATAAATAATGTTCCTGTTGTAATTTCAACAGTGTTGAAATCTAGATAATTTGTTATATTCTCGTTAGACTGAGGGAAAGATTTGCTAACATTAGAGGTGTATACAGATTTATATCGTCTTTGTCGCTGTTGATCCATTTTTGCAACTGGTGGAGTTCCATCTAGGGAAATCATGATTAAATTCTTCGGATTTACAATATTAATATATTCTTCAATTTTTTTAATAACACTCTTTATAATTCTTTGATAAGTAGTATCATTATTGTTTTCTCCGTCGGTACTTCTTACACAATCATATACAATACTATTGGAGTCTAAAAAGAAATTATGAATAAGTTTATCATTTTTACATAGTTTTTTAATTATTGTAGGATATTGTTTAATTATATTTGAAAAATAGCTTGGTATACCCATTATATGATAAGGTAATCTTTATTTATATACTTTCACTAATGAATCATTGGAATAAAATTATTTCTTAAGATTTTTACCTTTACATAGTATATGAAACTTAAAAAAACGATTACACCTTCTTTAGAAAATAATTCATCAAATGATATTAATGTTTTGTTTGATAAAAAGTGTTTGTTTTTTCAAGCTATTATTCAAAAGACCATATTACATGTACAAAATAATAAAATATTAGATATTGTATTAATTCGCGAAGTTAATCAGTGCATTGAAATGTTAGGTGGGTTAAGTAAGAAAATAAAAGATTTAATGAATTCCAAAAATAACATAACAAATGAAAATTTAATTGATACCTTACAAGAAATAAATAACAATTTATCTGGTATATTTAAGGTATATGGAACAGAATCGTTAGAAGACATGTTAAATGTATGTATTGGTGTAAAAAATACAATAAGTAAAAATAACACTCCATTTTTTGATTTGATAAAGTCTTATTTTCATCCTATAAGTTATTCTATTTTATCTAATTCTAAAACATCGCCCGAAATAAAGTGTTATGAAATATCGCAAGAAAGTAAATCGTTTCATATGAAAGTATACGGAATAAAAATAGTTATTTATGATTCAAGTATAAAGAAATCCTTATGTATAATAGGTTATTTGGATGATATAATTATAGATTTTATAAATAGTAAATATATAAATTCCATAAATGAACAATTAACAATTAATATGCCTTCCGATGAAAGTTTTAATAATGTTTCTTTTACACATTACATATCTTCATTAATATTAAAAGATTATTTACTATATGACTATAAAGATTTGTATTTAAAATATACAGGTTATATTAGTCAAATTAATATATGTAAACAAAAGGACATTTCACAAATAGTAAAGGATTTTATTGATGATGATTTATTTAATAAGAGAATAACATTGATACAATTACTTATTAAAACAGATACATATGAGAATCAATATCTAGCTTATCTTTTGTATGATACGTTATCTAATGATAATAATGGTTCAATTGATACTCAAGAACAAACAATTTTATTTGATAGTTTTCCTTGGTCTATAAAAAAATGTTTTCGTAATGCAATGAAAAATACCATTCAATATACTACAGAACTTACGCATTACGATGTCAATAAAATACCATTAGAGCAACAAATTTGTTTAATGAATGTGGGAAATAATGTAAAGGAGAAAGCAATGGCGAGATTAAAAGAGATAAAAGGTAAGTCAGAAGATTCTGGTTCAAAAGCCCGTCAGTACTTGGATGGATTATTAAAAATTCCGTTTGGAATTTTCAAAAAAGAACATATTTTATCAATAATGTCAGAAATAAAAAATGACTTTAGAAAATATCTTAAAGAAAATAACAAACAAGAAGATATTCAAGACAACTATACAAGTGTTGAAATACTAAATTATATAAATAAAAATAAATTAAATATTGGAAATGATAAAAAAGAATTAATTGTGATGGCAAAAAAAATCAATAAATATATTAAAGAAAAATCATTAGCTCTAGAAAATAAAATCACATATACTAAACATACAAAAATGGTATTAAAAGAAAATATTCAAAAATTTATAAATCAACATAGTAATATTGAATTGAATATATTTGGAAATATTCAAAACAAATTTGATAAAATTCAACATTATATTAATGATGTAAAATCTACACTAGATACATCTGTATATGGTCATAATAAAGCAAAAAATCAAATAGCACGTGTTATTGGTCAATGGATTAATGGAGAGCAAGACGGACATTGTTTTGGGTTTGAAGGGCCTCCAGGTATAGGTAAAACCTCAATTTGTAAAAACGGATTGGCCAATTGTTTAAAAGATGATGAAGGTAAAAGTAGACCTTTTTCAATGATACAAATGGGAGGTGATTGTCAAGGATCAACCTTAGTTGGACATAATTATACATATGTAGGATCAAGTTGGGGCAATATAGTTCAAATTTTAATTGATAAAAGATGCATGAATCCAATTATTTTCATAGACGAAGTAGATAAAATAAGTAAAACTGAACATGGTAAAGAATTAATAGGAATATTAACTCATTTATTAGATTCAACGCAAAATGATAGTTTTCAAGATAAATATTTTAGTGGTATTAATTTAGATCTCTCTAAAGCCTTGTTTATATTATCATATAATGATGCAGATTTAATAGACAGGATTTTGTTAGATCGTATTCATCGTATTAAATTTACCAGTTTGTCATTGGAGGAAAAGATAGTTATTACGAATAAATATATGTTACCTGAAATATATAAAAAAATGGGGTTGGAAAATATGATTATATTTGAAGATGATATTATTAAACATATAATTGAACAATACACTGCTGAAGCAGGCGTACGTAAATTAAAAGAGATATTTTTTGAAATAGTCGGTGAAGTTAATTTAGAAATATTAATGAATACATTTCCAGATGTTAATTATCCGCGAAAAATTAAAAAAGAGGATATTACAAAATATTTCAAAGATAAACATGAAATAAAATATAAACAAATATTGTCAACCAGCCAAATAGGCGTGGTAAATGGCATGTATGCTACTAGTTTAGGTACGGGTGGAACGCTTCCTATAAGTGCAAAATATTTCCCATCTGAAACATTTTTAGATTTAAAACTTACCGGATTACAACAAGAAGTTATGAAGGAAAGTATGCATTTAGCATTTACTATTGCATGGAATTTAACTTCAAAGTCAAAACAAACTGAAATACGAAAAATGTATGATGGAAAGAATAAACATGGAATAAATATTCATGCAGGTGATTTAGATGTTCAAAAAGAAGGACCATCAGCAGGTCTTGCTATCACATGTGTTCTATATAGTTTATTAAATGATTTACCTATAAAACAAGAATTTGGTATAACGGGAGAGATTTTAATGACATGTGAGGCATCTGCAATAGGAGGACTAGGACATAAAATATATGGGTCAATGAAATCTGGAGTAACATCTTTTATTTTTCCTCAAGAAAATGATAAAGATTACAATGAATTTATTGCAAAATATAAGGATACTGACGTTTTGGAAGGAAATACTTTTCATCCTGTAAATAATATACAAGAAGTATTAGACTTAGTAATAGAAAAAAAATAAGACAAAATAGATCAAAAAATAAAATATAATACCAATGTATTATATATTATGACAACCATGCATATGAATAATATAAATAATCCAACAGGAGGTCAAACGTTTGGTCCTAGTACACCATTTATCTTGTTTCAACCATTTAATTTATTATCCTTTATAACACTATTTTCCCCAATAATTTTAGTAACACTATTATTGTCTGCTTCCTTTTTCTTTCAAAATGTAAAAGGTTTTGTTTATTTAGCGTTTTTAATAGTGGTAATTACAATTCGTAGTTTTATACTACAAACTGCAGGAGCCGAAAAAAATAAAACTGATGGATGTGGATTTATTAAATATACATCATATGGAAATACTACATTTACAACATTTGTATTTGCCTTTACTATTATGTATTTATTTTTGCCTATGTACCAAAATAGTAATCCTAATTGGGTTATGGTAATTCTTCTAATTGTTTATTTATTATTAGATATTGGTATAAAAGTATTACAAGGATGTTTGAAGTTACCTCAAAATATGCCTGATATAGTAGGAGATTTCGTAGGTGGGTCGTTAGTAGGCGCGTTAGCAATATCTTTAATGTATGCAATAAATAATAAAGACAATTTATTTTTTGTAGATGGTACACAGAATGGAACTATGTGTAGCATGCCTAAAAAACAAACATTTAAATGTCAGGTATTTAAAAATGGAGAACTTGTTTCATCAACAACTACCTAAACGCATGAATATTTGTCATTAACCATTTTTTAAACTCTGTGATAATTATTTGTCGTTGAAATGAATCGGTTAACAAATTCATATTACCTTTGGAATTATAAGTTTTTATAAAATTATTATATACATTTATAATACGTCTATTTTTATAGAAAGGTAGAATATCTGCTTTTTTTGGAGTAGGTTTGTCTTTACGTTTATTGACATGGTTATGCATAATAAAAATAACATGTTTAAAATCTTCTTTAGTTTTAAATAAATGAGGAGGTACTTGTGCAAAAAAACGTGTTGCATGATTAGAACAATCTGGACAAGGTAAATAACGTGAAATTCTGCGTATAAAATGTATCATTTGTTGTCCTATATCATTAAATTTATCTTCGTGTATTTTTTCAGCAAGCGTATGGAAAAGTAGCCATGTTGCTGGTCCCCATATACTTTGCGATGGCATTATATTTTATATAATAGACATATAAAGAGTTATTTGAATTTTAACTAGAATATGACAAATTATATAATAGAAGGGAATATTGATTTTTATAGTGAATTATCTAAATCTTTAGATGAAAATTTAAATGAAGGTTATTGTTTAATATCAAATTTACCATTAACAGATAATTATGTTGAACTAGAATGTCATCATAAATTTAATTATGTTCCATTATTTAATGATTTATATAATCATAAAAAAAAGTATAATGCATTAGAAGCGCGTAAATTAAAGTTAAATGAATTAAGATGTCCGTATTGTCGTTTTAAACAATCTACATTGTTACCATATTATGATAATATGAATATTAAAAAAGTACATGGTATTAATTGGATAAATCCAAACGAATTAAATACGTATAGTTTTATAGGGTTACAAGAAGGAAAATGTTGTTGGGGTGAAGAAAGCAATCATACTTGCGGTGTAACTAATGTACTTGCTATAAAAGAAAGTGGTATGACATATTGTTATTATCATTATAAAATAGTTTCAAAAATATTATTGCAAGAGAAAAAGAAGGCTGAAAAAATAGCTTTAATGAAAGTAAAAGCTGCAAAAAAGGAAGTAGTAAAGAAAGAAAAGGAATTAGCAAAACAACAATTAAAAGAGGAAAGAGCAAAACAAAGAGCTGAACTAAAAGAGAAAAAACAATTAGAAAAAATAAAAGAAAAACTTGAAAATAAAAAACAAAAAAATATTATTATTTCTAATAACACACAAGGATGTTCTGGAATTTTAAAATCTGGACCACGTAAAGGAGAATCGTGTGGCGGGAAAATAAAACAAAATGGTTATTGTGGTCGTCATTTGAAGAATTAGAAAATGAGAATGATAAAAAATAGTATAAATATAAAATATTTTTAATATTATATGGAGACTAAAGAAGAGTTAGTATATAATATTAAAGAATGGGTGAAGGCGGATAATGAAATATTAAAATTAAAAAAAGAGGTCAAAGAATTAAATCAAAAAAAGAAATTATTAACAGATTCGTTAGTAAATGTTATGAAACAAAATGAGATAGATTGTTTTGATATAAAAGATGGAGCTATTATGTATAAAAGAAACAATGTTAAGAAACCAATTAGTAGTAAAACGTTATTGAATGCATTAACAGAATATTATAAGGATGATTCTAATAGAGCCGAAGAATTAACAAAACATATATTAGATAGTCGTGAAATTCAAGTAAAAGAAACAATTAAACGTAAAATAGTATAAATAAACTATTAGAACATTATTAATGTTTAGTGTAAAAACAGATACTCGCGTAAATTCTACTGAAAATGATATGAATACTGAGAAAATTAAAGATAATCAGTTACTATCAAAAGAATTAGATAATGAATATTATAAGTATAATGCATTATCACAATTAAATAATAATTTTGATGAAATAAATTATGATGATATAGATACGATAACAATATGCCCTTACTTTATAAATTTAGAAGGTAAAAATCCATTTTTACAATTTGGATTAATAAGTGATGGAGAAACATTGAATTTTATTACACTACCGGTTTCACCAATTAAACCTGAAAATTTAATTAATTGTACTGGATATTTATTAAAGAATAGAAATCTATTTTTATTGAATAAAATTCACAATATGAGTATGGAATATTATTTTTTAACGAAAATATCAATCCAATGGCTTGTACTCGTAGATGAAATAATGAATCATAAACATGTTTGTAATATTCCAATTAATAATGACGTAATTCAGTTTTTTGATGAACATGTAGAAATGCTTTTTTTAGAAACGCAAAATGGAGATATACATGAATTACCATCTGTAGCTTATTATGGAACCAATGGTGAAAATACACAATTTATTGCAAATATTGGGGTGCCAATAGAGTCACACACAAAAATAATGGGGCCGTATTTTTATTTTACAACTTGTGAAAATGCTATAAAAGATTCCATTTATCCTACAAATGAGTATTTAAGTAATCCAAGATATAACAATATAATTGATAAAAACAATAAATATAAAAAAAATAGTTTATTTCGGTTTGCTTTATTTTTAGGTAAAATGAAAGTACCATTGAACCATCCTGACGATCCAAATGATAATTCATTATTGAAAAAACAAAAATTATCCGATAAGGATAGTGAACATGAAGCTAAAATGACATTAAGAATTACTGATTATGATGGAATATGGACAGAATCTTATGATAGTGTGTATATTGGTGATATTGAATTAGATGATGGAAGCAAATTAAAGGATAAAAATATGTGGGTAATAAAGAATTTTGATGACCATACATTTTTAAGTACACACATAATAAATAAGAAAAATGAAAATATAGTATAGTTGAATTATTTCTTTCTAAGATAAGTATATGACAGGAGGATTAAAAACATTTTTAATATTTTTATTTATTTGGATAGTTATTGGATGTATCATACAAGTATTGAAATTTTATGGTATATCTCTTGACGCAATATCAATATATTTAACATTTTATGTTTTTATATTACTCACGTTTTATTTTTTACCTTCTAATATTGAAGGTTTATAAAATCTGGATATAGTATATAATGAGTGAAATTACTATTTTTCTTAACAATGTTCATAATTCTGCTGAAAATAATCCACCAGGATTTAGTCAATGGGTAGGAGGTAACTCACATGGTGATCCTGCAGGAATAAAGGTAACTAAAGAAGACACGAAACTTGCATATAAAATACCACAATCTATAAATTATTTACAAACTTGGTATTATGATTATGGATGGTGTTCGGGAGGAAATTTAGATGGTCCATTTACCAATGGACAAATAATTGAATTGCCACCAGTAAGCGGTTCGGTATTAAACGATTGTTGTTTCTTTTTACCAAAATATTCAAAAAGTAAATATTCCGAGATTACTCAAAAATAAATGATATTATAATAAAAAATGAAATATAATTATGTTAGATTAGTTATTTAACATAATCAACATGGAGAAGAGACTCAATAAGAAAGTAGAAGAATATTTATCTGAATTAAAAAAAAATATCAAAGAAAAAGCATCAGATTTAAATTTAACCTCAGAAACTGCTAATGACTTAATTACATATATATATGATTACGAGAGGTTATCTTTTACAAAGGATGATTTTATGAAACGTAAGAGGGTAAAGAATATCGTCCCTTATTTTGATAGATGTGGTGCAAAACGAGCTAATAATGAACAATGTACTAGACGAAAAAAGGAAGGATGTGATTATTGTGGAACACATATGAAAGGAACACCTAATGGTATGATGGATTCGCAAGATAATACAGCACCTATGTTAGAAAAGGTAGAAATATGGGCTCAAGATATAATGGGGATCATTTATTATATTGATCATAAAAATAATGTCTATCAAGCAGAGGATATTATATCAAATAAAATAAATCCAAAAATTATTGCCAAGTATCTCAAAACAGAAGACGTATACTCTATTCCAGAATTTGGTATTTAGGGGAGATTGTTCGTTGTAGTATAACAAAAATAAATTAGTTATAGTATATGGATGAAGTGAGTAAAAAAATATTAGAACGTGTTGGTGTATTAACAGAATCAATTAATGGACAGCTTATACCTAGAGATATGCTTTTAGATAATACAATTTACATAGAATTAAAAGATGAAATAACAAAATTAAAAAAATTATTTAGCTCGTCGGCTCTTACAAGCCTTCAAAAAACAGCAATAGTTAATCAAAAATGGCCATTATTAAATTTAATTAGACAAATCTTGCATAGTTATAAATATAATATGAAACCCATACGAAAAAGTGATGGATATACAGAAGATGGTGTAAAAAAATATAAACGTTTTTTTTTGATATCATCACAAGGAACAAGTAGTAAAGCGGAAGATTTAGTAAAATCTATTGAATTGGAAGGATAAAATTATTTTTCATACATAAATAGTAGCATTTCTGTATAATGATATATAATCATTAATGCGGCAATTACCTGTAATTTATTGACAAAAAAGCGCTTAATATCAACAAAATTTCGTATAGCATATAAAATATAATAAATAGTAAGAGATAAATAACCCAAAGGAACAAAGATGTTAGAAAAAAGGGAAAAATGACCTATTATTGCTGTAATATCTGATGTTTTTCTATGCATATTAATAGGTAAAATAGTAGATAAAAAATGAAATAAAAATAATAATAAATGACCCTTAAAATAATGTTCTTTAATAAGGCCTAATTCAAGCTCTTGATACGCATGCTGTAATTCTTCATTGTTTAGTTTTGGTGCAGAGAATAGTTTATTGTTTTTACTTTTAACAATATGATATTCTTGATAATATTCTACCATAAGAAATAGATAACCAGAAAATATTAAAATAGACCCAAATAATATCCATTTATTTTTTTCAATATTACACATTAAAAATATACCATATACACAACTAAAAAGAGTATACCCTATGATAGTATTAATATGGAAAGGAGATATATATTTTGAATGCAACATAATATATATAAATTTATAAAATTATTTTTGTGAATGATATTTTAACAATTCTTCAATTTCAATAAGTCTATTGAATTTGGAAACTCGTTCTCCGCGACAGGGACTTCCAATCTTAACATATTTTGCACCAATACCAATTGCTAAGTCTATAATATATGCATGATTGGTCTCTCCTGATCTATGTGATACAATAACATTATTTCCTTTTTCAAACATTAACTTTGCACTTTCAATTGCTTCAGTAACTGTTCCGATTTGATTCACTTTTAATAATAAAGTGTTAGCCCAATCCTCGGATAATCCTTGATTAACTAACCGCTTATTTGTAGTGAATAAATCATCACCTACTATCATAATTTTATCTGAATATAGTTTCGTAAATTGTTTCCATGATTCATAATCAGATTCATGAAATCCATCTTCAATACTTTTTAGTGCAGGATGTTTGTCAATTAATTTTCCATAATAATCAATTAATTCATTACCTGTTAATAGTAAACCTTTTTCAACTTCATATAATTTTGTCTCTGTGTCATAAAATTCACTTGCTGCGCAATCAAGGGCGATGAATACCTCCTCAGCAACTTTATATCCTGCTTTTGTTATAGCCTCTTCAATTACAGATAAGGCTTCTTCAGAAGTATAAATAGGAGGACAGAACCCGCCTTCATCTCCAATTGCCTTAGCACTAACACCATATTTTTCAACTAATAATTTTTGTAGTGAATAATATACTTCACATAAAAGTTGATTTTTTTCATGTGCACTCATATCTGTTTTTGGTAAAATCATAAATTCTTGAATTTTTAGCTCTCCCGTAACACTATGTTTTCCTCCATTAATAATATTTACTAACGGAGTAGGTAAGGAATCTATATTAATAGTTGTATTATATACATCACCCAAGTATTCGTATATTTCTTTATTTGCTATATTTGCCAATGTATCTAACATGCAAAAACTAATAGCTGTGGTAGTATTACCTCCAATAGTATTTTTCATTTCATTAGTATCTAACTTAATTAGTTGTTTATCAATTTCAGTAATTGTAATATTTGCATTATTATTTAAGATTAAATGTTTGTTTGTATTATTTGCATTTTTAATTGCATCAAATACTGATTTACCCTTATATAAGTCAGATTTTCCATCTCTTAATTCAACTGCTTCAGTAGATCCACACGAGGCACCACTTGGTGATGATCCTCTTCCAATACATTTTTTTGTTGTTCTATTAAAACATTTTACTTCTATTGTTGGATATCCTCTGCTATCTAATATTTGATATGCTTGTAATTCATATGTGTTTATTGGGTAAAATTCTTTTTTTTCTACATTAACAAAATATGGTACACCTGTGGCAACTTCAAAATGTTCAATGCTATTAGGATTAAAAAATCCTAAATGTACAAATAATGCTCTTATAGTATTTCCGTGTGATACTACAAGAATATCTTCTTTATCCTTTAATAATGGTTTAATATGGTTATTAAAATAATGTCCAACTCGTTTAGTAACATCTTCTAGTGACTCTCCGTTTGGTGGCCTGTCATAAAATCCTCGTCTCCATTTTTGAACTTGTTCGGCGCCATATTTCTCTCTTAGTTCATCTTTATTACAACCAGAAAGGTCTCCATAATCTCTTTCTATTAATGCATTATCATAATAATTATTTTTAATTTCACTATTATTTTTATTGTTATTTTTTGATTGTATAAGTCTTCCTGTATCAATAGTTCGCGTTAGCATACTAGTAAACAAGTGTTTTATATTGTAAGATGATAATAAATCACCTGCAACATATGCTTCTTGTATACCTTCCATACTTAATGGTATATCCTTCCACCCAGTAAATTTATTCTCCTTGTTCCATTGAGATTTGCCATGTCTAATTACAATGAAGGACATTATATACATATTTATATCATAATATTTATATAATTTTAACTAATTTTAACTATTTCCAAATATTTATTTACCAATATTGGAAATGGTTTTAATAGCTGAATCTGGTGTTACCGAGATTGAATCAATACCTTCTTCTATCAAGAAATTACAAAATTCAATACTATCTGAAGGTTGTTGACCACAAAAACCAACCTTTACACCATGCTCTTTATATGTTTTAATTGCCATACTAATCATTCTTCTATAACTTAAATTTTCATCACTAGAGAGATGTGTAATACGATCACTATCTCTGTCAACACCAATTGTTAGTTGTAATAAATCGTTTCCTCCAATGGATATTCCATCTATCATTGGACTGAAATGATCAGCCTCAATAACATTAGATGGGATCTCACACATTAAATATATTTTTAGATCATTTTCACCTCTTACTAGACCATAATCTTTCATTTTATTAATAACTAATGAGCATTCGTGTGGTGTGCGACAAAAGGGAATCATTACAATAATATTATTCATTTTCATTCTCTCTCTAGCATATTTAATTGCTTCACATTCAAGTTTAAAACCTTCTTCATATTCAGGAGAATAATACCTAGATGCACCCCTCCATCCAATCATTGGGTTTTCTTCATTGGGTTCATACAATTCTCCACCAATTAAATTTTTATACTCATTTGATTTAAAATCAGAGAGACGAACAATCACATTGTTAGGGTAAAAACCAGCCGCAATTTTCGCCATACCTCTAGCAAGTCTTCTGATAAAATACCACTTACCATTATGATGATCATTCCCAAGAACGTTGAATACTTCTTGTTTAACATTTTCATCTGCAATTTTCGGATAGTCGCATAACGCTAATGGATGAACCTTGATGTAATTGCTTACAATAAATTCCATCCTAGCAAGACCAACACCTTTATTAGGAATCATAGAGCTAATAAAACTATTTTCAGGATTTCCGACGTTTAACATTAAATTAACGGGTAGGGTTAAAGCAGCGTCAATTTTGATGGTATTAACTTCAAAATCTAACAACCCTTCATACACGTTACCAGTTTCTCCGTCAGCACATGATATAGTAACCTCTTGATCATTTTTTAGCATATCTGTTGCGTTACCTGCTCCTACTATAGCATTAAGTCCTAGTTCTCTCGCAACAATAGCAGCATGACATGTTCTTCCTCCTTTATTTGTAATAATTCCTGATGATATTTTCATAATAGGCTCCCAATCAGGAGTCGTCATTTCGGTTACTAATACATCTCCTTTATTAAATGATTTGTAATCTTGTATTGAAGAGAGAACCTTTACTTTACCTACACTTATTTTATCGCCAACGGCAACACCTGATATTATTTTATTGCTTTTTTGTGGCAAATTATATTTAATAAGCTCTAAATCTTTTTTTGCATTGCTATGTATTGTTTCTGGACGGGTTTGAATGACATAAATTTTATGGTCTATCCCGTCTATCGCCCATTCTACATCAACACCAATATCTTTATTTAATATTTTTGAGTAACTTTCTTCAAGTAAAAGAACATAACGTCCTAGAGCAATCGCTTGATTGTTGGTAATACTATATGATTTTTTTTCATGTATTGTAGTATCTATCTCTTGTATACCTGAACCATTGCTATTATAAATTATTTTTGTATTTTTATTACCCATATTTTTTGTAATAATAGGATCTCCGTCAATATGTCTTAATATGCGTTTATCTAAAATAATTTCATCGGGTTTTACACCTCCAGAAACCACTAATTCACCTAGTCCAAATGAAGAATTTACTACAATAGCCTTGTTAAATCCTGTTTCAGGATCTATGGAAAACGCAACACCAGCACTACCAATATCTGAACGTACCATTTTTTGAATTGCAACAGAGATTTTCACGTCTGACATTTTAATATTATGGGTTTTTCTATATGATATTGCACGTGCGTTAAATAATGAAGCAAAACATTTTTTTATACTAACTAATAATTCATCTTTCCCTTTTACATTCAAGTAAGTGTCTTGTTGACCTGCAAATGATGCATTGGGTAAATCCTCGGCAATAGCGCTTGATCTTACCGCTATTTCTAATTCGTTATGCGATACATTAAATAATTCACATAGATCATTATAGTTTTTACTAATTGCAACTATATGTGTATCGCTAAGTTCCGCATTAATAATGAAATTTCTTATTTCATTTGCTTGCTTTTCCAATTCTAATATGTCAGATGTATCTATAGTGTTAGTAAAGTTCTCTAGTTTGGTTTCAAGATTATTTTGCTTAATAAATTCATCATATAATATTGTGGTTATTGCAAATCCATCTGCAATATCAAACGTAATGTTTCTAGACAAATGATATAATTCACCCAAAGAACTACATTTACCTCCTACTAAATGTTTATTTTTGTAGGAACAATCTTTAAACCATAAAATATGCTCCATCTTAAACTTATATTTTAGACATTTATAAAAAATAACTAATTATAACTTAATATGCGTCATTTATGGATATTTATAACGACTATTATATATATATAAATGGAGGAAGCATTAAATAGCATACAAAATGTTATAGTTACGAGTTGTCAGGATATTGCTAGATTAATTAGAGAGAACAATACTGATGAATTATCAAAAACACATGGCAATACTAATGAATCCGGAGATGATGTAAAGTCATTGGATCTTTTGACGAACACTATATTAAAGGACAATTTAAGTAAATGTTCATTTGTTAAAGCAGTTGGGTCAGAGGAAGAGGATAGCTTATATATTACTGATAATCATAATGGAAATTTTTTGGTATGTTATGATCCTTTAGATGGTTCTAGTAATATTAGTGTCAACATTACTACTGGAACTATCTTTGCTGTATATGAGTATAGAGATGATAAAATAACAGATGGGAATAATATAGTCATGGCTGGATATTGTTTGTATGGTGGTGCAACACAACTAATTGTTGCACGAGAGAAATTAAATATGTATCAATTATATGATATTGGTAACCCTAATGAACATTTTAAACTTGTAAAAGAAAACTACACTATGCCACAAAAAGGGCCTTATTATTCACTCAACGATTCTAATAAATATAGATGGTATGATAAGAGGTATAACGCATTAATAGATAGAATGATTGCTAGTAATGCGTCAGGAAGATGGGTTGGTAGCTTAGTAGCAGATGGACATAGAACACTTATTAGAGGTGGATTTTTTGCTTACCCAGATGATAGTAAAAATAAGAATGGTAAGATCAGACTACTATACGAAGCATATCCTTTTGCGTATATTTTTAAAATTGCAGGAGGAATTTCTTCAAATGGGAAAATAAATATGTTGGATATACCTTATCCTGATAATTGTCATCAAAAGACGCCAATTATATTGAGTAGTAATACAGAATACGATTGGTTTACATACAAACCTAATACCATAGAGTCAGTGTCATGTTTTCATCAATGTTAATATAACTTTTCAAATTTGCCTATGTGTTTTTTGTGACGTCTTGTTTTAGATGTAATATGCTTTTTTGATTTAATGGGAACTTTGTAGTAACCACAAAATTTAGTATATTTACCTCGGTTTGCTTTTTTAGGGTCATGAATCACTCGTCCACTACCATCCTTATTTACGGCCTTGTTTGTTCCATCCTTATGACTCCATAATTTATTATTATCTTCCCTATAAAAATGATAACTTTTATTGTCATTGCGTACAGCCAATGCCATTTTGTAATATCCTTTGGGTAGTTTTTGCGTCTTTTTCAGTTTTCTTATACGTGGATTATCTTTTTTTATTCTAGCTTCTAACTTTTTGCATGTATAAGAAGATGGATAATATTCATCTAGATATCCTCCATAACGTCCTGGTTGTGGACGTAGACCAGGACAATCCTTCTTTTTTGTCTTTTTCATATACTTTTTACATAATTTTGTATTATTTGTTGGATTAAGTACATTTAAAGCATAAGCGTAACAATTATGACTCTTTTGTGTGTATTTATTTTTATTCCATTTGTTTTTTTCAAATTTTGGATATTTACTAGGCGTGTGTTTTCTACTTTTTTTATGACGTCTTCCTCCACTTGGAGTTCTATCATTAGGAACTAGGTAAAATATTTGCTTTAATGTCTCTAATACATCTGTTTTTCTAGTATCTTGCTCAGAATTAGCTGCGGGAATTTTTTGGGTATATCTTATAATATCATCCAGTTGGTAATATAAATCATTTACATTTGAAAGTTTGTTTATTTTCTTATTTAATACATGTGTTATTGTATTTCCTTGTAAATTAATAGGGTACTTAGGATCGCCAGCAATATAAAGTTCAATAATTATCTTGATCCTATTTATTTCAGCTGTTTCATTGGTCTCCCAATCACTAATATCACTAATATCACTATCTAAAGAATCTACTGAATTTGTGCGTGATGGTAGAGGTGGAGGTGGAGGTGGAGATGGGGGAGAAAAAGATTCGTCGTTCATTCTTACTATATCGTAACAAAAAAATATAAGAGCGTGACACACCCTTATATTTTTAGAGTTAACATTTATCTTTCTGATATTGGAAGTTTAACATAATACGGAGTTTCCTTATTTGAATGCATATTTACTTTTGGAAATTCGTATTTTGGTATATTCATAGAAATATATGGTATTTGGGGCATTTTCACGACACTTAAACGAATTATCGGAATTATAAAATTTTGCATTATAATGTATTTATTTTATTTCATAAAATAGGATATATGCATACTATAATATTTATAAAATCAATTCAATTTTTTTTATTATTTTTTTAAAAATATTAAATATATTCGCATTAGTATATTATGAAGGTTGTAAAACGAACAGGCGATACTGAAGATGTCAGTTTTGATAAGGTTTTAAGACGGCTAAAGTTTTTATCTGATGATATAAATGTAGATATTTTTGCAATTTCCCAAAAAGTATGTAGTAGAATATATGATGGTGTTAATACTTCAGAATTAGATGAATTAGCTGCTCAATTATGTAGTAGTATGATGATAGAGCATCCTGACTATGGCAAATTAGCCGCACGTATTATTATATCTAATCATCATAAAAATACGAGTCCTTCATTTAGCGAAACAATTTACATTATGTACAATAATAAAGATCGTGAGGGTAATCCGAGTCCTTTAATAAATAAAACATTATATGATATGGTAATGGATAATAAGACAAAATTGAACACTTATATAGATCATACACGTGATTATTCGTTGGACTATTTTGGATTTAAAACCTTAGAGCGGTCTTATCTTACTAAAGTAGATGGAAAAATAGTAGAGAGACCTCAATATATGTGGATGCGTGTTGCACTCGGTATTCATGCAGATGATTTTAAAGATGCACTACAAACATATGATTTAATGAGTAAGAAATATTTTACTCATGCGACACCAACATTATTTAATGCAGGAACGTTACATCAACAATTATCATCATGCTACCTTCTTGCAATGGAAAATGATAGTTTAGATTCTATTTATAATACATTGAAAGATTGTGCTATGATTTCTAAATATTCGGGCGGAATAGGATTACATATTCACAATATTCGTGCGAAAGGGAGTTATATCAGAGGGACTAATGGAACATCTACTGGTTTAGTACCTATGTTACGCGTTTTTAATAATACCGCACGTTATGTAGATCAAGGATCTAAACGTCTTGGTAGTTTTGCAATGTATTTGGAACCATGGCATGCTGATATAGAAGCATTTATTCAATTGAGAAAAAATCACGGAAGCGAAGAAGAGAGATGTCGTGATTTATTCTTGGCCTTGTGGATTTGTGATTTATTTATGGAACGTGTGAAAAATAATCAAAAATGGAGTTTAATGTGTCCAGATAAATGTAAAGGATTGAGTGATGTATATGGAGATGATTTTAAAAAATTATATGAACAATATGAAGAAGATGAGTGTTATGTGAAGCAGGTAAATGCTCAAGATCTTTGGTTTAAAATATTAGAATGTCAGATAGAAGGAGGTACGCCTTATATATTATATAAAGATGCTGTGAATAAAAAAACAAATCAACAAAATTTAGGTGTCATTAAATCAAGCAACTTATGTTGTGAAGTTATGCAATATTCTAATTCTGAACAGACTGCTGTTTGCAACTTGGCGAGTATTTGTTTAGCTAGCTATGTTAGTAAAAAAGATGATGGTATTATGTTTTTTGATTATAATAAATTACACGAAGTTACGAAAATTATTACTAAAAATTTAAATAAGATTATTGATAAGAATTTTTATCCTACACCTAAAACACGCAATTCTAATTTAAGACATCGTCCTGTAGGTATTGGTATTCAAGGACTTGCGGATACATTTGCTATGCTTCGTATTCCTTTTGAAAGTACCGAAGCAAAACAATTGAATATTAATATTTTTGAAACAATTTATCACGGCGCGTTGGAATCATCTATGGATATTTCTAAAAAACGCCATAATATTATTATGGAAGCGCGTGAAAAGAAAGAAGATGTTAAAAAGTCACCCTATAATGATTATCTTCATCTAAATGAATACGAAATTGAAAGTATAAATACAAATCATCCTGGTGCATATGTATCGTTTGAAGGGAGTCCAGCTTCTAAAGGAGTACTGCAATTTGATTTGTGGAATGTTACACCTAGCGATAGATATGATTGGAGTAGTTTGAAACAAAATATAATTCAATATGGTATTCGTAATAGTTTGTTGGTGGCACCTATGCCTACAGCATCAACAAGTCAAATTATGGGATTTAATGAAAGTTTTGAACCTTTTACAAATAATATTTTCAAACGAAAAACATTGAGCGGCGAATTTGTTGTGATTAATAAATATCTTATGAATGATTTGATTGAACTGAATCTATGGGATAAAAACATGAAAGATCTTATTTTAATTAATGAAGGTAGTATTCAAAATATTTCTGAAATCCCTGATGAGCTTAAATTAATATACAAAACAGGATGGGAAATTAAACAACGTGCGGTAATTGATATGTCATCTGATCGTGGCGCATTTGTTTGCCAATCTCAAAGTTTGAATATTTTTATGGAAGAACCAGACTTTAAGAAATTGTCAAGCATGCATTTTTATGGTTGGAGTAAAGGTCTTAAAACTGGGTCATATTATTTACGAACACGACCACGAGTAAAAACACAACAATTTACAATTGATCCTATATTAGTTAAACAGAAACCAATAAATGATCACGATGATAGTGATGATGTATGTTTGACTTGTAGTGCATAAAAATATTGTTTTGTATAATAAATAATACATAAAACAATAATATTTATATATATTATGTCTTCTTTTTCTTCTTTAGAGAATGAAGTGTTACTACAACCAGATGAAAATCGTCTTACCATATTCCCTATAAAATATCAAAATATATGGGAAATGTATCAGAAAGCAGTATCTACATTTTGGGTTCCCGAAGAGATAGATTTTAGCAGAGATATAGATGATTGGAATAGTCTTACTGATAACGAGAGATATTTCATTAGACATATATTGGCATTTTTTAGTTCTAGTGATACTATTGTAAATATGAATATTGGCGAGCGATTTATTAGTGAGGTAAAACCTTTGGAAGCAAAATTCTTTTATAATTTTCAAGAGGCTATGGAGAATATTCATTCACAAACTTATAGTTTATTAATAGATACTTACATAAAAGATCTTAAGGAAAAAAATGAAACATTTAATGCTATTATGCATATACCATGTATTAAAAAAAAAGCAGATTGGTGTTTTAAATGGATAAATGATACAGAAGCATCTTTTGCGCAGCGACTTATTGCGTTTGCAATCGTAGAAGGTGTGTTTTTTTCCGGCGCATTTTGTTCCATTTTTTGGATGAAAGAAAAAGGAAAAATGCAGGGATTAACATTTTCAAATGAACTTATTAGTCGTGATGAGGCCTTACATGTAGAATTTGCATGTCTATTGTATTCTATGATAAAGAAAAGGGTTTCTCAGGAAGTTGTTCATGGAATGTTTCAAGAAGCGGTTGACGTAGAGAAGAACTTTATAGTAGATAGTATACCTTGTGCTATGTTAGGGATGAATTCTGAGTTAATGATTGAATATATTCAATTTGTTTCCAACAGACTTTTGCTTCAACTTGGCTATGAAAAAATATGGAATGTGGGAAATCCGTTTCCTTTTATGGATAGGAGCAATCTTGAATGTCGTACCAATTTTTTTGAATCTAGAGTTGCAGAATATTCAAAAGCCAATGTCGCCACTAATCAATCTCATGAAGAATTGCGACAATTTGATATTGATGCTGATTTTTAGACCTTTGAATAATATGCTTTATTTCAAAGAAGCACATTTGTTTACACCGAAAATAAACTTAAATGCTGACCAATCTTTTTTATGCTCCATTGATTGTTTATTGTAATAAAGTCCAAAACCTATCAATATAAAACTGATCATTAGAATGTATAACATGTTTTGAATTTTTTTTAATAGATTTATTTTTTTTTTGTTTTTTTGGGTTGTTTTTTTATAGTAATCAATAAAAATTGAAATAACATAAGATATAATAAGAAGACTAAATACTATAAGTGTAAATTGAACATTCATTTTGGTAAATAAGATAAATAAAATATATATTGATAATGTTGTCTTTAATATTTTTAATGGATGCACTGAGTCATCTGAATTAGTAAAATTAATTACAAAATATACTATAATAAAAATAATAGTTTGTTTGACAAACATATTTTCACTAAGAAGTTTTTGTGTTTTACATCCTAATGTTTCTGCAACAAAATTACCGGCAACTGCCAGTACTAATAGAAGTATACCTTTCATAATATCATCGTAATCTTCCATTTCTATATAATTATATTATATTTTTGATATAATATAAAAGTATCTCATATGATATAATATTATTATAATGGTTCAGCTTATCAGTTACTCTAAAACGGATGATGCAACAAAGAATCTCCAGGATCTAGTTGCTTATTGTGCTCGTGTATCCAATCCTGTGAATCAAAATAATACAGCAACGAATGAAAAATTGATTAGGTATTTGATGAAAAATGACCATTGGTCTCCCTTAGAAATGGTAAGTGTGTGTTTAGAAATAGAAACCACGAGAGATATTGCGCGACAAATTTTGAGACATAGATCATTTTCTTTTCAAGAATTCTCTCAGAGATACGCAGTCGCAGATCTTGGATTTGAATTAAAGAATGCAAGATTACAAGATACAAAGAATAGGCAGAATAGTATAGAGGTTGATGATGTTGAATTATCTGATACATGGGCTGAAAAGCAACAGGAAGCATTATCTGCAGCTCAAGTTGCTTATAAATGGGCACTAGATAATGGTATTGCAAAGGAACAAGCGCGTGCCGTGTTGCCTGAAGGGATTACCACCTCACGTATGTATATGAATGGAACTCTTCGTTCATGGGTACATTACATTCAATTACGAAGTGGAAATGGAACACAAAAAGAGCATAGGGATATTGCAAAAGCTTGTGCTTATGCTATTGAACCTATTTTTCCCATGATAACTGAATTTATTTGTAAAGACTAATTCTATATATTATTATACAAAATATTATAAGAATTATATAATATAAAATTAATTGTATAACAAATTCTTGATTGTGATGATGGTTGCAATAAAGAATAAAAAAACAGGCTTTTTAAATATACTATAAAATAAATCTACTATTACTATACTAATTGAGGTGGTTTCCAACCTGGAATTCTAATTGTGAATTCTGTACGGCATTGAGGACATGAACATCCGCCTGCTCGTTGGAAGTGGTTGAATATACAATCTCCGCAAGTTTTGTGTCCACATCGTAATATGACAATATTGGTGTTTTCAAGAGGGTCCATACAAATAGGACATTCATTGCAATCAATTGCTTTGAGAGCTGGTTTTGGAAGTGAAGCGAAATTTGCTTCGTAAGCTTGCATAGCCTCTCTCTCTCTCTCATGACGTTCGTGTCTTTCTCTCTCACGGCGTTCGCGTCTTTCTCTCTGATATTCCTGTCTTTCTCTCGCATTATGTTCGTTTATGAGTCTCGCGCGATATTCGTTGATGAGTCTCGCACGAGATTCGTTGATACGGGCTTCTCTCTCAATTTTATGCTCACGTGCGATATACGTATTAATCCTTTGATTAATAACAATGGATTCTTGTTTAGCAACATTATCAGCGATAGGATTACCAGTTAATTCATCAGAATATAGACTTTCCCTAATGAGTTTTCTCTCTCTGTCATATGTATATGAGTACCAAAGCCCGCCGATATTTTGAAGCAATTTACTAATTGGGGTTCTATCAGACGAACCAAGAATAGGAATATCTTTGATAAGCCAACGAAGTTTGTAGAGCATTTGTATTGTTGTATTCATGTTTCTACCTACCGCCCCAGGATACTGAATATAAGAATGCTTCCATTCTAACTCTATTGGATACTTTTCGTTAGTATCTTTGAACCATTCTGGCATAATGGAGTTATTGTGTCCTGGATCAACACGATTATTCATTATGGACAGAGCTCTCTTTGTGGAAATCTGAGGACATTTTGGTCTGGTATGACCAGCTATGTGGCATTCGGAGCACGGCATAATACTTTGTATGTTACTACATTAGATGTCTAGTGCTATCTCGTTGAAATCCATTTCATTTTTTTCTACACTTGATAACGTACGGGTGCGCGAGGGTGTCCCTCGCAAATTGCATGTAGTGTTAGTGTTAGTGTTAGTGTTAGTGTTAGTGTTAGTGTTAGTGTTAGTGTTAGTGTTAGTGTGTGTGTGTGTGGTGTCCGTTTTGTAAAGGGGTAATGGCGGTGGATAAAGACGAAAACGTAGTGTCTTTTTGAAAGGTCTCCCTCATGACTATAATGCTTATGCGATGACTTGTTTGGTGTCCCTCGCCTTGGTAACGTACGGGTGCCGCCAGGGGGCTCGCAAAATTTGTCACCCATATATCAATTCATTACTCATTTCTCAATTCACCGCAAATACAAACACCATGATGCACACTACACGCTTTCATGACTATTATGCTTATGTGGTGGCTTGTTTGGTGGCACCTTTTTGAAAGGGTGCGCCAGGGGGCTCGCAAAATTCGTCACTCATATATCAATTCATCACTCATTTCTCAATTCATAGCAAATACAAACGCCATCATGCACACTACACGCTTTCATGACTATTATGCTTATGGACACCACGGACACCAACGCACAACG
>Ga0233412_10000374_pt1 | contig 26180 bp, 29 predicted proteins | sample Na_anoxic_4_MG_FD_180667 | JGI IMG/M metagenome (GOLD analysis project Ga0233412, IMG submission 180667) | Seawater microbial communities from Saanich Inlet, British Columbia, Canada - Na_anoxic_4_MG | ecosystem: Environmental > Aquatic > Marine > Inlet | place: Canada: British Columbia...
ATCGAATGACTGGTTCTGGAAGCATCATCAGGGCTTTGAAACTGAGTTCGTCGCCCTCGACTATGGTGGTTGTCTTTGCCTCTCCGTCTCCCTTGGCCATGTCAGTTGACTCCTTTCGCGTTATGCCCTTGTCGTAGTTCTGCATGACGAACCGGGTGCGAACGATGTTATCGTTGGCGGCGGCGGAGGACCAAAAGTCTTCCTGGTTGTCGACGACGACGGGCATGTCGGTGCCGACGCGCCGGTTTGCTATCTGGTTGCGCGTGTGGCTTGGCGGGGCGAACGGTGTCAAGTATCCGTTCATGTTCTGCAGGAAAAACGTGTATTTGTTCTGCTCCTCTGGCGCGTTCCCCTCTTCGTAGGCGTTGATGACCGCGTCCTCGCCCAGTCTCATCTCGGCGAGGGTAGTGGGCAGGATATCGTCTGCCTCCTGTGCTATCTCGCTCTCTACGTTAAACACCTTCCGCCGGTTTGCGACCACTGGAAGCAGCCAGTATAGCTTCGTCGTGAGAGCTTTGAGCTCCTGGACGAGCGGCTTGTAGTGGGCGCCGTGGACTATCGGGCTGGTGATGTTGTTGTAGGCGTCGAACCGAGAGAACATGGTCCGGAGTTGCTTGAAACGTTCGATCATGGTGTGGATGGCGTTCAGTTTTGCCCTCGTCCGGTCGGCCGCGGGGACCGCGGCGAGCAGGTCGTCGAGCATGTCATTTGTCTGCGTCTCTATGCCGAACCTCTGCTTGTCGGCGGAGAGCTCTACTAGCTCGCGCACCTCACCCAGATCCTCGCCGAGCACTATGGCGCTGCCGTCCTGGAACAGCGACTTGAGTTTGTCGTCCATGTTCTGCAGTGTGGGCTGTTCCTCCGCCGCTTCCGTCAGGGTGGGCTCGGCGGCTTCCTCATCGGCCTCCTCCGCCACCGTAGCGAGGCGATGGTGTTGTTCCATCTCGACGAGACGCTCTGGCTTGTCCCTCACAGCGATCTTTTCGATCGGTAGGTCGGCCGGTATCCCCTGGTATGCAAAGTCGATGTATATGGTTTTTTTGTCGGGGAACGTTTTGATTTCTATCATGTCGTTGTCCAGGTCGGTGACCTCGCCGGTGATTACCATTGGCTGGTCTCCACCGAAGTGTATGTCCAACCAGGTCTTCGGCACGAGGCCGTTCTGGGTGGCGTAGCCGGGGGTATCGGCCTTGTCGATGATATTGATGCCAGTGATGGATTCGTCGGTGAGGCTCCCATCGCGTATGTTCAGTGTGTAGCCTGCGAGGGTGTCGACGTTGACCAATCGGATCGTGCTGCTGTCTATGTAGTCAACTATGTAAGTGCCGTCATTTATGGCCGGGTTTGACGGTGCAATTATCTGGATCACATCCCCTAGCTCTATCAAAACATCTCGAGGCGTGGACATTATCTTATACTTACCGTAGAAATTAAATATAAAAAAACTACATAAAGTAGACGGTGGAAATATAACAGATGCCGTCAGGGTTCGATCTGTCTAAACAGGATGCAACTGACGATCCTCGGATAGTCACCAAGAGATACCTCTACAACGGAGAGTTCTATGACATCTGCAAGTATGACAAGGACTTGCTGACCCACGACGACTGCCACGGTGCCGGCAGATATAGATCGGTGGTGTTCAAGGGCCAGGAGCTTGTGGTCGTGTCACCGTCGAAGTCGCTGCAGTTCCAGGCGTTTGTGGAAAAGCACCCACTCGATACGACTGTGGTCAGCGAGGAGATCGTTGAAGGCACGATGATCAACTTGTTCCTGAACCCGGACGTGGACGATGAAGGTCGCGCGGTGAAGGACGCGAACGGGGCCCTGGCAGGGAAGGTGGACATAGCGACGCGCAGCACGGTGGGCGCCAATGTATCTTTTTATCAGGATGACGGGGCGCCGACGTTCCGGAGGATGTTCTTGGAGGCATGCAACGAAGCGGATTTTGACTTTGACCATTTGCGGTTCTCGGACAACGAAGGGACATACTGTTATAGCCTGGTTCTGCAGCACCCTGCGAACCGGATTGTCAAGCCCATCACCAAGTCCAGCGTGCATCTTGTGGCACTGTGCCGCATTAGCCATAAGCTGGGCGGCGAGGGAGAGCAGGACTACTCAATCACCAACATGGACTACCGGGACGAGGCAACTAGGGGATACCTGGGACTGGACAAGTGTCGTCTTTCTTACCCTACGCGCGTCGAGTATGACTCGTATGAAAGGGCGAAGGCGGATTGCGACGGCATGGGCATGGACTACCCGATCCCCGGCGTGATGTTCCATAGCGCCGAGACGGGGGACAGGTGCAAGTGTCGCAACGGAGCGTATGAGGAAGTCCGGTGTCTGCGAGGGAACCAGCCTCGCCTGCAGTACCAGTATCTGGTATTGCGACAGAAGGGGAAGGTGAAGGAGTTCCTGAAGTACTATCCTGAGAAGGCCAAGGAGTGTGCGAGTCATCGACGCCTAGTTCACAATTTCACGCAATCGCTGCACGCGAACTACACTGCGTGCTACGTCAGGAAGGAGCGGCCGCTCCTGGAGTTTCCGAAGCAGCATCGCGGTCACATGTACAAGCTGCATCAGCTGTACATCCAGCGGTACCGTGCGAAAAAAGGATACATTGGCATGGCCGTGGTGTTGGACTACGTTAACACCATGCCGGTGTCGCATCTTATGCATGCCTTAAACTACAACCTGAAGAGGCGGCACGCAGAGACGACTGCGAATAGCTTGGTAAACGAGAGGGAATCGCATTCCCCCGAGGCACAGGTCTAGAATAGGCCGAGGATGGACTCGTATGTGCTTTTTGCCTGCTGGCACGCTAGCGCAAGGTGCTGGCTCGCGGGGTTGCTCCCAGGGTCGGCGCTGGGGAATGCCAGACGGATTATGCTGAACGGATCGTGTGGATGGAATTTCTTGAAACCGCAGTAGGTGAGTGCGCCTGTGGTGTAGAATTTTTCGTATAGGATGGACTCAATAACTTTCCCGAACGTGTAGTCTTCGTCCTCCAGGGTTACGTCGAAGGAGTGCTCTACCGTGGTGTTTGACGGCTCGACCTTGACGCCGTCGACGGCAAGGGCCTTCTCGAACTTGCTGATTTTGTCGATCATGATCATGCATCCTTGCTTGACCAGGTCGCTATTTTCGTATACGCCTACGCTCTCCACCCGGAAGTCGAAGCTGTTCTCCTTGTAGATGCGTTTGCCGTCGAGAAGCGCCCAGTCTTTTTTCTCGAGCAAGATTTTGTCGGCGTCCATGCCGCCTTGTTTGAGCGCGGCCTCCTTCTCTGCCCAGGCGGTGGCGGCTCTCTCTAGGTCGGGCGTGTTGCCGTACGCGCAGGTCGACGCCTGGACGAAGGAGCCATCGTCCTTGGCGATGCCGATGTCGAACTTGCATGTGAGATGGATGCTCTCGCCGCCACCGCCCTCGAGGATCCTGGGCCGTAGGCGCAGGAAGTCGATGTAGTCTTGCGTCATTGCATTGGGTGGAAATATCTTCTTGGAGTCGGCCTCGCCGATGTAGTTGCCAGTGGAGGTGTCCTTGATGCGGAAGTCCTGCGTGGTTACCACGATAGGAACTCGTTGGTCGTTGGTTTTCTTGAGCTCAAGCTCATACTTGTCCCAAGGGATGTCTAGGTCTGATATGTGGATGGGGATGCAGCTGAGCCTCTGCTTGATGATTTCGTTGTTTAGCCGCGACGTGTTTTCCAGGATCTGGCATTTGTTAGCCTCGTATGGCGCAGTCCGGAACACGAGAGCGGGTATCTCAGACAGGATCACGCGCCGCAGGGCGTTTGCTACACTCGGGTCGACGCCGGCGAGCGTGAAGGTCAGCTCTTGGCCGTCGTCCGCGACTGCTGACAAGACTGGTTCCATTTGTATACTATGTGTCGAGTTTTATATATATCAATTTTCTGGAAAATAAGTTAAAGTAAAACACATAGATAGACTATCCAGACGATGAGCTGCATTCTCTACTACAGCGGCTACTGCGAGCACTCGCAGAGGTTGTTAAAGGAGCTTGCGCAGTCCAAGATAAAGGACGACATACACTTTATAAGCATCGACAACAGGAGCCGGGGTCCCGACGGACAGACGGTTCTTCTTCTCGAGAAGAACCAGAAGGTTATACTGCCCACGAGTGTCACACGTGTCCCTGCGCTGCTTCTGCTCAACAAGGACTATGAGGTGTTGTTTGGCGACGACATCAACCGGCACCTGAGGCCTCAGCAGCAGCGCGTCACGCAGGCTGCGACGCAGTCGCAGGGTGAGCCGATGGCGTATTCTCTTGGAGGGGGATCGGTGGTGTCGGACAACTACAGCTTCCTCGATATGACTAGCGAGGACCTGTCTGCGAAGGGTGGCGGGGGAGCTCGGCAGATGCATCAGTACGCGGCTCTCGACTTCAACGACGCGATAAACACACCCGATGAGGACTATGACCCGAACAAGGTCAGTGGTGGCGACATGGAGAAGTACCAGCGGGAGAGGGACGAGGATGTCCGGCTCCCGTCTGTGCCTCCACAGTAAGATTTAGACGCCAAATATATTTAAATATGACCCGCTATTTAAATATACTGATGGCTTCTCTCGTGCTGCAGGCGTTCAACAAGCAGCTCAGCGAGCTCTTCGACGATGTGGAACGGGTCTTCCCTGGCGACCTTGATATCAAAACCGCGAAGAACAGTCTTCTTCTGCTGAAGAAGGCAAACCCCAAGAAGATCATCGAGGTGTGGAAGACATGCGTCGCTGACCCTTACCTCCCGCACATCGAGAAGAACGAAATTGATTTCTTCATCAACAAGGACTACGACGCGGACATCAACCTTGACTCCAAGTCGGATGTGGTGGTTGCGATCGATCGCCTGCGCGAGCCGATAAGGCGCATGGGAAGCCGTGACAAGGAGACCGTGATGCAGTACATACTGAATCTCTCCAAGCTGAGCATCTTATATTATAGCAACTAGTAGAGTTTAAACAATAGTTTCTCTGTATCTACATAGATGGCGGAGACGTCGAGCGAAGGCATTCCCGAGGAGTTCCGCAAGGTCATCAAGGACCTGGTGAACGACATACTGACGACGTTCCCCGAGTACGGTGACCGACTGGACGCGCACATCTCTCGCATTGTCACCTACGACGAGGGTAGGGAGGACGCCGATAAGAGCGGTATGGAGGCGTCCCTTAGGCAGGTCTTCGAGTATTGCAAGCAGGTATTGCCGGAGAGATTCTTCGACATACTCTACCAGAACACTGATATGCTTACGAATCCAGATATAAACACGACGTTTCTGCCGGGTATCTGTTTTGGCGAGCTCTGGCGCGCGGACATAACGGACAAGACCAAGGAGACTCTCTGGAAGTATATGCAGCTCCTTCTGTTCACGGTGATAACTAGCGTCAACAACGACACCTCGTTCGGGGACACGGCAAAACTGTTCGAGGCGATCGACGAGGGCGAGTTCAAGAGCAAACTCGAGGAGACGATGAGCCACATGCACGACATGTTCGACGCGAGCGGCAACGGTCTGGGGACAGCGGCCGGTGGCGCGGGGGAGGGTGACGCAGCGGACGGCGCGCCGTCGGGGAGCTTACCCGATCCGGAGGAGATCCACGAGCACATATCTGGGATGCTCGACGGAAAGCTGGGGAACCTCGCGAAGGAGATAGCTGCCGAGACCGCGGATGACCTGGACATGGACATGGACGCGCCGGCAAACGTCGGCGACATATTCGAGAAGTTGTTCAAGAACCCTGGTCGGCTGATGGGCCTTGTGCAGAACGTCGGGAAGAAGCTAGATACTAAGCTGAAGTCGGGGGAGCTGAAGGAGAGCGAACTGATCGAGGAGGCTCAGGAGCTGATGAAGAAGATGAAAGGGATGCCGGGCATGGGAAACTTTCAGCAGATGATGGGAAAGATGGGGGGAGGACAGGGAGGCAAGGTGAACATGAACGCCATGAACGCCAAGATGGCGCAGAATCTGCGCCAGGCGAAGATGAAGGAGCGCATGCAGGAGAAGTTACGGAAGAAGCAAGCGGAGACGGAGGCGGCCGGGCCGAGCCCGTCTTTCGACCCGGAGCGTATGGAGCACAGTCGGTTTAGCACGGGGACCGCTGCTGAGAAGACGCCTCTGGATCCGGAGACAGCCAAGAAAGGGAACAAGAAGAAGAGACGGAAGGGACAGAAGAAGCAGGCGTAAGCGTCGCGTGAGGCTCTCAGTTACTTTGTCGGAAATTAAAAAATAAATAGGGATATATATACGAATGGCTGTTCAGTTCTGGCTCAAGGAGCCTACCGTGCTACTGAACCAAAAATACATAAGCGAGGTATGGTGCGACGGGTCGATGTCGTCTGCACGAAAGCTAAACGCGATAACGCGTCTCGTCATTGTCCTCACTACTTTAGGGTATAGTTTCACACAGAACTTCAACTTCGTGATCATGGGCGTGCTGACTTTAGGTATAATCGTGGCCCTGCATTATTTCTACCTCACCAAACGTGACGAGACCGTGTTGGACGGGGCGATCAGGGAGGGCTTCACTAGTCCCCGTCTGTACGAGAGGATGGAGAACACCTTCACAAAGCCTACACCGAGCAACCCTTTGATGAACGTGACCCTGCCGGAGTTGAACGAGGACCCTCACCGCAAGGCCGCGGCGCCGGCATACAACCCTCTCGTGGAGAGAGACGTGAACAAGGCTGCGAAGAAGCAGATCGTGACGATGCATTGCGACCAGCCGGACATTGAGAGCAAGCTGTTCAAGGATTTAGGCGATAACTTCGACTTCGATCAGTCCATGCGCCCTTTCTACGCGACGGCCAACACCAAGGTCCCCAACGACCAGACTGCCTTCGCACAGTTTTGCTACGGAGACATGACGTCGTGCAAAGAGGGCAACGAGTTTGCGTGCGTCAAGAATAACGCGAGATACATCAACATCTAACCTCGTGGGTGCGCATATATCTAATTAAAATATATTTGATTATATATATCATGAGTATTGTGAGCGACTTTACATTCAACAACATGTCTCGCATAGGGGACGATGAGTGTGATTTGAGCCAGCGCAATGTGCAGAACGTCAAGGAAAGCAACTATCTGCTGACGAGCTACCACGCCAACGAATGCGGGATGAAGAAACCCATCGAGTTCGCGACTAGCCAGCCAAGTGTCAACTTCACTGGCTCGCGACAGATGGGGCTCGGCGGGTGCAACGTCGACGAAAACACGGCTCTCCGCGATGGGGATGGCATAAGCCACCCGAAGTGCCGTATTACGCTGAACGAGAGACCGTTCCTCACCGTTCCCTATTTAGGGAGAGGACCGAGCAACCCAGTGCTGGAGGCGCACCTCCAGCAGGGCGACATCACCATCAACAAGAAGAGCGTGTATCCATCCTCTGAGCAGAGCTACATCAAGCACCAGATGTATCCTCTCGTGCCGTCCATCAAGGCCACTGTCACCAACCCCGCGAACCTCGTCGAGGGCGTCGCGGCGGACGGCTGGGTGCGCGGCGGGCTGCCGTCGAGAGAGCTGGCGCGCGATAAGGACTACTTCAACAACGACGCACAGAACAAGTATTAGTTAGGCAAATAACATAGAAAAATTATTTGTCTAGTACGCAGGATGGATAACGACGGGGCCGCGATGCCGACCTACGATTTCTCTCATGAGTGCGGGTACACGGCATTCGAGGACGAGGACGAGCGCGACGACAAATATCGTGAGGAAATGCTGAAGGTATTCGGTATGGAGGTGTTCGAGGAGTCGGTCATGGTCGAGAGAATTGAGAGCCTGTGCGAAAAGGTCTCGGGAAACGAACGACTCGATACGCTATGTGCGAAGAGCGCGAATAGATACTGTCTTGAGGAGCTCAGCATTGGTATGATACTAATGTTCAACAGTGACAGCTTTCACCTGATGCACCGATGCCTCCAGGACTTTGACGAGTCCGGCCAGGTGGGCGACGAGCACTACAATGCGGCCTTGGCCTATTTAGAAAATTAAATATCCACTATAGTACAATGGCGTCAACCAGGAACAAAAATACCACGAGCGACTATTGTCTTCAGCAGAAGTCGTACCGACAGAATATGCGGTACAACCTATACGAGCACTCAGCGTCTGGCTCTGCCGCGGGGACCTCAGCGTTCCCGTGTGTGGGAACGAACATGGGGCACATGCCGTGGAACGTTCTCGCGCAGAACCCAGTTGACATCGAATCAGGCCTGTTCGGGATCGACTCTACCAACTTGGTCAACCCGCGCGCCCCGACCGTCGCCCATGTCAATGAGCTGCCGAACATATCGTTCTTCCCGCGCAAACCGCTGCATATGCCAAAACCTTTAGTGATACCTATGGATCAGAGACCGTTCCCCATTCCTGAGTGAATATGTGTCCATAACCGGACATAAATTTGTTTGTCATATATATAGGTGATGTCTTCTTACAATACTTATCTCGAGAGGCGCAAAATTAGAGCACGTAACGACTGTTGCTGTCCCGCCGGGCCAACCGGAGCGACTGGGCCTACCGGACCTACCGGGCCAATCGGGCTGACCGGGGCGACCGGGCCGACTGGGCCTACCGGACCTACCGGGCCAATCGGGCTGACCGGGGCGACTGGGCCGACCGGGCCGACTGGGCCTGCCGGACCCAAACTGGTCGGGGCTGGCGGCGTCGGTCAGATAGTAGCCGGCGCCCCGGCGCAGGTGTCATCGACCATGGGCTACCGCTTAAGTGCCTATGCTATTGGCGTGGCCGGCGCCGCGGAGCAGACGTACCTTCCGGGCGGGGACTGGGGGCAGCGGGCGACGACCAGCAGCAACCACCTTCCTGAACTCGTTGATAGCTTCGTCTTCCTGGAGGCGACCAACGTTGATATGGACGCAGTGTTCGTAGGATTCACTGATCCTGTCTACATACCATGTTACTTCAAAATGCCATAGGCGCGATATAAATGATATAAACGTACGATATCATTTATACTCAATGAAGCTCCTATACCGCAAGGACGCGTCAGGTAACGACATCCTCGAGGATGAGACTGGGACTCACCAGGTGATGATGGAATGGGAAAAGCCTTATATGGAAGCGTGCGTCGACAACCTAGGTGCATCAGGGTCCGTTTTGGAGATCGGCTTTGGACTAGGCTACTCCGCGCGCCGTCTGTGTTCTTCACCCGGGGTTACCGAATACAGCGTCGTGGAGTGCTGCCCTGCCGTCTGGGAGAAGGTGGAAGAGTTCCGCCAGGAGTTCCCGGAAGTGGAGATTCACCTCATAAAAGGGCGCTGGCAGGACGTCCTCTGTACTACGGGACGCTACGACACATGCTTCTTCGATGATTATTTGCCCGACGGCACCACGAGGAATCGTTTCATCAGTTTCCTTGCAGAGTTCTTGCCTCACCATGCCAACGTCGGGTGCAGGGTCGGGGCTTATTCCACAGAGTACACGTCAGGGTTGGCCTGGGCCACCAGCCTACAGGTAGAATGCGAGAGATATAAGATTGATATCCCGCCGCACTGTAAGTATGCCCGCGGGGACAAAACATATATAATCAAGCTGACCAAGGTCAGCGAGATGACGGACGAGGACGTAGAGATGCTGGTCGAAGTCGCGAGGCCCAAGTCCAACGTAGGCAAGTTTCCCTCCAATATGAAACTCAAAGCCGCGTCGCGCCCCTCGCAGATCGGCCATCAGGGAGAGTTCGCCGAGATACAAGACCTGTACTTCGGTGGAAGGAAGGCGTCCCAGGTGGCCGAGGCGGCAGAAAGCTATCTTGAGCGGTTCGGCATAGACAACCACGAGAGACGTATGGTGAAGTTTTTCCAGGCGTGCGCGCTGTTCCACACGGACCCATTGCGCAGCGAGGAGCTGTTTCTCGAGCTTCTCTCGCTCGAAGACCTAGCGGAAGACATCGAGGGGTGGGCCAGGGCCAACGTCACGGCGTTGCGGAGCCGGACGCAGGCTTGAGGTTGAGACAGGGAGCGGCGGTACGTCGGCAAGGGACTTGCGTGCAGATTCGGCCGCCTCATCGTCTACCAAGTCCGGGTGGCGCGCGCTGACGGACGCGATGAAAGCCCACGCGAGGCACATGAAACGCCTGTCAGCGAGCGGCGCGTAGAATCTCATGCTGCCGAGAAAGCTATTGATCAGGCTGGGCGCAAAGCCCTTTTTGTGGTTGAATATGTTGATGCAGGCCTCGACGCCGTAACGAGGCTTCGACGAGTAGAACGCGGCCAGCACGGCAAGCCAGTCTATCCCGTAGTCGTATGGCGTTCTGTCCACGAACAGCTTCTCAGTGAGGTCGATGGGGGACGCGAGCTGCTCGCGGACCATACCGTAGTAATTCATGACCATATCGTGCCGCCGACCTTCGAGATGATAGAGCATGATCTTGTGCACGCCCTCAAGCCTGGTGTCGTCGATCTCGATGGACTTTGTCCAGTAATGTATCGCCATGGCATGGTCGTCGCGGGCTGCGTAGAGTTTGCCAAGCTCTAGGCACGACACCACGCGTTCTTGGCTCCATCCGGCGTCCGCGATGTTCGTCTTGTACCACTTGATCGCATCATCATGCATCCCTGCGTCCTTGTAGCTCTGCGCGCAGTAGTATCCATAGCGCGTGTGGATGCCGTCGCCGGCGCCCTTTGCCGCGTGGTATGCCTCCGCCAGGATTTCCGCGTCCTTGCTGTATTTGTCGGGGTCGCGGCTGCGCGCGCCCGCGGTGCCGCCGTGCACGTGGTAGTCACCAGTTATGTCCCCGTAGTCTGCGTCGTGACCGTCCGCGGAGAGGAATTCATGCAGGACTCCCTTGAACACCCAGCGTTTCTTGTTGTCGATGAGGACTGGCCTGCGCCATGCGGCGTTTCCCATGCGGAACTGTAGGTAGTATGCCGCGCACACGAGCTTGTCTGGCAACGCAAAGTCGCCGACGAAGCGGTCATCCGCGTCGAATATCAGTAAGTAGTCGCTTTTTCCGTGTGCATGGGACAAGGCTACGCTGCGGTTGTGCCCGAAGTCCTTCCACTCGTCGTCGAACAGCTCACCCTCTATCTTTCTCCTGGCGAAAAAGTTTGTGATCTTCTGCCTGGTGGCGTCGCTCGACCCGGTGTCAGAGATGACCCATCGTGTCACGTCGACGTACTCGAGTATGTTGGCCAGCGTGTCCTCGATGACATCCTCCTCGTCCTTCACGATCATGTTTAAGCATATGGTCTGCCGGGCCATTGTTGTAAGTTCCCTGGTAGTCTTTAATAGCAAATTACGCGGGAAATAAAATATATCGTACATGTACCGAATGGCTTTCACCAGGTTTCACGATGACAAGTGCCGCGTGGAGAAGCAGCTCCAGGAGATGACTGACCAAGGGCGATACATCCTGAACGTCCCGGGGAACGGCACCAAGCCGTGCTTCATGGACGACCCGTATATCCGCATGCAGGGCTGGGGGGCGAACCTCAGGACTAACTGTGTGAACCTGGACAGCAGTCTCAAGGGTTTAGGCAGACAGCTTAACCGGGACTGCGTGGGTGAGAACGACTATCGCGAGCACACCGCCCACAGCGACGCGATATCTTACCCGAGTTGCCAGCCAATCACCGATCAATCCCGGGCGACCAATCCTGCCTGGATGGTGAGAGACAGAGAGCAGACAAACTGGTATATCCTTCCACTGAACCCCCAAGAAAACACATGCATACCGTTCCACAACAACATCAGCACCCGCATCTTGGAGAAGGACAACTACGTCCCACAGTACCCTTGTGTCACAGGGACGACCAACGTCGATCTGCCGACGTATTCCTTCAACCGCGCCGCGAGTTCGTCGTCGCAGGGTTGTTCCCAGACGAACAGTTGCGACCGAGTGGTTTAGGTCGAAATAAAATATATATTAGCATATATATAATGGCTGAGCTAGCGATCCCTGCGATTGCCCTCGGGGCACTATACATATGCTCGAATAAAGACAAGGACGAGGCGGGGCGGAAGAAGGAGAGTTTCTCGAACCTGGACCAGGACCTGACGGCCTACCCAGCCCTGCAGCCTCTCAACCCCCCTGTGAACTATCCCAAGCTCGCGCCAGTGAATCCCGTCGCGAATGTCAAGGCCTACCCGAACTCCAACGCGGCCACCGATAAGTATTTCGATCAGTCGCTGTACGAGAAGCGTGCCGAGACGCTTCCCTCTGAGGCACTGCCCATCAAGTCCTTGACGGGCGATCAGGTGACCCCGGATCAGTTCAAGCACAACAACATGGTGCCCTACTTCGGCGCACGCGTGAGAGGGAGGGGTGCCGACGCGGACATAGCCGAGAACGTGCTTGACAATATGCAGGGCAACGGTTCGCAGCTTATACGGAAAGAAGAGCAGGCTCCTCTTTTCAAGCCGGAGGACAACATCCACTGGGCGAGCGGGGCACCGAACATGTCCGAGTTTTACCAGTCTCGTGTCAACCCCGGCATGAAGATGGCCAACGTGAAGCCGTGGGAGGAGCAAAGGGTCGGCCCCGGCCTGGGGAAAGGCTATACCACGGAAGGAAGTAACGGATTCAACTCGGGGATGGAGGACAGAAACGCGTGGCTGCCCAAGACGGTCAACGAGTTGCGGGTTGCGACCAATCCCAAGGAGACGTTTGGCCTGTCCAACCACCAGGGGCCGGCCATGGCGCCAGTCAAAAACATTGGCATTGAGGGGAGGGTGGAGAAGAACCTGCCTGACACGTTCTATCTCAACGACCCGGACAGGTGGTTCACAACGACGGGTATGGAGAAGGGCGAGACGCAGCGCCCTAAGCAAGAGGACCGGGACACAAATCGCATGACCACGAACTGCAGCTACGTGGGCGATCCGGCTGGTCCGGGCGGCGAGTACGTCACGTCCAAGCACAGTGAGCCGAAGCGCCCGCAACTGCCACCAAACCCGAGCACGGCCGCATACGCCCCCCAGCACAACTCCGCGTCCCAGAATGACTTCGGCATCGAGGGCTACGGGGTGCTGCCCAACAACCGCAACACGACGAGCGATGGGTTCATGGGCTATCTGGGAGGCACGGTGAGCGCCATGATAGCGCCGGTTATGGACATACTGCGACCGACGCGCAAGGAGAACGTCATTGGGAACATGCGTCCCACGGGAGATGCGGGGACGGCCGTGCCGGCGGGCTATGTGTACAACCCGGCTGACAGAGCGCCGACCACTGTGAAGGAAACTACGGAAGCAGGGAGCGGACACCTGTACCTCACCGGGCCAGCCGAGGGGGGATATCTATCTAGCAAGTATCAGCCGGTCCACAACCAGCGCGACACCACCAATTGTTCGTCCACAGGCGGTGCCGGTGGCAGCGCGAACGCCACGGGCGACATGTCCTATTACGCCGCGTATCGCCAGACGACGAACCCGAGCAAGGCTGAACTGCTGAAAACACACCCGAACCAGGGTGGGACGCAAATGTTCAATCAGCGGGACAACATACATATCGACAAGGTCGACAATGATCGCTTGAACAATCGTCAGTTTGTGCCGAGCGGCATGCCGCAGGCCATCCCGACGGTGAGCAGCCACGGCAAGGTCAACGCTCCTTGCTATCAGGAAGAGAGCCAGGGGCGCAACCGGATGGCGCCGGACATCCTCGACGCATTCAAGAAGAACCCGTATACGCACAGCCTACACAGCGCCGTGTAGCGTGTAGAGCCGGACAGTCTTTTGTATGGTGGTGACGTTGTGACAGAGGAATATTATGCACCACACGCGCCTCCACTGGGCAGCGGAGAGCGTGTTGCTCTCCTCTGGTATGTCATATGCCCTGCACACGTTCATTCCGTTGGAGTAGTGGTACGCCCACACCAAGGTCAGGAGAAAGGACGCGGCTGAAACCGCAGCCGTCGAGCGGTACGATATGGCGTGGTACCAATACTTCCTCGAGTATACCATAAGACTCAGCGGGATCGTGTGGACCAGTGCGTCGCCCGCCTGGAAGGACAGCTCGCTCATCTCGTAGTGTTTCCTGGCTATTACCTTGTATCTTCCGTAGAGGATCGGGTTGAGAAACCGGACGTAGTTCATCATCACGGTGGACGCGGTGTTGCAGTTGAGCGCCAGCAGACCGACCTTCGGGTTCCGCGTGACGCCGTAGGCCAGCGCGGTATACAGCGCATACTTGGTGAAAGCCTTGCTCTGGTACACCGACGAGAGCAGCGACGCGTCACCGGAGCGTGCTTCGGGTGTAGGCCCGTGATGCATCCTTCTCCTAATCAAATAATCTTTATATTGTATTAAACAAGAAGACGTACAGTATGAATACATCGGCCATGAAGCTTGACGTCCACGCAGACATCGTTGCCAAGCTGGCCAGTTTCCGCGAGAGGAACATGATTCCCAACATAATATTCCATGGACCGTCGGGCTGCGGGAAGGGCACGATAGTCGACGAGTTCGTCGGGGACATATATGGCGGCGACGGGGACAGGATAAAGTCCTTTGTCATGAACGTGAACTGCGCACACGGGAAAGGCATAAAGTTCATACGAGAGGAACTGAAGTTCTTCGCGAGGATAAACACGAACAACGTGTGCTTCAAGACGGTCGTGCTAAGGAACGCGGACAAGCTCACGACCGACGCTCAGTCCGCGCTGAGGCGTTGCATAGAGTCCTTCAGTCACACCACCCGTTTTTTTATTGTAGTCGAGGACAAGTACAAGTTGCTGAAGCCGATACTGTCGAGGTTCTGTGACGTGTTTATACCGTATCCCCAGCTTGACGGGAAGCAGATAAACTTGCACCGCTACCGGAATGAGTACCATTTCAAGAACGCCGGCGCCGAGAGACATGCCTGGCTGGCAAGGACAATCGCGGCATATAGGAAGGATCCGTCCTACGCGAAAACCATCGCTCTAGTAGAGAAGTTGTACGAAAGAGCGTATTCGTCTCTCGACCTCTCGAAGTATATAGAGCAGCAGACAACACTCGATTTGAGGAGGAAGTATGGAATACTTCTGTGCCTGCACAAGATCAAGAAGGAGTTCCGGAACGAGAAGCTGTTGCTCTTCTTTATGCTCAACTTTGTGTTTATACGTTCCGATTCCCATTTAGAAAATGTTCCTTTTATGTAAAATGGACGACTTCAGTGTTACGAACCTGTATGACTCCAGGAATGAGTGGGCGGCGAGACTCGTCAATGTCCTCGCGCCTCTCGTGGCCGAAGGGTTCACATCGATACTGGAGGAGTCCTACAAGCTCTGTGTCGACAGCGACGAGGAGGAGAAGTACTTGATGACGTTCCAGAACATGATCTCGAACATTCCTAGCTGGAGCGCGGCGACCGTCGAGGCCGAGAAGGACCGGATCCTGGCCTCGAGTGGCTGCAGCTACATGAACGATCTGATCACGTGTGTGCATGTAATCCAGTTGAAGATTCTCTCGTGTGTCAGGGTCGGTCATAAGCAGAAGCCCATTGAGATCGACATTCCTTCGCTGGAGAAGTTCATCCACCGTCTGTACACGACCGTTGCGAGGCGGCTGTACTCGTGTGTCTACTTGTTCGAGAAGGACATACCGCCACTGCAGACCCAGAAGCACAACCGCGAGCTCGAGACGATCGTCAAGGAGTGTATACTGAACACTGTGCGCGACAGCATTCCAGTTGAGGAGATCTTGAAGGCGTACCTGGACGAGACGACCGAGGAGGAGATAACCGAGGAGGTCCGGGAGGTGGTAGAGGAAGCGGAGAAGGACACCAAGGCCAATGTGGCATCCCAGGCGACCGAGCCTAGGGTGGACGAGTCCACGGAGATCGAGCCTAAGGCAGTCGAGTCCACGGTGGTCGAGCCTAGCCCCTCGCCAGCGGTGCAGGCGACCGAGATGTTCTCCGCCGTGCCTGAGCCGCCGGCGGCCGTGCCCGATGCACAAGGGGCGCTGCGCTTCTCTCACACGGACGAAAGGATATCGACTGGCAACGTCCGTGAGACGGTCGCCGCCCCCAAGGACGTCGAGACTCTGGAGAGGATAAGCAGCGAGCGGATCGAAGAAGAAGAAGACGCGGAGGATACGCTGACCATACACGACGGGGCGGAGATGGCGCTTGACATACTGGACGTCAACGACATCGAGAGACCGGTGACGCTGAGTGACGAAGTGCTGGTTCCGGACATAGAGGTGCTGTAGGGAACTTCGTTAGAGGTGCTGTAGGGAACTTCGTTAGAATGCTGTCTTTTAGTTTTCCGTGTTATTTTAGATGAACGTGTACATTGTCAGCGCTTCGATCACTGCTCTGCTCTACGCGGCGGTGAAGTTTTTCCAGATGAGGTTCTTCGAGAAGGGGACACGCCCGGTCAAGGAACTCGTGGGAGACTCTTGCGTCGTCTTGTTGGCCACGTTCGCCGGCCTGATGCTTGCCGACCAGCTAGGGTCGAGCGAGGGTCTGGGTCAGGCGCTCGGCATGCAGGGTGGCGCGCCCGGGGGCAAGGCGAAGGCCTTTACTACCAAACCGAACTTCTAAGGATCACCAGATGCACTGTGCGTATCTGGTAATCGTGGGAGCCTACTCCTCGTTGCCCTGCGTCACGAACCGCCGCGTGATGAGTACGGCGACACCGATCAGCACGAGCAGGGTCACGTCTGCCGACTGGCCGATCGAGATATTGGGGCAGACTGGGACAAGCAGGGAATGCAGGAACTCGTCGTCCCCGTCCCACTTGGACAGTGGGCATCCGTCACAGAGCAGCCATATCGCCGGAAAGACGACGGGGAGCCAGTACACGCTCCGCAGGATACCAAGAGGCATGAAGGGGAGCGCGCATACGAATGCCACAATCGCGACGTGCAAAATCTTGTAGACCGACATAGTGTTAGTTGAGCTATTAAAACCTCGCATTCGAACCTAAATAAACGATGGGAGAGAGTCGATGTTTATTATCTTTGTCTTTCTGTTGATTCTTTTGTGCGTGGTCTCGCACAAGGCAAAGAAATCTTTCTCGAGCTGGCTGCGAGGCGTCGGCTTGTGCACCGTTCTCGCGATCATCTTATACAGTTTAAAGTCAGGATACCTCTCCACGCCATTCGTCTTATACAGTATGTTCTTGCCGTTGTCGTCGGTGCACCATTCCCTTATTATCTCGCTGAGAGGGTTGCACGGCGTCCCGTCGTCCGCGTCGTCGACCAGGTCGTCGTAGAGCGCACACGCGAGTCTGCACAGGTCGAAGCCATAATGCGGGTCGAGCCGGGCCTTCTTGTCGTTCATGTATGGCTCGCAGTTATACTGCGTCGCAGCGTCCCCGTTGGGATGGTAACTATCGCTGCATATCGTGGTGCCTCTGTATTTGTATATGGCTCTCCCAAAGTCGATGATCTTGAAGAGACGACCGAAGGTCGGGACCTTGTAGTACTTGCCGTCCACCTTGTAATACAGGAATTCCCTGTCAGTCTCGACATACATTATATTGTTGGTGTGCAGGTCGTTATGGGTGAAGCCGAACGCTTTCTGGTAGACGAGCAGGGTCATGATGACCTGCATTAGTATCGAACGCCACATCGGGACGCTTATTTCCTCGACTCGCATTAAACGGTCAAGTGTGTCCTTGCACACTTCCTGTGCGATCACTTCGACTGGGAAGTTGACGATGGTTCCCTCAATCTGGTCGTCGGTCGAATCGTCGTCGCTGTCCTCATCCTCGTCGCAGTCCTCGTCGACGTCGCTTGAGTCGTCGCTTGAGTCGTCGCTCGATTCGTCGCTCCCAGTGTGCGACGTCCTTGACGAGTAGCTTGAGCTGGTGGAGGCGTGGAGACTATCGCTTCCCGCGCTCTCGGCAAGGGCCATGCCAGTGCCGGCGGGTTGTATGTCCCCGACTTCGGTGAGGTCGGCGGAGCCGTCTTCGCTGGACTGGAAGATGTCTTCGAACGGCTCATTGTCCCAGGCGGTGGTCTCGACAGCACTGGGCCTGCTCTCGCCTATGCACAGTTTTGGCTTGTTTGATCGCGAGTCGGTCATGTAGCGCTGCTTTATCTTTTCTTCGTCCACGTGGAACAAATCTCCCTTGTGCCTGCAGAAGAAGGACGAGTCATACATGTACTCCCACTCGTCGCTGACGTCGAACGTAAACGTCTCCTGGGTCCCAATAAAGGCCCCGTAGAAGTTTATGCAGTGGGGAATCTTGAACTCGGTCAATAGCTGGCCGGAGAGAAAGGAGAAAAAACCGTCGGTGTAGGCGGCGTTGTTGGCGTCCTTGATTTTTGGGTTGCTGTCATAGTCGAGAGTGTCAGGCAGTTTTCTCAGGTCGTCGAAGGGGAGCGTGTGCTTGCCCTCCATGTATTTGGTGGCGTCGATCAAAGGGGAGTACTTGAAGAATACGGGGATGGTGCCCACGCCGTTGTTGCTCATGTCCACGATCTCACAGTCGTGCACGTTTTTTCTGGTCTTCGGTCCAACCCTCTTGATATGGTGCCGATGGTTTAGGTTTATGTCGTTGTAGTTGCCTAGACCGAGATTGAAAAAGTTTCTGTAGATGGGTATGTAGTTCTGCGCGTCGCGTACACCCATTTCCGTGTTGAGGTCCTGGAAGAGCTGCTTGTTCTGTCTCTTGTGATAGTTGATCAGAGAGTGATGCATTTCTTTTAATAGATATTAATTCCGGTCCGTCTAAACTAATTGCGTTTTTAATGATAAAAAGAATCTCATACAAGTAGGTATAATGGCTTCGCTCGAGCTCAGGAAGTTCAACATGCGCGAGATAACATTCAAGCCAACCGAGAACAAAGGACCCGTCATCGTGCTGATAGGGCGGAGAGACACAGGGAAAAGTTACCTGGTGCGCGACTTGCTGTGGTATCATCAGGATATCCCCATTGGCACGGTGATATCGGGGACTGAAGCGGGAAACGGCTTCTATGCGTCCCATATTCCGAAGTTGTTCATACACGATGAGTATAATTCTGCGATAATCGAGAACATACTGAAGCGACAGAAGACTGTAATCCGTCAGGTGAACAAGGAGGTGGCTGCCTACAAAAAGTCGAACATAGACCCGAGGGCGTTCGTCATTCTCGACGACTGTCTGTATGACGCGTCATGGACGAAGGACAAAATGATGAGGCTCCTCTTCATGAACGGGCGTCACTGGAAGATAATGCTGGTGATCACCATGCAGTATCCTCTCGGGATCCCGCCAAATCTGAGAACGAACATCGACTATGTGTTTATACTGCGCGAGCCCTACATAGCAAACCGCAAGCGGATATATGAGAACTACGCCGGCATGTTCCCGACGTTCGAGTCGTTCTGCCAGGTGATGGACCAGTGCACCGAGAACTATGAGTGCCTGGTGATCAACAACAATTGCAAGTCGAATAAGCTGAACGAGCAGATATTCTGGTACAGGGCTGAGCCGCACGGCGACTTCCGGCTTGGATCCAAGGAATTCTGGGAGCTGTCCAAGGGATTGAACTCTGACGACGAGGACGAGGTCTACGATCCAAGCTCGAGCAAGAAACGCGGGTCTGGGCCAAGAATAAACGTGAAGAAGAACAAGTGGTAGAGAGAAAATTGAACCCCGGGAAGTCCCCGTCATCGTGCTCATCGCATCGGTGATGGGCGGCTGCTCGTCGAAGACTGACACGACCCGTATCTCCGCGGGAACGTGCGCCATATGCTTGGGGGAGGTGATAGTCGCGGAGACCCGCAGCTCCCCGCGCGGGACGAGGATGACCACTGACTATAACCTCGACTACGTTGTGATGGGGTGCGGAAATAAGTTCCATCGGGAGTGCATCTCAGCTCACTACCAGCAAGATAGGGAAAACAGCAAATGTCCACTCTGCAGGTCGAGATACGTGATGACGGACGAAGGGGGCATAGTGGAGTGTCAGACGAGGATACACACCCCCGTGAGCGACGACCTGTCGGCCGCTATAGAAAAATTGTTTGCAGACAAGATAAGGAGGGGAGAGCTCTAGTCCCGGCGCAGTCGGGCTGTCGCCAGGCCTACTACGGAGTTGTTTAGTTTTTTACGAGCTTGACGCCAAGATGGCGCGCGATGCGCTGGGCAAGGGCCATGTTGTTTTCGTGGCGGTGCTGTTCGATCTCCTGCACCGTCTTCTGGGGGATGTTGAGCTGTCGAGCAAGATCTTTCTGGGACAGCTTTGGGACATGTGCCACACGCGCGGCCATGAGCTGCGCGCTGATTGCCCGGGGCAGTAGTTCCTTTTTTTCTGCTTCGGTCGCGATGTCGAGCTTGCGGTCTTTCGCTGCTGCCGCGGAGACCGGAGGAGCGACGGTCGCGGCGCGGGCGCCTTTTTTTCCGTTGAGGACCATCGTGCTCCAGTCTTGGCTCGGGGCGGGCTGAGGTTTCTGGGGCATTTGTGCATGCTGTGTTGAGCGACAGCATGGTTCAATTTTGCAGGACAGAATGGGTGAGACTGCTCATCTATTCTATCTATGGGTTTGGCGAACCGACATGTCGGTAAATCTTATGCCTTGTTTCGCGCCCCTCGCTTGCGCTTGACCGTCTTTGGCTGCTCGACCGGCGCGTCCTTCACGTCCGCTAGCTCGAACGTGGCCCCCTGGTTCATCATGAGGTCGCTCAGTCCGTGGTCGGTGCTCTTGTCGATGACGACGTTGTTGCCCTCGAACAGCTCTTTTCGAATGTCCGCGGCAGTAACTTCCTCGTCGCCTAGCCGGCTCTCGAGGGTTGTCATCTCCTTGATGTTGACGAGGTCGCCCTCCGGAGTGACGTTCTGGGTAAGCTTATTCCCTGTCTCCGCGGCGAGGACCTTGTTTTTCTCGATGGCCTCCTGCTTGCTCTCCTTCACACGCTTGTCGAACTCGGTCTTTGCCTTGGCCTCGTTCTTCTGTTTCTCGTGCATGAGCTGATTGAGTTCCTCCTCGAGGTATTCCACCTTGCCGGTCTTGTATGCCTCGGGATCCCAGGGCATCCACATGCCCACCGGCCCCACGAACACGTCATGGTGCGGGTCGAACTCGCGCAGCATCTTGCAGCGTATCTCGGCCTCTTCCTGCGTGGGAAACGTCCCTCTCACCTTCACCCCGCGCGTGTGTGTCTGGAAGCTCGTAAGGGCCCCGAACTGGTTCTCGAGCTGCTCCTCGTGGTTATCGAGGAAGGTCTTGAAATCGTCCTCGATGTTCGACTCGTGCAAGGTCTTCGTCTCCTCGTTCTTGAACTCGGTGAGGTCTCTCGTGAGATCGTCAAAGTCCAAGTTGTACTTGTAGGCCACGAAGTTGAGGAACTGGTGATACTTCTCGAGGGGCTTGGCAAAGTCCCAGTTCTTTAGGAACTCCTGGAAGTAAAACAGATCCTTTTTCTTGATGACTTTCTCGGGAGAGACGAATGAGAGGCAGGCGAACTTCTGGCCTGCGAGAGGCCTGTCCTCTTCGAGCAGGTCTACGTATTTAGGGTTCTCGGCGCCGTCGGGCGTCGTCTTTCTCTCGAAGGTGGAGTCTGGCATATACTGATCTAAGCGCAAAAGATTTTAAGTATTTTACCGAATTAATATTTTTTTCTTGTTTCATATTATAATAATGAACGGTCTGGACTTAGGAGAGCTTGTCAAGCGCGCCATTAAATATCTCGTTGAAGGTCTGATGGTTGCCATCGCGGCCTACGCCATCCCCAAGAAGTCCTTAAACATGGACGAGGTTGCGCTCATCGCGCTGACCGCTGCGGCGACCTTTAGCATCCTGGATACCTACATCCCCAGCCTCGCAGTTCAGGCGAGGTCCGGCGCCGGGTTCGGGATCGGTGCCAACCTTGTTGGCTTCCCTCGCATGTAAGCAGCTCACCCTCCCCTCATCCAGGACCGAGGCGGTCGCCCGTAAGCTGGCGTTCTGGAGTTGGTAGGCAGGCAACATTGGAGATGATGTGCCTTTTGGGCTTGCGGGTTCGAGTCCCGTCGCCAGCTTCACGCTCTTGTGGTGAAATAAGATCGACAGATGATGTCGTTCTTATTTGGGCGCGCTCCGCGCTGGTCAGATTGCATACAGGACGAGTCCTATCACGAGGCCCCGGTGTATGAGTTCGGACACGTGGATCTTGCCGCGATAGGCGACGTCGTTGAATATGAGGAGCAGATACCCTGCGACGAAGAGCAGCCGCAGGGTGGTCACTGCGCTATGCGACGTCGCGAAATGAATGCCGTGACCGAGCACGATGAAGGCGATGGCCACATAGTACACCATGCTCCGACGGCTGAGGTCCACGTCGACGTAGGCCATGTATATAGTCCACACTAAAAAACTAGACGGTGGGGATGAATTGCCAGTCCAGCTCTTGGCATATTTTCTTCCATATTTCGTCCTGCTCGATGCGCTTTTCTCTGTCCTTGAGCATAGGGAAGTACGGTAGGAACTCCTGCTGGTCGAGCAGCTCGCATAGCTTGTATACGGTGTAGTAGTAGTTCAGGAAGTTCACTCTGTCGTCCGGGCAGAACTTTGCGTACGGTCCCTGGATCTCCATGAACAGGTTGCACAGCATGTCCTCCAGCTCGGGAGACATGATTGGTGGGCGGATGCCGAGCTTGTCCTTGATGAAGGGTATGTGTTCGTAGTACTTGTTGTACCCGAGTTTCTTCAGGATCTCTTTGGCCTTCTTGTTGTTGATCTGCGAAACGTCGATCCGTTCCTTCTTGATCTGCCTCTGGATGTTCTCGAGAACCGCATCCGGGATTTGTGTCGTTTCCTTCGCCTGAAACTGGGCCAGAATCTCGCGAAAGTGGTTGATCCGTTTGTAGGCGTAGAAACACACCTCCTTCGGTGGCTCCTTGTACGAAGGTTTCTCGTTCTCGACTAAGTAGGTGACCGTGCGCGAGCACTCCCTGCATATTCTCACGCCTTCGTAATCCATTGCCACCAGCTCGCCCCTGTGACAGAACGGACACACGTCGCTGCTGACCACGTAGTTGGACATGTCGATGTGGGAGCTGTCGATGTTTCGCAGGTACTTTTGTATGTCGCCCTGCATGGTGCTCCGGTCGTCATGCGTGCCCGCACCGGCTCCCTTGAAGAACGAGTCCAGTGTCCTGGTCTTTGTGTTGCCTTCGGAGATTTCCTTCTTCTTCTCAAAATAGGAGAATATCTGACGCGAGTTGTCCAGGAAGTAGTTCTTCTTTCCGTTTTTCAGTCGTCTTATCCTCTCCCGGATTGCTATTACCCTGTCTTTTATGTCGAGCTGCTCCTCGAGGGTGGCCGCGACCGCAAACTGCTGCTTTAGCGTTTCCTTCTCCGCAACAAGCCCTGGAATGAGCCTGTCGTCGACGTCGTCGAAGCTCTCGAGCATCTCATCGTGTTTGTTGTCCAGGGTAACTATGGTCTTGTTCGCGCCGAGGACTTTCTTGATGGGTTTTGGCTTAAAGTTGGGCATTGCTATAGTAAGATAAAAATCGAACTCATTAAATGGTTATTCATGGAAATCTTTTGGCCGAGCTACGGACCTTTGGTTCGAACCGGCGAAATTTTAAGTTGGTTAGAGTATATGTCTGAGGATGAGAAGGTGCCGCTGAGCATGGATGTGGTCAAACTCCAGAAGATGGCCCTTATCTTCAATGCCCTTGAGGAGGGGTGGAGTGTCAAGAAGTCCGGCGAGAGATACATCTTCAGCAAGCGCCATGAAGGCAATAAGGAGGTGTATCTTGACACCTACCTGGCTAGGTTCCTGCGCGAAAATCTCGATATAAGTAGACTCTTAGGATAGCCGAACGCGAATTAAACGACATTCTGCGATTTTTTTTTCTTTAGCAATATTATAAAATGGGAGGAGGACTCATGCAGCTCGTCGCCTACGGCGCTCAGGACGTTTATCTCACCGGTAACCCGCAGATTACCTTCTGGAAGGTCACGTACCGCAGACACACCAACTTTGCCATGGAGAGCATTGAGCAGACTTTCAACGGCCAGGCCGATTTCGGCCGCCGTGTGACTTGCACGATCTCCCGCAATGGTGATCTTGCTTACAGAACCTATCTCCAGGTGACTCTGCCTGAGATCAACCAGGCCCTGCACGCCCCCATCCAGAACGGGAACATCAGTGACCCGGCTGGCATCAACAAGGGTGTCTACGCCCGCTGGCTGGATTTCCCCGGCGAGCAGATGATCGCCCAGGTCGAGGTCGAGATTGGCGGCCAGCGCATCGATCGCCAGTATGGTGACTGGATGCACATCTGGAACCAGCTGACCCTGACTGCCGAGCAGCAGCGTGGCTACTACAAGATGGTTGGCAACACCACTCAGCTGACTTACATCACGGATCCCTCTTTCAACGACATTGATGGCCCTTGCGACTCCAACGCTCCCCGCCAGGTTTGCGCCCCGCGCAACGCCCTGCCGGAGACCACGCTCTACGTGCCTCTGCAGTTCTGGTATTGCCGTAACCCCGGCCTTGCCCTGCCCCTGATCGCCCTCCAGTATCACGAGGTCAAGATCAACCTGGACCTCCGCCCCATCGACGAGGTCCTGTGGGCCGTGAACGACCTTCACTGCGCCTTCGTCGGTGAGGGCTTCCCCGCCAACCGTGGCCTCAAGGTGACCAACGCCTACAACCAGTCCCTGGTTGCTGCCTCCCTCTACGTCGACTACGTCTTCCTTGACACCGACGAGAGACGCCGCATGGCCCAGAACCCCCACGAGTACCTGATCGAGCAGCTTCAGTTCACTGGCGACGAGTCTGTTGGCTCTTCTTCCAACAAGATCAAGCTCAACTTCAACCACCCGTGCAAGGAGCTCATCTGGGTTGTCCAGCCCGACGAGAACGTCGACTACTGCTCTTCCCTCGAGTGCGACACCAAGCTCTACTCCGCCCTCGGCGCTCAGCCTTTCAACTACACTGACGCCGTCGACGCCCTGCCCAACGCCATCCACGCGTTCGGCGGCCCCGAGTCTGTTGCCGGGATGGGTGACGACACCACGGCCTTCATTGACGAGGATGGCCTCTTCCACGACGCCGGCGCGGTTGACGTCAGCTACAACTTCTTCTGGCATGACCTGACTGGCGGCAAGGTCTCTGCGGGAACCGACGGCACGCCCCAGGCGGGCAGTGGCTACTACAACAACAACAACGCCCCCGGCAGCGGGTTCCCGGGCCCGGCGGGCCCCTACAACGGGCGCGGCACCCCTTCCTACGCCTACACCAACGTCAACCTGGGTTTCCCCGGCATTGTCAACTCCGGTGTGTCCGACGCTGGCACGTTCGTTCTCTCCGAGACCGCTCTTGACCTGCACTGCTGGGGCGAGAACCCCGTTGTTACTGCTAAGCTGCAGCTCAACGGCCAGGACCGCTTCTCGGAGCGTGAGGGCACCTACTTCGACCTGGTCCAGCCCTACCAGCACCACACTCGCTCCCCCGACACGGGCATCAACGTCTACTCGTTCGCCCTGCGCCCCGAGGAGCACCAGCCTTCTGGCTCTTGCAACTTCTCCAGAATCGACAACGCTACCCTGCAGCTTGTCCTGTCCAACGCCACGGTTGAGGGCACCAAGACTGCCAAGGTGCGTGTCTACGCCACCAACTACAACGTGCTGCGCGTTATGAGCGGCATGGGTGGTCTGGCCTACTCCAACTAAGTATTTTACTTAGTGAAGACCAAGCTTAAAATATGATTAAATGATTAAATGATTAATTCCTTCGGGAACTAATTATTGCCTGGTTGTTGAGAATAAGACTGAACAATATAGAGAGATACTGCGCATCATACCAGATGGTGTATGGCTACATCTATAAGATAGAGTTTTCCAACGGGAAAGTCTATATTGGGCTGACAACGAGAACGCTACGCCAACGCAAGGCAGAGCATAAGTGGGATGCAAAAAACGGTAATCCGAGATATGTATATAACGCCATACGGAAGTATAATATGGCAGATACTCTTGAGCTTATAGTGATCGACACAGCCGAAACACGGGACGAGCTATGCAGAAAGGAGACGGAACAAATTGAGAGGCACCAATCATGCAACAAAGAATATGGATATAACGGGACTCGTGGGGGAGAGGGGACAAATGGTTATAAGTACACAGAAGAACAGAAACAGAAAATGAGCGATGCAAAGAAAAAGCAGTGGGAAGACCCGAAAGCAAGGCAGAGAATGAGCGATGCAATGAAAGAGCATTGGGAAGACCTGGAAGCAAGACAGAAAGCGAGCGATGCGACGAAAAAGCAGTGGGAAGACCCGCAAGCAA
>Ga0233412_10000375_pt1 | contig 26164 bp, 30 predicted proteins | sample Na_anoxic_4_MG_FD_180667 | JGI IMG/M metagenome (GOLD analysis project Ga0233412, IMG submission 180667) | Seawater microbial communities from Saanich Inlet, British Columbia, Canada - Na_anoxic_4_MG | ecosystem: Environmental > Aquatic > Marine > Inlet | place: Canada: British Columbia...
ATAAATTTAAATAATAATGAAATATCATTAGTTCTTGAATTTGAAACACTTTATAACTTATAGAATTCACTAATTTGTATAATTTTATATATTAAATTTTTTATATAATATATATAAATAAATGCCAGTTCAATCGGCACAGGGTGTAGATGATGAGTCCGTAACTGAAAAAATAGAGACACAATTGGATAGGGCACAACAATGTTATCAAGCTCAAATTCGATGGATTGACGAAATGTTTAGATTGGGATTTAATAATCCATTTCAAGATAATATAAATAACCTTTATAGAAATCTTATAATAGGTATATTTTACGAAATATATAATGGTCCCATTTCCACAATATTATCTAATGATCCAGAGAGACATATTAAATTTGTTGAAATTTACACTGAGGATTGGTATGATGAATTGTCTCTAACTATTTCTCGTATAGAGGGAGTATATATTAATAAAAATAATGAATTATCTAATGGTAATTGTTTATCAAGTGAATTCAATGAAGCAGAAAATGCAATTGCACTAAGATTTGTTTCCGATTTAAGAAATAAAATAATTTTTTTAAAAAAATACAGAAATGAAATTAAAACACAAATAGGTTTGGTTTATCAAATTAGAGAGGATTATATAGATGAGGGCATGATCCCATCTTATAATGATTCTACAAGTAATAATCTAAATTTGAAGACTAAGGTTGGTAGTAAAAATAATGTATTAGCCAAAATTACAAGTAAACTAACAGTAGGTCAAATATTGAATTTTCAGGATACCGATGATCTTGAAGAATTTTATGAAATAATGGATAATGAATTTAGAATCGTTGATCCCACAGATGGTGTTATGACACAGTTTATAAAGGATTTGGTAACTGGATTAAATATAGGCTCTGTAATGTACAAATATTATTTTGCTCTAAAGGAGACTGTAATTGAAAATAATGGAAATGGTATTAATTATTTAATTAAATTGGTTGGCAATCAAAATATACCAATTCGTGAAAGGGCTTCTGAAATTAAAGAATTATTATCACTTGATAATATTAACGAGATTCCCCCATTTTTAAAAAACTTATCAGACAATTATTTTAATATAGAAAACTCCTTTTTATCTAAATATCCAGAAGGAAATAGAGAGGACTATGCGCAACTTTTTTATACAACATATTTTAAACAGACTATGACTCTTATAAATTATTTTAACGATATAGGAGACTTATTTAGGGATAATGTTAATCTTGATGATAGACTAATAGAGGCCAACAAATGCTGTAGTAAATTAGATATTTTAAGAAATAGTCGTGATGAATTAAATCAATTTATAGAAGAAATAAATAGGCAGTCCCAAACAAACTTCGTCGCTAAAGCTAATGTTGATCCGGGTCAATTAGGTATTAGAAGAGAATATGCAATATATATTAACATCTATGGATTTCCCGAGAATGGTCGTTTTGACAAAGAAAAAATACTAAAAATTATTAATGATATAGAAAATGAAAATGATATAGAAAATGAAAATGACATATAAAATGAAAATGATATATAAAATGACTATTTCATAGTTTTACTAATATTATTTTATAAATAATATTAATAAATCATTATAAAAAATAATTCCCCCAATTTACATCATTATATCATTACATTAATTCAATTAATCATTTATTTATCAGGGACTGAATATTACGCGTATTTATTTTATTGGGGATAAATAAAGAATATTTCATAATCCAAAAAAATGTAATGAATCAGATTATATATCATAATAACAATTTTAAATAAAAATCATATTTTTATAGTACATATTGTGTAATCCATCATCTGATTCTACGCCTCCCGAGTCATCCTAAGCTTCTGTTAGGTTAATAACAATTTTATATACTACAAATCCTGTGCCTGTGTAAACAGTATTATCAGGTTGTTTTAGAAGAGGTTGATAACCACCAGAATCAGTAATCGCATAAGAATCATATATAAAGCCATCATCCCCGACTTCGAGGCTTTCATTATTGGCACCTGATGTGGTACCTCTGTAACTGCAAAGCGCCTGTGGTATAATCGCTGCGGCACTGCCGTCGGAGACCGTTTCGAATGTAAAAGGAACAAGACTGAGATCAAACGCAGCATACATGCTAATTGTGTCGTCCGCCCGCAATGGAAGTCCTGATGCATCAGAGAAGCCAACACCATTTGAAATGTCCTCCTCAAGGCGCTGAACGCCATTTGAATTATTAGCAATCGCATTATATATCTGAGCCTGAATTGAATATATCCAATTACCAGCCTCATCACCACCCACGGTACCACTGGAATCAATTGTTAGCTGCGCCTTAATATTGCTTACTAGTTGGGTTTCAAGGTCACCCTTAATATACGCAGTTAAAGAAATATCAGAAGCATTATTTAATATATGACGCATATAGGGTCTATTGCCAGCAAGACTGTATACATATCTATTTCCTAAATCCCAGTTTAATTCCGCGGAGGAAATATCATCGGCATCATAATGGCATGGCGCGGGTGGGTTATTCGCTGTGGCATCATCCGCTAGACCCTCCTGACCCGGCTGATCGCCCGCAACACGTGTTGGGCCACCATTGGTCGCCGCGCCGCTACGTGTAGATGCATTATTGTTAGCATTGTCCTCCGCATTAACGGAGGCATCAACCCATCTGCCAGTTGGGTTGAAGTTGGTGGATACATTATTAAAACTGATCTCATTAGCAGTTGGGACCTTTTCACCAGAGGTACCGTGCTGGTAAAGGAATGTGCGTCTCGCATTAGCTACAGGCATATCTATTTTGCAAATAACATCCCAAGCGTTTTTCGTGCTAGTCAAATCGGGGTAAAGCAGGGTAACAAGCTGCTTGCTGATGTCAACAGCCGCACCAAAAAAGCTGGTCTCAATATCGATACTCATGTTATAATTGCTATATATATTATAATTTTTACCAAATTTTTTATCTAATTTTTATTAAATTTACTAAATTAGATAAAAATCTAGATTCAATAAGCTATTATTATTATTAGGCACTTATATGTTTTGTTGGAATATCAGAACTTACTAAATAAATTGAATTTTCCGTACAAATAATATAACAATCCTTTACCTTGTATATTTTACTAATAGGACTTGTATATTCCTCTGCATTCTTTACCAGTAATTTCTCACCCGTCTCCTTTTTTAGGCCAATTAAAACCTGCTTTTCTAAGGAATCGGTCCAATAATCCAACATTATTGGTTTATCCTCTACTATTGCTAATTTTGACAAGTGTTCCCATACCTGTGTTGGCGGTAATTTATAGCTACTTTCTGCCTCAACTGACATATATATATAAGATCAACTTGTTAGGCTTTAAATCCTAATTAATTTAATTAATTTAATTAATTTAATTAAATTTATCAATAAAATACAATATAATTAATAAAATACAATATAATTAATAAAATACAATATAATTAATAAAATACAATAAAAACTTATATAATAGATTAATGGCACATTTTTCTCGTAATCATATACAAAATATTGATAATTATAAAAACACCTTTGATGAAACTACCAATACAATATTTAACAAATATCTTTTAATAATTAAGGAATATTTAGAACATTCTAATACCAATATCTATATTCAAAATGAAAAATATCACAACTATGTTTTAAAAAGAGGAATTAGTACACTAAATCATATTTTCAAGTTAATGCTTATTTACACCAAAAATCTAGATATGGTCTATTATAACTGTCAAAAGTCATATATGTATTATATTGAATTTATAGGACAAATTGGGGATGAGAATCATAGTTTTCTACAACTAAATTCAAAAGATGCCTCATTGTTTGTATATAAGAAAACTATTTTTGAAATCAACAATGATATTAGACTTAACTATTCAATAGATAATTCAAATTCAAAAAGTATTAAGGAATTAGATAATCTTATCAAAATACATAATCTAATTATCAATAAATTAATCGAAAATTATAAAATTAATGAGCTTGTTATAATTCTCGATAATGAATTTTCATCTTTTATGAATAAAATATTAAAGTTAAATGACATTAATGAATCTAATGAAAATAATAAAAATAATAAAAACATCAATAATAATGATTCTAAATTAGATAATAATAGTAAGGGTAAGCTTGACTGTATTATTAAACTTACCTCAAATTACAACAAAAAAAATATAATAGAAATCTCTGAATTATTTTTAAAAAAAATTAAAAAAATTCAAAACCCAAATTGTGATACCCTAGAAAAACTTTTAATAGATCAAGATTCAATTATCCATCTGTCTCCAATTAAATATGTGAACTATTTGGTATCAAGAATCTAATTCAATCTACTCATTATTAAAACGTATCTGTCTTTTTTTTAATTTTGCCGTCTTTTTTTTCGATTCATCTAACATTGAGTTAGATATAAATATACTATCATATTCATCAAATAAAATCTTTTTCACAAATTCATATATTTCATTCAGAATATCATCCTCACATTTTCCAACAATTAAGACACTTCCGGTTCGAAAAATCATAAATGAAATTTTTGTATTCTTATAAAGATATTTACATTGAATTCCTGGATAAGAACAAGGATCATAAATACAATTTATCTTATATTTAAATTTTAGTGTCTCAAATAAAACATCACGATTTATGTAAAATCCACAATTAAAATTTGAATTTATTAATACAGTCTCCGTTTTCTCCAAATTAAATAATAAATCATCACTCTCCATTAATGGAACAAAGATTTTAATGATTAAATCCATTGTTTTATTTAAAAGATCATCAGATTGAATACCCGGTATTTCAACCTTTCCTGTATTGAAGATTTTTACATGAACCTCTCTGTATTTATCAATATGAAATATTCTCATAATTATAACAAAACAATTATAAAATGCACTTCGCTTTTTTGATCTTTGATTTAAAATATCTTTACTACTCATACCAATACTAATCTTCCTTATATCTTTAAATTTTATTCTTGCATCAGGATTCTTTACCCTAGAAATTATTTGGACGTCTACATTTTGCTCTCCCTTTAATTTTTTATTTATTGTTTCTAATGATTCCTCATCGAAAAAGTTAAATTTCATTTGTTTTTTAATTATTCCATTGTCATATTTATGAAAATGAATTAATGGTATTTTCCAAAACATTACAGACAAATCTATTGTTGATGTTAAATACATAATTTTTGTCTTAGTTGAAATATACAAATTAGAACATTTAGGAATTTCCAATCCATTTGTCAATTTTTGTTTTTCAATATTTCTTACGTTTCCATTTTCCAAAAAATGATTCCAATCATCATCCAATTCATCTAACATACCATCACCCATCATTTGCAATTATTATTATTATTATTAATATTAATATTATTACATTTCTTTAAATAAATCCATTTCAATTATTATTATCTTATTTATTTATATAAAATGGAGTATAATAAAATATGCCATCAAGAACCTGACTCCAAAAAACTACATTTTAATAATATTCAAAGTTTACCCATACCCATTCCATACCCAAAAAATAAAACTCATGTTCAGTATAAAAACTATCAAATAAATAATGACAACGATATTGATACTGATTCCAATATAGATTCTAATATTACAGATATTAATAACAATAATTGTAATTCCGAACAATATTCACTTCATCTCAATAATTTTAATCCTAGTAAAATGTCCCCTCCAAATCTCTGGAAAATTAGGCTACAAAGTAGAATTGAAACACATTATAATAAATCCCTCTTTTCATAAAAGATATAAAATAACATATTTATTTGATAATTATTATTTGATTCCGGATTATGAATTACAAAATCTATTAGATCTAAAATTTTTGTATCCATAATCTCTCTTTCATTTTTTATAATAAAGTTTAAATATCCTTTTACTATATTTTTTATATCAATATTATAGTTATCATTTATCTTTAAAATTTCCTTATTAAATTTCTTTACATCTCCATTTTTAATTAATGAACTTATATAAATAAATATTTCTGTTCCTATAATTTTACTATTTTTGATCCTCATATGATTTGATTGCATATAATTTATCATACTTCTAATATCTGATTTAAATATTTCTCTAATTGATTCCAAATTAGATCGTTTTAATAGTAAATTTTCATTTAAATTTATTTTATTCAAAAACATAATTATTTTGTCTGCTGGTAACTGATTAAATCTTACTCTTACAAATTCACTTTGTAATGACTCTTCTATTTTACTTATATAATTACAAATCAAACAAAATCTTGTATCCTTATTATATTCCTGAATTGAATACTTTAATGCCTGTTGTGCATTTTTTGTCATGAAATCTACCTCATCTAATATAACAAATTTGGTTCCCTCATTAAATAATCTGTTTGAATTTACAAATGTATTTATTTGATTTCTTATAATATCAATTCCCCTTTCATCTGATGCATTTAAGTGAATCATTAAACCCTTATTTCTTTGATCGTTATTATTTTGATAAGTATTTATTAAATTAATAATGGTTGTTGTTTTCCCAGTTCCAGGTGGCCCATACAATAATAAATTTGGAAAATAATTAGTCTTTAAAATATTCTTAAACAAGAGTAAATTATATTTATCCAATACAATATTATCAAAATTAATTGGTCTATACTTTTCAACCCATGGTATATAATTTTTTGAATTCATTTAATATATTTATTATATTCATTCATTTAATAGTTTTATTACATTTTTTTTATAATAATTCAACAAAAAGAATATAATAAAACTATTTAAATTAAAATTCCTAATTTAAAAAATATGGAATCAATTGTTCCAGAGAAAAAAAAACGCGGCCGTAAAGCCAAAATTTCCCAAGAATCTGTATTAGATAAAATTAGTACTGATGAAACAATTGTTAAGATTCCAAAAAAAAGGGGAAGAAAACCAAAGGGTGGCAAAATAATAGTTCAAAACCAAAATAAGGAAAGTGAATCATTTTCAAAAATGAATATAATTCTACATTTAAAATGTAGTACAAATGATCTAGAAAAAGATGAAATACATAAGCAAATAAATAATAATGCTATTTTTTCTAATAGGGGTAATGATAAATTAAATGACTTTAATCCATCCTTTGATAATTATAAATTGAACAAATTAAATTATACCGAGTTTAATAATGATATTACAAATACAAATAATGTAACCAATAACATTAGTGAAATTAATGTAAATTATAAAACTTGTGAAAATGATGAGGAAAATAAAGTAGATGAATTGGAAGAAAAAAATGAAACATCAAGTAATAAAAAAAACTGTAATAATAATCAGCAAACATTATACAATGAAAATACGAAATCAATTTGGTCCAAATTAGAAAAATTATCAAATAATCTACATTATAATAATATATGCAACAAAAAATCGGCTTGTTTTTATTGCACTTATGATTTTGACAATGTTCCAATTTCAATACCCAAACATGAATTAAACAATACCTATTATGTTTATGGTTGTTTTTGTAGTCCTGAGTGTGCATGTTCCTATTTAATGGAGGAAAAGGGTATTGATTCTGCAACAAGATTTGAAAGATATTTTCTATTAAATTATATATATTGCAAGATATACAATTATAACAAAAATATTAAGCCAGCCCCTAATCCATATTATACACTTGATAAATTTTATGGAAATTTAACAATTCAGGAATATAGGCAATTATTGAAAAATGAGAGAATGCTTTTAGTAATTGACAAACCATTAAGTCGTATACTACCGGAAATACATGATGATTCAGATGATTTTTTTCTAAATTCACAAACAATAAGTAATGACAATAAGTTTAATTTGCAAGAAAATCACAATATAAAAAATAAAAATAATATTTTGAACAATCAGTTTAATTTAAAAAATTGATTTATAAAATTTATTAACTTTAATTAATACATTTTATTTGATTTCTATAAATTCCCCTAGTAAAAATGACTCAAAACCAAACCGAACTCCCTCTTATTGTAAAATCGAATGGAAACAGATTTATCTCTGTTTTTTCTGAAAATATAATTAAATTTTATGTTTATCTTGTTACCTGTCTTTATGGAATTGCCTCAGTTGTATTTCTAATAACTGATTTTAACTCCATAAAAAATTGTAATGATTCACATATAATTGAATATAATTGCACTTACTGTTTCCTTTTTATTATAACAAACATTTATTTTGATCTTGCATTTGAGTACAAAAAAAATCTAATTACATTTAATATATCACTTGTTATATTTCATCTAATTCTTATAGTATGCGGTATTTATGAACTATTTATATTTAATTATTCCGATAATCCCAATGATAATTGTAGTAAATTAATTATTTGCAATTATTGGATTCTAACTCATATAAGCTTTTATATAAGCATCATCTCATTTCCATTTTATATCATCTCAATCATTAAACTTGTTAAACTTATTCGATAGTTTCTTGGAAAACTAATCCTTTAAAGAGCTTTTAGTTTTATCCATAAATGATCGAATATTTGAATAAATATTTTGATTTATAGATTTATTCTGGGTATTATCCTTTTTTACATTTAAGTTGTAAAAATCTCTAATTACTAATTCTGCATTTCCATCATATTCCTCCAATTTTTTATTAGCATCCTCTAATGAATATGTTGCTTGTCTCATTATTAGATCTATCTTCTCCCTATGAATGGTTTCCTCAGTTTTTATATCCATAATATAATATATAATATATTTGATTTAATATATTTTTAAATGATATTAAAACTAAATATATAATTCTTATTATTAATGGAACTGGATACAGAAAGCTGTGTTCCTAATTATGATAATATTTTTAATTCATGTAATGATGTTTTTATGAATGAGTTTAAAAAATATTTGGATGATTCAGTAAGAAAAAATTTTAAGCCACTTTTAAGTGAAATCAATAAGACAAATTATAATCTTCAAATTATTAATAATATCAATAATCTTATGAGAAGTCTTCCTGAATTTCAAAATTTAGAAAAAAATTTATATCAAATTCAACTTGAAAATCAGATTCTAAAAGAAAAACTCAAACTGTATGAGGAGGGTTCGGATAGTGATCCTATTAAATTAAATATTATTGATGTTGAAAAGCTTAATATCAGTAGTGAATGTCCTATTGATAATAATAATTTTTTCAAGGAAACAAATGAATATAAAAATATTGTTATAAATAAAACAGAATCCGACTCAAAAAAAGTCAAATCTGATGGAAAATCACAGAACATAGATTCAGAACAGGAAGAAAAAGAAGATCAGGAAGAAGAAGAAGATCAAGAAGAAGAAGAAGATCAGGAAGAAGAAGAAGATAAGGAGGAGAAATGTAGTTACTGTAAACAAAATATGAAACTAAAAGCTGATGATATTGATTGGGATGAAATAGGATTTTCATGTCAATGTGATAATTGTTGTTGTGGTTCGTGTGGAAATCGCAAGAAATATGAAGGGTATGATTGTTGTAGTGCCGATGTGAAGGATGAAGAAGATGAATCAGAACAGGATGATGAAGAAGAGGAATCAAAGGATGATGAATCAGAACATGATGACGAAGAAGAGGAAACAAAGGATGATGAAGAAGATGATGACGAAGAAGAGGAATCTAAAGACGATAATGAAGAAGATGACGACGAAGAAGAGGAATCAAAAGACGATGATGATGAAGAAGATGACGAAGAAGAGGAATCAAAAGACGATGATGAAGAAGACGATGATGAGCCAGAAGAACTGGCTGAAGAATCGGATGAGAGTGATGCTGATGAGCCAGAAGCTGAAGAGCAAACGGAGAGTGACGCAGATGAGGAAGAAGTTGATGAGGTATTAATTAATGGAAAAAAATATTATACAAATAATGAAAAAGGAGGAAATATTTATAGATATCTAACAAATGGTGATGTTGGTGATGAGATTGGATTTTTTGACAATCAGGGAATTGCAATATTTAACTAATAATTTAAAATGAAATAATAAAACCAATAAAATAGGCTGTCGTATTGGCTTGTTTATTTGAAACTAGTGGAGCAATATTAATGGGTTCTCATGTATCGGAAACAATTCGAAAGGGAATTGCGGATTATGAGTGTTTTGTTGATGATCCAGAAATATTAATGTACGGATGTATATGGGTATTATTTTCAGTTGGAGCTTGGTTGTTTATTGCGAGTTATCTTGAAATGCCTGTTTCTACAACCCATTCATGTATTGGTTGTATGATTGGGATGACTTGGGTACTAAAAGGGCATAATTGTGTTAAGTGGTACTCACAAACTGATACCTTTCCATGGATTGGGGGTGTATCAGGTATTGTTTTATCATGGTTTATATCCCCTATATTTTCATCATTGGTTTCAATGTTTCTCTATTCTATCATAAGACATTTTGTATTAAGACATCCCTTTACATCCAAAAGAATTTATTATGTTTATCCACTATTAGTTGGATCAACCATCACATTAAATACATTGTTCATTATTTATAAGGGAGCAAAGGGTCTAAAGTTACATAATATTCAATTAGAAAGGGCGCTCAGTATTTCATTTGGATCGGGTGGATTGATTGGTTTAATAATAATTCCATTTATTCCAAAATTATATAGACATACAATAAAAACATATAGACGTCAGAATACCATAGCACAACTCAGTGCGACTAGAGAAGAAAACAATTCAATTAACGTGGAAATTATACCAGCTTCAATTAATTATTCTGATAATTCAAGGCTTAGCGAACGTGAAAAAAAAAATGTAATGAATATACACAATAATGTTGAAAAATTCGATAATGAAACTGAAGATTTTTTTAAGTATATTCAAATTATAACAGCAATATGTTGTGCTTTTAGTCATGGTGCAAATGATGTGGCGAATGCAATTGGACCATTTGCGGCTCTATATACTATTTACAAAACTGGTAATGTTGAAAGTAATTCGGTAATGGATAATAATGCTTATTGGATATTAGGATATGGTGGTATTGGTATATCACTTGGTTTATTGGTTTATGAATATAAGATTAGAAATGCAATGGGAACAAAATTATGTAAAATAACACCATCTCGTGGATCTATTATTGAATTAAGTTCAGCGGTAATTATAATAATTGGAAGTAGATTGAAAATTCCACTTTCAACAACACATTGTCAGGTTGGGGAAACACTAGGTGTTGGTCTATTGGAAAACAGAATAGGAAATATGTCTGGGATTAATTCAAGATTAATGCTTAAAATCGGGTTTGGATGGGCTATAACATGTGTAATTGTCGGTTCAACTACCGCTCTATTAGTGGCACAGGGGATTTACTCATCATAACTTTAAATAAATCTTGTTAAATCAATGCTATTACAAATTTATAAATAAAATAAAGTTTAGATAATTATTTATTTTTACCATTACATTTTTCCTATCCCACTTTCAAAAAAAATATTATTATATATAATATGGATATTGGTTTATGTGCGCCTGCCCTATTAAATATAGGATTTTCACTAGCCCAAATTATTATTGATCTTTATAAGCAACTTTATAACACAGCACTTTTAAAATTTGTAATTGCGATTATATTTACAATAGTCTTAAATATATTGTGTGAAATGGGATATGCCATTGTTTCTTGGTTTATTGTATTTATTCCATTTATTTTTATTACAGTAATAACTACTATTCTTTTGTTCGTTTTTGGATTAGATCCTAAAACCGGTAAGTATAAATATAATGTGGAATATCCAGAATCATATAATCCCGATAATCACAGTCATAGTGCCGATGAATTAAAACCGGATGATAAACATCATCACGATCATGAAAATCACAATCATAATACAGGTCACCACCATCATCAACATCATCAACATCATTAATATATTTTAAAATATAAATAATAATTTAAAATATAAATAATAATTTAAAATACAAATAATAATTTAAAATACAAATAATAATTTAAAATACAAATAATAATTTAAAATATAAACTTAACAATATAAATATATAAAAAATGAATTATGGTTTGTCGCTAATAAAAATAAATTGTATATTTTTTTTTGGAAAAATTATATATTACCTTATTTATTGTTATAAGATATTGTTTAACTTTTCAAATAATTTTCGATATTCAAACAAGTTACATAAATTTAATTTTATTAAAAATTCAATGATTATTAATTCATGCGATTTAATGGATGAAATACCTACCCTAATTGAATATGATTATATAGTTTTAAAGGATAAGTATAAGGACAAAACAATTCTCAATATTTTTGGAAAAATAGAACAACTTGATTATTTAAACAATGTTCCTGTCAATTATAATTTTCTTCTTGTTTTACTTATAAATGATACCGATAAATATAATATTACAGGCTTTTTAAATAATCCAAATCATTTTTATTACAATGTGAATTCACTTATCCTTGATAAAAAATTTATTAATTGGATATTTATCTATCATTTAAGAGAAAATAATGTTGAAATTTCATTAAAAAACTATAAGATATCAATAATGGATAATATGGCAAACACTTTTGAAATTACGAACAAAAATGGTGTAATGTTAAGAGAGAATACATATGAAGTAATAAATATGAAATAATATATTAAATAAATCATATTAAAAATAATAAAAAATATATAATATGCAGTCATTAATGAATGAAAATGAAAATGATAATATTTGTAAATTGAATGACGAATGGACTCTCTGGGCGCATTTACCCCATGATATAGATTGGAAGTTGACTAGTTATAAAAAAATATATACATTTAGCGGTGTTCCAGAAATATTAGCATTATATCAATATTTGCCAGATATAATGATAAAAAACTGCATGCTATTTTTAATGAGAAAAAATATAAAACCAATTTGGGAAGATCCCAAAAATAAGAATGGTGGATGTTTTTCATATAAAATTAATAATAAGGGTATTATATCCTGTTGGAAAAATTTATCATACTTATTGGTTGGTGAAACACTAAGTGACATAAATGTTTCAAAATATATTAATGGAATAACCATTTCTCCAAAGAAAAACTTTTGTATTATCAAAATATGGCTTTCTAATTGCGATCATCAAAATCCAGAAATTATAAAGGAACTTGAAGGTATAACAAAACATGGATGTCTATTTAAAAAACATATAGTTACTGAAAACTAGAGAAAAAGTTGATTATAGATGAAAAAATTCCTTCATCCGGGGATTTGGTGGTATCTTTAGTACCGACATTTTTATTTTTTGATTGCTTGTCTGATTCCCTTTTTATATTCTTAGCAGATCTATTTGCCATCTGCAATTTACTATTTCTTGTTGGTTTACTAGATTTGTTGTGTATATTAGAAACCTTGTTTCCTCTTGATTCCCTAATTCTTCTTCTTGTATTAGACATATAATATATATAATATATTAAACTTCCATATTTACCACATTATAGGATTTTGAAAATTCCTTTTCGTCCAATAACATTCTTACTGTGTAAATACCTGTTATTTCAGAAACCAATACACCAAATAGGGCGACATCAATTTGTGAAATTGTAATTAATATTGTAAAAACTCCTCTTACGCTATCAATAAAATACATCAAATTTCCATATAATTGCAATTGATTCTTGGTAAAATCTGTAATTATTTTCTTGTCTGGATTGTAAATATTAAATCCTAAAATTGGATGTGCTATTTCACTTATAATTACATTTGAGATCTTTAAAATTGCAATAAATACTAAAAGCCAATAATATTTAGTCCACGTATCTATTTTTACGCTAACTATCAACAAATCCTTATTTGGTCCTACATTCCAATATTTATCCTCTCTTGAACTAAAAACAATTATTATACCAACTATTATAATTAACAAAAATAAATTACTTATCACACATAATTTCAGTTTTGTATTAATGTCCATTAGCTATTTTGTACCATGATTTAATATAAAATTATTTCTATATTATTTCTATATTATTTCTATTTTTCTCATGTTTGGGTTTAATTTTTAAATTTTCCAGTGTAATTGTGTGGGGAGACTTTTAATAATATTTCAAAAATTTCGGAATCGGCTTCTGAATTTGTATTTATAGTTAATTCTCCTATTAGCTTACGCATGCTATCTTCATTAATAATTTTGTTCTGTGTAAATTCTTTAATTTTTTCATATCCTGATGAATATCCATATTTTCTTAAAATTGTTTGTATTGCCTCTGATAGTATCTCCCAATGAGTATAATACTATAGAAATGAAGAAAAATAAAGAACCTCCTGACAAAGAATATTACAAATGTGTTAAAATTCCATTAAAACATGTTATCAAACATCCTCAAATTAATATTCCTAAAATTACAGATGCTACAATTAAAGCAAATAAAATTATTATTCATACATTACAATTTATGAAACTTTATTTATTAGATTATTATAACACCAATAATAAACTACCTAAAATAGATAAAGAATTTATTAATTCTTGTATGAAGATACAATGTAATGAAAATTCAAATGGCAGACCACCTAAGAAATATATTAAAGATCTAAAAGAGAAATTAAGTGAATTTTATAATACACATTATAAATCACTAATACAAGATGAAGAATTAGATTATACACATATGAATACTATTTTGGATTATTTGACCATTGATGTTTTAACTATGTACGAAAATAATATTAAACAGCATTATATTGAATATGTTGAAAGATATGTTAATGTTATGTGGAAAAAGAATTTTATGAAAAATAAAATACAAAAATTAAATATTACAAAGAAAGAAAAAGATAGTAGAATAAATAATTTTGATATATGATTTTCATCCATACTTATATCTGTATATACCTATATCCGTTTGTATTTATACAAATTTTAATTCAACATTTTAAATATAAACTGTATCACTCATTTGAACCTCGTGATTTCTAGCTAAATTCTCTTTTATATTCAGTCTTGGATCATTTTGTATCCTATTCAAATTTTTACCTTTCCCCCTTATAGAAAGGGTTTCTATATATGCCAGATCCCTTGTAATTACATCACCCATTCTATATGTCATTCTTACCAATTTTCTTTTTAATTTGGGTTTCTCAAAAAAGCTATTTGTTGGAATAACAGTAATCTTAACCGTATTTCTATATAATAAATATTTATGATACCAGCTATCACCCGGCCTAACTGCAATATCATCAATTGCATATATTAGATCTCTTGGAAATATACCCATATTATATGCTGGTGATCCAGGAATCGTCCACATTACCATTGCATATGGTTCATGAATATCCATTCCAAATAATCCAGAAATTGGATCCCTAGTTAAATGAATATCAAATAGAAGCTCATAATAATATTTCAATGAAAGACATTTTGAATTCATCTTTTTATCATATTTTTTTTTTAGATAGGAAAACATACCCACTTATTATTTATTAATATACTATTAATAAATAATTTTAAATCTAAAATATTTATTAATTTTAATGAATTTAAAACTCCTCAAGATTACTCATAAGGGGGCTGTGCTCCCCTTGATTACTTCTACGCCGCCGAGTATGAACTGAACTTCTTCTATTTGATCTAGATTGGTTTCTTGAATTGCTCTGTACATGAGTAATTTGTCCTGGTGTTAAAATTTCTAAAACCTCTATTATGTTACCACATTTATCTCTCTTTTCCCTATTTAATTCTCTACAATAAAGATTCTTAATTCTTTTTAACTTTTTTTTCCAAATACTTTTTCTTTCCCAAATCTGATTAAGAATCTGATGTAATTTAACAATTTTCTCATCTTGAGCCTGAATATTTTGTGTATTTATAATTTTGAATATTATTTTAAAAATCATTTTTAAATCTTCATCGTCTGGATCAAAACCTCCAACTTTTTTTGTTCTCATTAATATATTTATAATATATATTAAGATAATTTATTATGATGGGGGTAATTGGGCAAGGCACAATTTTATTTCACCCAATGAAGCTACATTATATTTAACCACTAAAGGTAAATCATTCTCCAAATACATCTCAATCTGATTACAAAGATTGGTGCATTTAATAAAATAACTCAAATTTTTTAATGAAAACTCACCCTGAATTATCTTATTATCATCCTTCTGAATAAACTCCATATTTCCACCAGATTCCGTCCTTCTTATCTCTGCCTTTGCAAACTGACCGCTAGCTCTAAATATTAATTCTGATCCAACTGATTTAATCTCCAGCTTATCAGAAACAATACTCAAATCCCTAACAATTTTCTGAAAATCGGTTGATGGAAGATTTAAAATGGAAGCAAATTTTACATCTGGAACCTCCAATTCCTCAGCATCCGGTTCTATCAGTCTTAGTTTTTGTGTTTTACACTGTTTAATTTCACCATTCTCAAATTTTAAACCAAGATGATGAACTATACCATCTGTATAATCTGATTTTTCTATATAAATTGTTAGTGTATCATCATTATCTATTGTATTTATTAACTTAAATAAATGAAACATATTTACGCCAATTACTATTTTTTCTAATTTACAATCATATAACTCAAAATTGCCCGCAGCTAAAAACAGATGAGCTAGAATAGTATGTGATTTGTCCATATTTATTATTCTTATTCCATCTTTCGAAAAACTAATATTCGTTTCTAATAATATATCTTTTAATGCCGTCATTAGGGTACGAAATGGGGCAATTTGAATAGTTTGAAGAGTTAATACATTATTTGATAAATTACTGTTATCCTTCATTTATATAATAACATTTTCACATGAATCTTTAAATACTTATGTTTTTAATTTCAATAATTAAAAAATATTATATGATATAAAAAAAAGAATTTAATAATTAATATATTAATTAATGGATTTTCAAGCTCTTTGTTTTAAATTAAAAGAAATTTATAACCTATATCAAAATGATGAAATTATCTTAAATAAATTAGGTAATTATATTAATAATGATCTTCCACTATTATTGGATAATACTAAAAAAAACAATCAAGAAAGATCTAATAGAAAATTACTTTTAACATCAGCACATAATGATTTTGTTAAAACATTTTTATTAAAACATGAAAATACATACTTTTATAACAACACAGCTGAGATTTTTTTTATTTATTCAAATGACAACATTTCTAATGTTAAAGAGGACAAAATTATTTATAATATTCTTTCAGCCATTAGTGAAACAAACAATAATTCAGATGAAAAAAAAGATCTGAAACAACAGCTTATTCCATGGAAATACAAAATAAAGGCATCTATTTTAAAAAATGTGCGGGAGAGAAATATTTTTGATTGCAAAACAACTGATAATACTATATCTCTAGTCCTTTCTCTCTTTCAAAATAAATTTAACCCAATTTTTTCTAGCGAAAATCAAGTAAAATACTTTCTCATTATTCTTGGAGATCATATTCTTAAAAAACATAATTCCAATATATACATTTCATCCTTTCATTTAAGGCCTTTAATTAGATTCTTGGAAAACTATGGTGGAAAATATTTCGGTCATATACCAGTTCAAAATTCATTTAGATATAAGTATCACGGCCATAAATATGAGGATATTCGATTGGTCCCTATAAATGAATTTAAATTAACCGAAGAATTAATGGATGGATTAGGTAAAAATATATTAAATATATTTTGTGTTGCCGCTCATCTGTCTACAATATTTAATTCATCTGATGAATTTGTAAAAGATACAAAGGATATTAATTTATTAAAATATAGTTTTTTTTTAAAGAATAATTCTCAGGACGAGATCATTACCATTTTTATAAATGATAAAATAGAGGAAACTAGTGATTGTACTATAAATATAAAAAATATGATATTCCTTTGGAAATGCTTTTTACGAGAGAGAAAACTTCCCAATATTATTTTTATGGCTAATTTGAAAAAATTATTAATGGGCCAATTAAACTACAAGGATGATGATGAACTCTTTATTGACTACACAAGTTCCTGTCTTCCAATTGTATCCAACTTTATAAAATTTTGGGAACAAAATATTATTGAAAATACAAATGAATTTTATCTAGAAATTAGTGAACTTCTATTTTTATTCAAGTCATCTATGGGTAAGCTATCAAATAATATGAATGAAGATGATATTTTAAATTTAATAAGACATTTCTATCCTGATATTATTATTGATAACAATAAATATTTAATATCAATATCATGTGCCATTTGGGATAAGAAAAAAGACATCATTGACTTTTTTAATTCAATTGAATTAAAAGATAAATCCGATTTAAATGAACTATTTACTCAATATCTTGAATTTAACAAAAAAAATTCTAAAAAAAATAAATTCCCAATTATTAACAAAAATTATTTTGAACTTTTTTTAAATGAAAATTTAAAAAATTGATATGAAAATTAATTCGTAATTCATAAATATCATTTATACGTAATATGATGTTTATGTTTGTTATGCTACTATTTCTTATGTCAATTATTCTTAATTATAGGAATAATTTTATTAATACTGTAAATAGGCTAAATAAGCAAAATAAGCTAAATAAGCTAAATAAGCTTACCAAGCTAAATACATTTAATGACTCTGATTCTGATCTTTATCTTTGTAAAAAATATTGTTTTATTGATGAGGATAATATTTGGCTAGATCACAAAATTGCTAAGCAAGTCTGTAAAAATGATATTCAATCCACCCACACAATTTCTAAAATTTCATGTAATGATCTTGTTGATAATATAAATACTAGTCCAAATAGTATTTATAAGAATGAGGCCATGCTAAACTTTTGTTCTGCTAAAATTATAAGTTCAACTATAAATTGTTCTGATTCAAGTCTTTCATTTGAATTTAAATAGTCTTGGCACGTCTTTTGTTTGATCTTGATTTTGATTTGGAGCGACGTCTATTCTGAAGAGCATCTAGTTTGACGGCACCAAACTTGCCCTTTCTTGTGCCATATCCATATTTTCTTAGTCTCTGTTCCTTTTTAGCTGTGTTATACTTTTTGCGGGAAACAATACGGCCAAGCTTGTTCTGAATTAGCTGTTCTCTTTTTAAACCACCAGCGGTCTTGTAGGCTGTGCCATGAAATACCTGCGCTCTTGAACCAACTAACTGAGAATATACCTTGCCCTTAATATTGTATCTACCATTTGTCTTATTATATCTAGCCATTATACTCTATAAATAGAAAATAAAATTCCTTATTTTATTTTTTATTTTTTATTTTTTATTTTTTTCTTAATCTTCTAATTTAACATCTTGACTTTCTTGACTTTCTTGACTTTCTTGGTTTTCTTGACTTTCTTGACTTTCTTGACTTTCTTGATTTTCTGCTTCTTCTTGACTTTCTTTTTTTTGAACTGTTTCCTCCCCCGGTCGCTTTGGCGGGATAGGCAAGAGCTTGTAACCTATATATTTCATTTATTTTGTCTGTGTAGCCATCCGGTTTTATATTTCCACCATTAGGGTTCTTAGCCTCAAAGTCTTTTTTTAATTGAAGGTCTGCCTTCCGATATGCTAGTACAGAAGATGATGGATTTTTTAGCGCCAAATCGCGTATTTGCAATTCTAATTTTGCTATTTGATTTTTGCGGAGTGACGGGTCAGCCAGTTCATTATTTAAGAATTCAATTGGCCCGGGGCCAGCCCCGGGTTTCGTTCGAGGAGCACCAGGATGTAATGACATATATATACTAATAATATTAGAAAATATATAATATAATATATTGCTAAATAAATTTCCTTTAGTTAGAATTATTTATTGTCTTACTGATTTTCTTCTTACTCTTCTACTTTTTCTGCTTCTTCTTGACTTTCTTGATCTTCTTGATCTTCTTGATCTTCTTGATTTTCTTGATCTTCTTGACTTTCTTGACTTTCTTGACTTTCTTGGTTTTCTTGACTTTCTTGACTTAGTTCTTACTGCTCCACCGGTGAAAGTACCGGAATTGGTCCGTGGTTGTGCCCCACTATTTGCCGCATAATCTGCTTTTGCTTGTTTAATTTGCAATTCATAATTCTTTATAGTACCTGCCTTCGCCACTTCACTGATATTAGGTGGGGGGATTTGCTTTAAAATTTGCTAAAGCATCTTCATTTTCTTTCAATTGTTGTTGCGCTCTGTTTTTATTGTAGGTTGTTCCAGTGCCAGAATCCTGGCTGCCGAAAGCTTGTCTAAATTTGTTTGCAATATAATCAGCCATTTATATATTTAACAAATATTAAAATTTATGTTCTAGATTTAAATCTCATTATCTGTCAATTTGAAACAAACGTATTCAATGGCATATAAGAATTACAGGGAGGGTCAAATTTAGCTGTATTAGTTAAAAAGATACGTCTTGTTGATCCTGTTGTATATTGAGAATTTAATATCTTGTTAGCCATACGAACCCTACATGGAAGATGTGATCCTATCAAATTACTATTTAAACTCACTAGTGATCCATCAGCCCTTTTTTGATTTATCACTCTAGGACATCTGTTACAAGGCCTTCCCCTGAATTGAATTCTCATTTATATATAAGGTATATATTTTAATGTATTTGACTCATAAGTTGTTACCTTAAAACTGTCGTTATATCCATCTACCTTAACCACATCTCCAGTATATAAATCATCACATCCATTATCAGCTAAACATCTCTTGTTTTTATATGAAATAGGAAGTTTTAACATATTATTACTTTCAGATAGTGTATAAAAATTCCACTTATCTCTATTTGCTATTAATGGTTTTCCCATGATTGGAAGAATGGTTTCCTTTGAACCCCCAATTCTAGTTAATATACCAATTTGCCTATAATTTGTATCAATGGACTGTGTCTGGATATTTATTGGAACCTTATTTGGTGAATTAATAGGACCTTGAAATATTCTGTTGTCCCTAACTGGAGGTTCATATGGATTTAAAAGAACATCATCCTCAACATTTGAAAAGGAATATGATGGTCTTGCAAATAAGCCCTTTTCATTTGAACCGTCACTCCGATTTACAACATCATTCCGATTTACAACATCATTTATATTCAGGACATACTTATTTGATGTTGATCTATAGAAAATATATGCTAAAATTAAAACAATTAATGTTAAAAATACGAGTGTAATATTACCAATGCAAATTACTCCTGGAGGACATCTACTCATTTCTTATATATATATGTTACTATAAATTATCTATTTCATATATCTATAAATTAAATATGCAATTGGCGCGGCCAATATTTGAGCAAATATATATGGAATTAAATGATATTTTGATTCCTTCTTAGCAATAACCATCATAATTGTTACAGCAGGATTAAAATAACCTCCTGAGACAGGGCCTAAAATAAGAATTATTAATGCCAATGAAAGACCAATTAACCAAGGATTTCCTGTAATTATTATAACTAATAGAAAAATTGTTGTACCAATAAATTCAGCCAAAATTCCAGGAATATTCATTATATAATTTAATAATATTATTAAATTATATTATTTAATAATCTTGATTTATAACATTAATTTCCCAATAAAATAACACCAATAAAGGTCACGATAAGTCCAATAATTTGCTTATATGAAAATGATTGTTTAAAATAAAAGTAACTAATTAAGGTTACAAGTATAGAACTTCCGCCATTCCATAATAAATTTGCCACTGCAAGATTCTTTTCAACCAGCAGTAATCTATAAAAGAGAAATCCAATGAAAAGATAAAAAAGTAATCCGAAAAATAGATATTTAAATGTAGAATTATTTTTTGTAAAGGTTTCAAGAGAGGTTTGTGCGCTAGCCTCAAAAATAACAATTAAAATAATAAGAAGAATCTCCATATATTTCATGATTTCCTTATATTATATTGATACTTTTTCTAAAAAAATTTGCTTTTCAAAAATAAATAATACTCTAAAGTAAAATTGAAATATACTTAAAGAAATAAAATTTTAGATAGAGTAATTACATTCAAAAATGGAAAAAAACACTTCTGATTTAAAAAAATATCAAAAAAAAACTGACAAGCAGCACATTTTAGATAATCCCGATACATATATTGGTTCAATTGAATTAGTTGAATCTCAGGAATTTATTTTTGACAAGTCTTCCGAATCTATTATTAGTAAAACAATTGAGTTTATTCCTGGTTTATACAAGCTTTTTGATGAGGCAATCGTGAATTGTAGAGATCATGTAATTAGAATGCAACAAGCTATTGATTCAGATATTGAATCAGCTCATCCGGTAAATAAGATTGAGGTATCAATTGATGATGATGGTACAATTAGTATGCTAAATAATGGAAATGGAATTGATATCGCACAACATCCTGAATATAAACTTTGGATTCCAGAAATGATATTCGCACATCTAAGAACATCAACTAATTATGACAAGACAGAGAAAAAAATTGTTGGTGGTAAAAATGGATTCGGAGTTAAATTAATCTTTATTTGGTCTACATGGGGTAAGATTGAAACTGTAGATCATATTAGAGGAAAAAAATATACGCAGGAGTTCAAGGATAATCTTGATATTATTGAAAAGCCATCAATTACAAAGTGCAAAAGTAAACCATATACAAAAATTTCATTTAAACCCGATTTTAAGAGACTTGGTATCTCAGGTCTATCTGATGATATGATTAATCTTCTAAGGCGGCGCATTTACGACATTGCATCTGTAACTAGCAGTTCCGTATCAGTAAAATATAATGGTAATCCTATTCCAGTCAAAAACTTTCAGCAGTATGTTAAAAAAATCACTGGTGATAGTGATATTAAATATGAGGAGGCCAACAAGCGATGGGAATATGCGGTTGGACTATCAAATAAGGATGAATTCTACCAGGTTTCATTTGTTAATGGAATTTACACTTCAAAGGGCGGAAAGCATGTAGAATATATTCTTAATCAAATTACCAAGAAACTATGTCTATATATTAAGACTAAAAAGAAGCTTGATGTAAAGGCATCATCAATTAAAGAACAACTGGCGCTATTCATTAGATGCGATATTGAAAACCCAGCGTTTGATAGTCAAGCCAAGGATTTTATGAATACGCCAATTAGTAAATTTGGATCAACATGTGTTGTAAGTGATAAGTTTATTGAAAAAATTGCCAAGATGGGTGTTATGAATACAGCATGCGCCCTAACAGAAGTTAAGGAAAATAAGTCGCAGAAAAAGACAGATGGCACTAAGAATAAAAATATTAGGGGCATTCCAAAGCTTCTTGATGCAAATTATGCCGGAACATCAAAATCGTCAAAATGTATGATAATTTTATGTGAGGGAGATTCAGCTAAGGCGGGGATCGTTTCTGGTCTAAGTAAGGATGATCGTAATTATATTGGGGTTTATCCAATGAAAGGAAAAATGTTTAATGTTAGAGGTGAAAATATTGGCAGGATTGGTGATAATAAGGAAATTTGCGAAATCAAGCAAATTCTTGGTCTAGAACATGGAATGGTTTATACACAAGAACTTATTAATACAAAACTTAGATATGGTAAGGTGGTCTTTATGACAGATCAGGATTTAGACGGAAGTCATATTAAGGGTTTAGGAATTAATCTATTTGAATCGGAATGGAGATCATTAATTGAAGTTCCAGGGTTTATTGCTTATATGAATACACCAATTTTAAAGGCAACTAAGGGAAAAGAAATCAAGGAATTTTATAATATTGGCGAATTTGAAAAATGGATAGAGCAAGAACAAATTGATATAAAAAAGTGGCATGTTAAATATTATAAGGGACTTGGAACAAGTACAAGTAATGAATTTAAGCAATATTTTGCTAAGAAAAAGCTTATTTCATTCACAAGTAATGGTGACGATTCATCAAATGCAATTGATATGGTTTTTAACAAGAACAGGAGTGATGATAGGAAAAAGTGGCTTTCAACATATGAGAGGGATCTATATCTAAATACGACGGTTGATAATATTTCATACGAGGAATTTATTAATAGAGATCTAATTCACTTTTCAAAATATGATAATGATAGATCAATTCCAAATCTTATTGATGGACTTAAGATTAGCCATAGAAAAATTCTATTTTCAGCATTTAAAAAGAATCTAAAGAACGAAATTAAGGTAGCGCAATTCAGTGGATATGTTTCAGAACATTCCTGTTATCATCATGGTGAGGCCAGTCTATCGGGAGCAATTGTTGGACTCGCTCAAGACTATGTCGGTTCAAATAATATAAATCTACTTGAACCAAAGGGACAGTTTGGATGTCTTGATCCAAATACACCAATTCTTATGTGGAATGGAAAAATGAAAATTGCAGAACATATTCAGATTGGGGACAAGCTTGTTGGTGATGATGGATCGCCCAGAATTGTAAGTAAATTAATTGAAGGCAATGATAAGATGTATATGATTAAAAATAATAATGCTTCAAGTGATAATTATATTGTAAATAGTAATCACATTTTAACATTCTGTTTTCCAAATCACAAGAAGGTGTATTGGACTGACAATAACAAATCATGGAATACTAACTATTATGAAGCAAAAGAAAAAACTGTTAAGCATATTATCCAAAAAACGGATAAATCTACAAAGCTAACACATAGCTATTCCATTGGAAAGGAAGAAGCACTTAATAAGATCAATAGCTTAATGGATTCATTAGGTATACAAGATGACAATGTATTTGATATTAATCTTCAAGATTATTTAGCCCTAGCACCCAAAATGAAAAAACAATTCTTTGGTATTTATAATTCAACACCGTTTAATTGGATTTCCCAAGAAACTCCTTGTGATCCATATGACTATGCAAATACAATTCTTGATTCGGATGAGATTAGTCCAGAATACATTATTAATTCTGTGGAAAATAGAAATAAACTACTTGCAGGAATATTAGATGGATATGGAGATGCTGTCAATAGTTTTGAATATAAACTAATTTCAGTTGAAAAGGAAAAGGCCTCCATGTATCCTAAAATATTCGAACAAATCAAAACAATTGGTATTTCATTAGGATATAAATCAATTATAAGTACTGTGGATAATGAATTTAAGCTGACTATTTATTCAAACAATTTAAATAATATCCCAAGTAAAAAATTTGCTAATAAATTTCCAAATGAGGAAGGTCGGGAAATTAATCGTATGATTCATAAGATTAGTGTTGAACTACATGATTCAAATGGAAGGTTCTGCGGTTGGCATATTGATTCAAATGAAAGATTTCTACTTGCTGATGGAACTATCACACACAATACTAGACTAAGAGGTGGTAAGGATGCGTCATCGGAAAGGTATATCTTCACACATCTAAGCAAATTAACAAGATATATTTATAGATCTGAAGATGATAAAATTTTAACATATTTACACGATGATGGAACTCCTGTGGAACCAATCTATTATGTACCAATTGTTCCAATGATTCTGTTTAATGGAACAAAGGGAATTGGAACTGGTTTTAGTACAGAAATCATTTGTTATAATCCAATTCAAATTATGAATAAGATAATTCGCATGTTAAAGGCTAATGGACTTGATAAGACTTGTATGAGGATTGATCCCTACTATCATGGATTTGATGGAACAATTCAATACTTTCAAAAGGCGAATCGTTATTTAATTAAGGGAAAATATAAGAGGTCTGCAAAGGATAAGATTCAAATTACTGAATTACCAATTGGAACATGGACTGATGATTACAAGCAATTTTTAGAGGGATTAATATCTGGTGATACCAAAAAGAAGACCAGTTCAAAATGTAAAAATTATATAAAGGATTATACAGATCTAAGCACAGAATCAAAGGTTGATATTACAGTAACATTTTATAGTGGAGTGTTAGATGAATTACTAAGTGAAAATGTAGATTGTAGCAATAATACAATACATGAATGCAATGCACTAGAAAAATATCTAAAACTGTATACACTTCATTCCGCCAATAATATGCATCTATTTGATGGTAAGGAAAAGTTAAAACGATATGAGTCAGTTGATGAAATAATTGATGAATTTTACAAGGTAAGACTTGAGTATTATGATATAAGAAGGGAATATCAAATTGACAATTTAAATAAGGAACTAATTATTTTAAGTAATAAGGCTAGATTTATCAAAGATACTTTAGATGGAACAATTGATATGAGAGGAATGAAGAATGATGATATTATTAAAATGTTAGGAA
>Ga0233412_10000377_pt1 | contig 25925 bp, 35 predicted proteins | sample Na_anoxic_4_MG_FD_180667 | JGI IMG/M metagenome (GOLD analysis project Ga0233412, IMG submission 180667) | Seawater microbial communities from Saanich Inlet, British Columbia, Canada - Na_anoxic_4_MG | ecosystem: Environmental > Aquatic > Marine > Inlet | place: Canada: British Columbia...
TAAAATAATACCAACTGGGTTATATTTTGGTTTACCACAAAATACTGAAATACAGGTTAGACCAAGAAGTGGACTTGCTGCGAAGCATGGTATTACGGTATTAAATTCTCCAGGTACGATAGATAGTGATTATATTGGTGAGATTAAGATAATATTGATTAATCATGGTAAGAAAGGTTTTGAAATATCAAATGGAGAAAGAATTGCGCAAGGAGTTATTGGTGCGGTAATGGGTAAAGAGTTTATTGAATTTGAAAAAGTTAACACACTAGACAATACGGATAGAGGTTCTGGTGGATTTGGTAGCACTGGTTTAAAATAATAGGTTATGGCAGAAGTTTTATTTTTTATATTAGTAATAGTATTTTTTCCTACAATATATTTCGTTAGTGTATGGATACATGACTTATATAGTAGGATATATGATATTAATGTAGAATTAAAACATCATAGCGATAGTATATCAGACTTAGTTGATGAAGTATCAAAATTAAAAGAAAAAAATGGAAATTATTGAATTTTTAAAAGACATGGTTAAAAAACATCCTAATGATTATGATTTGGGTGAGGCCATTAGAAGTTATGTTGTTAACCATAAAGATGAAGATAGGGTTAAAAAAATAAGAGAAAGGATAGATTGGTTAACTATTGAACTAATCCATGAAGGGTATTTAGATGGTTATTCAATAAAGGGGTTTAGGGAAGAATTATCTTCTTTGGTTAAAGAGTTGGAAAGTTACAAATGAAATATATATTCATACATATTGGGAAAACGGCTGGAACAAGCTTTAGAACATTTTTAGAATCTAATATTAAAAGACCATATTGGGGTTATGGTAAGTTATGGCATTTAACAGATGGTAGAGATACTAATAAGTTTTTAGAATCAGAACCAAATGGTATGGAGGTTTTAAATTATTTCAATTTATTTTCCGAACACTTTTCTTATGGGTTACATCCCTATTTAAAAACTAAAAATTATCAATATATAACAATCTTAAGAGAACCATTAAAAAGAACTATTTCATCATATAGGTATGCTAAAGATAGGGGTTGGATTTCTAACGAAACTAAAATATTAGATTGGGCTAAAAAAGAAAAACCCACATTAATTAGTTATCAAATAGACCGTGTGTCTGGTGTACCTAATGATTCTCTGGATATCAAAATTAAAGTAGCTTTAAAAAATTTAAAAGATGATAAGTTTTTATTTGGGATAACTGAAAAATATAATGAGTTTATTGATTTATGTTGTGAAAAGAATAGTTGGGTGCCACAGTATAAGACGATTAATGTTACCCAATCAAAAAATACTGTTACTGACGAAGAGAAAGATAAATTAAAAGAGTTACTATCAGAAGAAATAAAATTTTATAATGAGGTGGTTAAGGTATATAACGAAAAGTATGAAAAAATTACTAAATGATTAGTGTCGTATATTGTACAAGAGAACATAAGCCAGAGCATATTACTCACTTGAAAAAAACTTTTGGGCATCCAAAAGTTGAGATAATTGAGTATATAAATAACGGTGAAGGTCTTACAAAATTTTATCAGAAAGCGATTGATGAGGCAAAGTTTGATATTATTGTTTTTTGTCATGACGATATAATTATTGAGACAAAACAAGTTGCAAATAAGATTAAAAAGTTATTTGATAAAAATCCAGAATATGGTATACTTGGTGTTGCTGGTACAAAATATATGGGTAAATCTGGTAAATGGTGGGAAATAAAAAAGAAAATGTATGGTCGGGTTTCACACACACATAATGGTAAGACTTGGTTATCATCATATAGTTCTGACCAAGGTAATCAACTTGAAGAAGTGGTTATAGTTGATGGGGTATTCTTTTCAGTACATAGAGGTAGATTAAAGGAGGGGTTTGATTTAGGCGTAAGTGGGTTTCATTTCTATGACGTTGATTTTTGCTTTAGGAATTATCTTAATGGGGTAAAGGTTGGTGTTCATACAAATATTAGAATTAATCACATGTCTATAGGTGAGACTAATGATGAGTGGGATAACAATAGGAAAATATTTGCTGAAAAATTTAAGGAAAATTTACCAGTTAATATTAAAAGAATACTAAGACCAAATGAAAAATTAAGTGTTTTAATAGGTTGCCTTAGTTTTGCTAATCTTACTGGTTCTGAAATGTATGTTTATGAATTGGCTAAAGAATTGATTAAACAAAATTGTGATGTGAGTATATGTTCTAAATTGGGTAACCCATTAAGTAAAAGAGCTAGTCAGTTAGGAGTTAAGTTATATAACTTACAAGAACCACCAGGTTTTAAAAAAGGTGATGGTAAATGGATGTTAAACACACCACAAGGCCCAATTAAATCAGACCCAAATAACCTTTATAAGGTTAGTGATGTTAATTTTGATATCATACACTTAAACCACAAACCAGTAACGGAGCACCTCTTAAGGCTCTTCCCAGAAACCGAAACAATTTGTACAATACATTCTGAGGTTTTAGATTTAGAGATTCCTGTTGTTAATGAACAAATTAAGAAATATGTGGCTATTAGACCAGAAATAAAAGAACATATTGTTGAAAAATATGGTATATCAGATGATAAGGTGGATATAATTTATAATCCAATAGATTACAATAGGTTTAAACCATCTAATCAAAAATTTAAAAAAAATAAAAAAAGGATTATATTTGTTGGTACTATAGATTATTTACGCAAAAACACGTTATTGGATTTAGTAAACACCACAAGAGAAGAGGGTAGTGAACTTTGGGTTGTTGGTAAAGAAAATGGCGTTACTATTGGTGAAATAATTAAAGACGATGGTGGTGATTGCACTCACATGTATTATCATGAACCAACAACAAGTGTTGAAAAACTAGTTCAACAATGTGATGAGACTGCTGGTATTCTTTTAGGTAGAACAACTATTGAGGGTTGGTTATGTGGGAAAGGTGGTTGGATTTACGATATAGATAAATATGGTAACATACTTGGTAAGAGTTTTTATTCTGTGCCAGGCGATGTTGAAAAATTTAGGTCAGACAATGTTACTAAAGAGATAATTGAGGTTTATAAAGAAATTTTAGAATGATACACATAGTTACAACATTATATAATGTAGAACATTACATTGAAAGGTGTATAGGTTCTATCATGGGTCAAAAACATAGAGATTTTAAATGCTATATAACAGATGATATGTCAACAGATTTAAGTGTTGATAAGGTTAAATCTATGGTTAGTGGTGATGATAGATTTATACTTATAGAAAATAAGGAAAAATTTTATCAACCAGGGAATTACGACCAAGTAATTAGACTTAACCATAATATTAAAAATAATGATATTATAGTTGAAGTTGATGGTGATGATTGGTTACCAGATTCTAAGGTATTAGAAAGAGTTAGCAAAGTTTATGAGAATAAGGATGTTTGGATTGCTAATGGTAGGTTTAAATATGTTAATGGTGGGGTAGGTTTTGCATCACCACCTAAAAATATTGATAATATTAGAAACGAAACGTTTACAGCTAGTCACTTGAGAACATGGAGAGCTTTTCTTTGGAGAAATATAAGGGTTAATGATTTAAAAGATGACAATGGAGAATATTGGAAAGTTGCTGGGGATTTAGCATTTATGTTCCCGATGATTGAAATGGCTGGTCAGCAGCATTATAAATTTATGGAAGATATTAATTACATTTATAATTCAGAAAACCCACTTAACGACCATAAAGTTAACTTGGGGTCTGTAAATAAAATTGTGAATAAAATAAGGAAAATGCCTAAATATGATTTATTGTAATTTAAAAGGTGGGTTAGGTAATATGTTGTTTCAGATTGCAGCTGCGAAATCAATTGCAATTGATAACAATACCGACTGTTCATTCCCAAACTTAGAATCACACCTACATTACTTAAACTCTGACACTACATATAACCCAATACTTAATCATGGTGGGGAATACAGAAGCTTTTTAAGTAAATTACAAATAACTACAACAACAACTAAAAACGTTGTTAGATATCCATTCAACTACATACAATCACAATCATTTGATAGTGATGTCATCATAGATGGGTTCTTCCAGAGTGAAAAATACTTTATACACAATAGACAAGTGATATTAGATTTCATTAAACCAACATCAGAAATTCTTGATATAATCAATGATAAGTACGGTGATATTGTTAACGGTAAAACTACATCAATACACATTAGGCGTGGTGATTATGTAAAGCATCCAAACCATCACCCAGTACAATCTTTAGAGTATTACAACAAAGGTATGGGGTTACTAAAAGATAAGACTGAAACGTTTGTTGTCTTTAGTGATGACATAGAATGGTGTAAAAATAACTTAAAGGGGAATGATATCATTTACATTAATAACGAAAAAGACTATATTGAACTATATTTAATGTCACTATGTAATAATAATATCATATCTAACTCATCATTTTCTTGGTGGGGTGCTTGGTTAAATAAAAATAATAATAAAGTTGTTGTCGGACCTAATAAATGGTTTGGTTGGGCAATAAATCACGATACTAGTGATTTAATACCAGAATTATGGATAAAGATGTAAAGAATAAAATATTAATTACAGGGACGGGACGAAGTGGTACTTCATTCTTAATTCAGTTAATGTCGTTTTTAGGTATGAATACTGGTTATGACAAAAATGTAACATACGAACAACACCCACCACACAACATTAGAAATATAAACGCTGGGTTAGAGAACCAACCACTTACTAATAAGAAGGTTAGGATTCATAAAGCACCAGGTTTTGCATTGGAAATTAATTCAATCATAAAAAACCATAAACTTGACCACGTAATAGTTCCAATTAGAAATTTACAAGACAGTGCTAACAGTAGGGTTAAGGCTGGGTTACTATGGGGTGGTAGTAATGATTTACAATCACAAATTAACTACAATAGTAAATTATTATACAATCTTACTCACAGCTTAGTTCGTTATGATATACCACACACATTCATACCCTTCCCAGAATTCATATATGATGAGAATATCATATATGATAAGTTAGAATGGTTATTCAAGGAGTATTCAATAAGTAAAGAAGAATATTTAAGTGTTTTTAACAAATTAATCGATACCGATAAGATAAGTTTTAAAAAATAATATGGAAAAGATATACTCAAAAGTAGAAGAAGGTAAGTTGTTACATATTATCAATAGATTAGATGATATTGATGGTAGACAAGAAGTTGTCCCAGAGGATAACTTTATTCAGTGTGCAACATTAAAAATGGCTAATGGTAAAACATTCCCACCACACAAACACATAACTAAAGATAGGCATTATACACAACAAATCGCACAAGAATCTTGGGTGGTTATTAGGGGTCGTGTTAAATGTATGTTTTTTGATATTGATGACACATTAATTGCTGAACCAATCCTAGAGATTGGTGATGCTAGTTTTACACTTTACGGTGGTCATACGTATGAAATATTAGAAGATGATACAATTGTATACGAATATAAAACAGGACCTTATGAGGGTCAAGCACTAGATAAAACGTTTATTTAATATGAGTAAATACTCAATTATATCACCAACAAAACATGGTTGGCATTATGGGTATGGTTTTTTCTCTAATTATAGAATATGTTTAGAAGAATTAATATCCCATCACGAAAGTGGTAATACTGATATCCCTTACATTACTTGGGCGAATACTACTTGGGTTGAATCTATTAACCCATTTGAAGGTAATGTTGTATCATCAGATATTAATCCATTTGATTTATGGTTCGAACAACCAACTATACTTAGTGGTGATACTTCAACATTTAATAACTATCCAGCATCTAGATATGGAACACTAATCGACCATGCACAACATTACTTCGATAATCCAACTGAACTTAAAAGACAGCAGACTATCGATAATCTATATATCAAACCAAAACAATATATTGTAGATAAGATTGATAAGATTTACAAAGACGAATTTGAAGGTCATACCGTATTAGGATTAATGGCTAGAGGTACTGAATACAATTTACACCACCCAATGTATGGTGTTTTTGGTGTTCAAGATTATATTAGCGAAGTTATAAAAATATTAGAAGAGAACAAAGAAATAACAAAAATATTCATCATCAGTGAAGATATAGAATATATAAATGCTATTAGTGAAGCATTTCCAGAGGCTTACTTTATACCAGACGTATTTAGACGTACAGATGAAACTACGGAATATATTAATAGAGTCCATTGCTGGCCAAACGTAAGTACTAAAAGAGAAGACCATTGCCGATTACTAGGTGAGGAAGTAATTATCCAAGCAAAATTAATGGGTAAATGTGATTATTTATTTGGTCGTTTATCTGGTATGTTAGCTGGTGGGGTTCTATGGGGTGAAAACGTAAAAAAAGTTTATAAGATATGACAAGAACAGAAATTATACAAGTATTAATAAATAAAATTGGTGCTAAAAAATATTTAGAAATAGGGATGGGTCCTGGTAAAAACTTTGCTAGTGTTGTTTGTGAACATAAAGTTTGTGTTGACCCAACACCTACAGTTCCAGTTACATTTAGTTTAACATCAGATACCTTTTTTGTGCAAAATAAGGACACGTATGACGTTATCTTTATCGATGGGTTACATTGGTCGAAACAAGTCTATAAAGATATTGTAAACTCTTTAAACGCATTAAACGATGGTGGATATATTATCTGTCATGATATGAACCCACACTCAGAATTCATACAAAGATACCCACAACCTAAAGCTGAGTCTGAATGGACTGGTGATTGTTGGAAAGCTTGGGTACAATTAAGAATGGAACGAGATAATTTATCGATGTATGTTGTTGATACTGATTATGGTTGTGGTGTTATCACTAAAGGTAAACAAGAAACATTGAATATTATTGATGATTTAACTTGGGATTTCTTAGATGGTAACAGAAAAGACTTATTAAATCTAATAACAGTAGACGAATTTAAAAGTACATTATGAGGTTAGGTGAAGATGTTATAGTAAATGAACACGTAAACATTACTAGACCAAATTTAGTAACACTAGGTAATCACGTTGTAATTGATTATGGGTTCCATTGTACAACTCAGATTCAAATTGGCGATTACACACATATTGGTCCTCATGTATCTTGCATCGGTGGTAAGACCGCATCATTAATTACGAAAGGTTTCAACAACATAATGGGGGGTGCTAGGATGGTTTGTGGTTCCGATAGATTTGACAGTAGCGGATTGTTTGGTGTGTTAATACCAGACGAATTAAAAGGTGAACAAATTATAAAACCAATTATCATGGAAGAGTTTTCAAACGTTGGGACCAATGCGGTTGTTATGCCTGGGTCAAGATTAAGAAAAGGGGTGTTACTTACTGCTGGTAGTCTACTTATGGGGGATACTGAAGAATGGGGTATATACAAGGGTAACCCAGCCGTATTAGTTAAAATTATAGATGGTTCAAAAATAATAGAGAACGCTAAAAAATTAGGATACAATGAAGCATAACTTACAATTTATAAAAATTAGGCCAGGTCACGAATTTGCTGGTGTTGGATTTGCTGGTAATATTTTTATTACCTTAAACGCATTAACACATTTAGGTGAAGGTGATAAATTATTTGTTGACATGGAAACGCATGAGTGTGTTTGTACTGAGAAGGGTGTTACATTACATGATACTAACAATTGTTGGGAATACTACTTTGACCAAACAACAATAGAAGAAGGTGAACCAATAAAAAGAATGGATAGTTTAGTTTCTGCAAATATTAGTTATCAAAATAGAGATGTCTTCATGTACCCTAAGAATTTTGTTGCACTTAAAGAAACGTTCTTTGATTCATTCCAACTAAAACCATATTTGGTTAAATTACTGGATAATTATTATGATGAAAATATTAAAGGTAAAGTAACTTTAGGTATGCAAGTTAGGTTAACCGACATGAAGCATTATCACAATGTATCACCAGTCAGTTCTTATATTGATAGAGCTAAAGCAATACTAAAAGATAAGCCAGAGATTGAACAAATATTTCTAGCTACGGATGATGGAACAATAATCGAATCGATTAGAGAAGCATTAGATATCCCAGTACTTTATTATGAAGAGATGTTTAGAGCTGATGCTGCAAATCCACACTTACACCCATACGATAGATTTAAAGCCGCTAGAGAGCAGCATAGATATAAACTAGGTATTGAATGCATCCAAGAGATATTTACATTAGCAAAATGTGATTATTTATTCAAAGCGGATATATCTTCAGTATCAATCATTGCTAGTATCTTATCCGAAAACATTAAAGAAGTTTATAAGTTATGATTTATATAATAGGAGATAGTCATGTGTCAGTATTTTCTGGTACCGATAAAACACATAATGGTTTAACACATATTCAACCAGAATTTGGTACGTGTTATACACTTAGTCAAGGTAAATTAAAACCACACATAAATAAATTCGAACAGAGGATACCTTATTTTTGTCCAATTAAAACTGGTTCTAATACTGCATGGAATTCATATGAAAAATTACCAAGAATAGAGCAAGCTATTTCTGAGTATAAAATAACTAATAATGATTATATATTTACTTGTTTTGGTGAGATTGATATTAGAAATCATATTGGTTTTAATCTTAATGGTAAATCAATAAATGAAGTAATTATACTAACTGTTGATAGATACATGGAAACTATATTATATTTAAAAAATGGGGGGGGTAATATTGGGGTATATGGGTCACCACCATCATCTAATTGGCCTGTTAAAGCGTATGGTGATATTATTATTAGAAATCAAATGACATTATTTTTCAATAGTTACTTGAAAAATAAATGTGATGAAAATAATATTATTTTTAAAGATATTTCAAAACAAATGATGTTGCCAGATGGAACTACCGATACTAAATATTTAGTAGACCCACTACATTTATCACAAGAGGCAATGCCTTTATTACTAGAAGAGTTTAATGATATAATATGCAATATGAACGACAAGAAATAAATTTAATTGGTGGGGGGTTCCAACACAGCCCTTCAACATCTGGGTATGACCCATTGTATGTGACATGGGTTAAGGGTCGGCAAACATCTCCAATCTCAATGTACGTTGACCACTCTATCAAACAACCAACAAATCAAAACACAAAGAACTATGCTTGGTTAGTTGAGTCTAAGACTATTAACCCTTCATTATACGATTGGTGCTCAAACAATGTACGATATTTGAAAGACAATTTTATAAGTGTGTTTACTCATGACGTTTACTTAGCTTCAATTTCTACTATATTTAAGCTTACACAATGTAGTGGTAAATCATTCATATCTTCTGGTGAGGTTTATAACAAAAACAAATTAGTGTCAATGATAGCCTCTAATAAGGTAATGTGTTCTGAACACAGGTTTAGACAAGAGATTATAAATAAATACAAAAATAAGTGTGACCATTACGGTAGAGGGTTTAACCCTATCGATAATAAGGTTGATGGGCTTAGAGATTATTACTTTTCATTCGCAATGGAGAATGCAACTTATTCTAATATGTTCACAGAAAAGATTACGGATTGTTTTATGACTGGAACAATACCGATATATTACGGAATGGTAAATATTGGTGACTTCTTTAATAAAGCTGGGATTATCATGTTAGACGATAGTTTTAAGATTGAAGACTTATCTGTTGAACTATACAATAGTAAGTTAGGTGCGATTAATGAGAACTTTAGATTGGCAAATGAATTGTTAGTTGCCGAAGATTACATATATAAACACTTTTTAAAAGATGAAATACAATACAATACATAGTTTAGGTAGTAGATGTCAGAACTCAGAAATTTTGAAATATTACAACTATAGAGAGTTCTCTGGATTCTTTGATTTTATGAATACTTTAACAGTTAAAAATATCAACCATATACTAGCGGATGATTTTAATGAGATTCTTAAATCAGAGAATAACTTTAGTTTAACTTGTAACCAAATGACACTTGACCCAGAAACAGGTACACAATTACCAACTTCAATTAGGACGAGTAATAAGTTTTATGATATCAACCATACAGATGTTCATGGTGCAATATTCCCACATCATGATTTAAATACTGAGGAGGGTTATAATCACTTTATGAAGTGTAAGGGACGATTCAAGAAATTAAAGGGTTATAATGTATTGTTTAATTACACATACAACAAATGGGAGAACAACATTAATGTTGATGATATGGAAGAAATGGTTGAAACATTAAAGAATGTATACGAGTTCAAGGACTTTAGGATTTGTTTTATTGGTATTGATTTAGGTGGTGGTGATTATACACAAACTATAAAAGCCGAATACTATGATAATTGGAACTTAAATATTGGTAGAAATAGCTTTACTGGTGGATTATTCTCCAAGCCAAATGATAATGAAAATTATATAAATATAATTAGAAGTTATGACATTTCAGATAAAAGAATCACTAAAGGGGAAATTGATAGATTTAATATGTAGGGAATATTTACTTATTTTAATATTATCCTTATTATTAAAATAAAAATATGAAAACAAAAGATGATTTTAATTGGGAAACTTACACTAGTCAGTATTATGAAAGGGAGATGGAAGATATATTCATCAAAAAACTAAAACAAGCATTAATTATAACAGACCTTAAATTTAAAGATGGTGAAATCGATTTTGTTGATGATTTACACGTAAATTGGAAGGAACTATATCACACAATCCATAAATTAGATGTTAAGTCAATTTATGAATGCGGATGTGGATGCGCCCACCACTTAATTAATAGTCAAATTGTAAATCCAGATTTAGTTGTTAATGGTTCTGATTACTCTAGAACACAAATCGATGTTGGTGTTAAACGCTTCAACCTTAATGATTACGAATTTGGTAAAAGGTTAAAGGTTGTTGATATGGTAAATGTTGAGGATACTACACCACTTGGTAAACATGAATTTGTATACACACAGGCTGTAACTATGCATTTATCATACGAAAGAGCGAAGAAATTCCTAACAAATATGAAAGAATTAACAATTAAATATATCTATTTAATTGAGAATATAACATCACATGATTATAATAAATTAATTTTAGATGTCTTACCAGAATTTGAAAGAGTTGATATTGAAGGTAAATATATTGATTATGGTATATTATTAAAACGAAAATAAAAATGCATTTTAATATAATAACCGAGTTTGAAGGGGAAGTGGCTAAGTTTTTTGGTGCACCTTATGCTGTGGCCGTTGACTCTTGCACACATGGGATAGAACTATGTTTAAGATTAACAGGTGTGGAAAAAATTAATGTTCCTGTAAGAACATATTTGTCAGTTCCGATGTTGGCAAATAAATTAAGGATTGGGTTAGATTGGAGGGATGAAAGTTGGGAAGACTATTACACACTTAATTATGGTGACAAAAGAATTATTGATGCGGCAGTTTTGTGGCGAAAAAATAGTTATCAACCCAATACTTTTATGTGTGTTAGTTTTCAATATCAAAAACATTTAAGTTTAGGTAGAGGTGGGATTATTTTATGCGATAATGAAGAAGATGCGGTTCAATTAAAAAAAATGAGTTATGATGGTAGAATACCCAACAAACCATGGAGAGACCAAAATATTAAGACATTTGGTTATCATTATTATATGACACCAGAAACAGCAGAGTTAGGGTTACAAAAACTAGATGAAGCAATTAAAAATAAACCTAGAAAATGGGTATATACTGATTGGCCAGATTTAACTAAAATGGATATCTTTAAAAAAGGTATTAACTAACCCTTTTCTTTTAATAAAAAAAACCTATTTTAATTGTATGGAATTTAAAGTTTGGAGTTCAATTAGTTATAGTGAATTAGACCCATTAATACCATTTATATGTTTATATCAATCAGATGACCTAAATGATATATTAAAATATGTTAATGAAAATGGTGTAAACACATTATTGTTTATAACAAATAATAATGGTAATATTATAGGTGATAGCATGAAACAAATATACAAATGTGATAATGATAATATACTTAAAAATAATTAAATATATAATAAAAAAATATGATTAAAAAAAAGGCGTTCATTACAGGGGTTGGTGGTCAAGATGGTAGTTACTTAGCAGAGTATTTATTATCACTTGATTATGAGGTGCATGGTATGGTAAGAAGAAATTCTACACCAGAAAATCAATCTGGAAGGTTAAAAACATTAAGAGGTAAAATAACTACACATTATGGTGATTTAATGGACCAAACATCAATTGAAAAGTTATTAACAGAGATTATACCAGATGAAATATATAATTTAGCCGCACAAAGTCATGTTAGAATATCATTTGATATCCCTCAATTTACAGTCCAAACTAATGCTGTTGGTGTTATAAATATGTTAGAGGCTTATAAACGAATTTGTCCAAAGGCTAAATTTTATCAAGCTAGTTCATCAGAAATGTTTGGTTTAACGGTTGAAGATGATGAATTTCAACGAGAGACAACAATAATGAATCCAGTATCACCATATGGGTGTGCTAAAGTATTTGGGTATAACGCTATTAGACATTACAGAAGGGCATATGGCTTACATGCGGTAAATGGTATACTATTTAACCACGAATCACCAAGAAGAGGGAGTAACTTCGTCACAAACAAGGTTGTTAAAGCTGCATGTAGTATTAAATTAGGGTTACAAGATAGTTTAGAACTTGGTAATATGGATTCTTATAGGGATTGGGGTCATTCAAAAGATTATGTTAAAGCAATGCATAAAATATTAAACCATAACATTGCTGATGATTTTGTGGTGTCTACAATGGAAACACATTCCGTTAGGGAAATGTGTGATGTTGTATTCAAATATTTAGGGTTAAATTATCAAGATTATGTAATACAAAACCCCAAATTTCTTAGACCAGAAGAATTACCATACTTAAAAGGTGATTCATCTAAATTAAGAGAAACGTTTGGTTGGGAGCCAGAATATACTTTTGAAACAATGATGTATGAAATGTGTGACCATTGGATGGATGTACTTCAAGGTAAACCTTCAATTAGATAAAAACTATAATATATGAAAAATTTTTTAAACAAAGGTAGTGAAGAAGAAGTACTAATTAAACATACATTTTTATTAGTGTTATTATTTGCAATAAATACCATTATTTTTTTAAATAATTTACCCGTACTGTATCTTACATCATGTATATTATTTGGTCTTTGGTATTGTTATATTGAAAATAAATTATGAAAAATCTAACCAAATGGATTAAAAAGCAATTTACCGCACTATCTGTGGCACTATCCAATGTTGAAAAAAATTCATTGGGTCAAGAATACATCTCCATAGGTACCGATACACAAAAACACCAAAGACACTTACAAGGAACACTGGCCGATTCACTTATAAGAGGTGAGGTTACAGAAGAAGTTGTCAACCTAAGATGGAGACTTTTTAAAATACTAAATGCATCTGATAAGTTAATAATAAAACATATATCAACCAACCCAGATGGTGATAAATCATTTTCAGTAGAAAAAGCAACAGATAAAAAACAAAAATCACTCCTAAGAAAAGTTAAATTAGATACTCACGATAATTACCCACTTGAATTAGTTATAAACAATAAAGAAATAACCCTAAGTACTCTAGATGTTGTTGGTGATGATGTATTAACCCCAACAGGTGAAATTGATAACGAAAACTATCACTCACTAATTAAAACAGATAAACCCATAAAAATAGTTAGAGACCTAAGACCTAAGTTTGAACTAGAAAAGTTTACCAAAAAGTTGAATATCAGAAGTATTACCGATAAACAAAAACTTATAGAGTTTTATATAAGTAAGTACCCAGATAAATATGATAAAAAAACTAACCTACTAATTGCTGAAATACAACGAGCAATAGCTAACCCAAAAACCGCCAGCATATTAGATATTAAAGCAATTGGGTTTACAACATACAAGAGTTTAGGGTGCAAAGATTTCTACCAATTCCAATATAAGGTTAATGAGTTTGATAAGATTATTGAGTTTGATGGTCACTATGTTTTAAAGTTTAAATGTGAAGTTATTGTGGATGGTGAATATTTATTAGAGAAGTATCGTGTTAAAAAGTTAGACGAAAAATATAATAATAAAGAACGTAAAACATAGTTCATGGCTAAACCCAGCAAAAGAAGTACTAGTAAAACAAAAAATGAGGTAATTAAAACACATAATGATATTGTTAATGAAACATTAACAACCAGATATAGACTTAAATGTAAGAATAAGAAACAAAGAGAATTTGCAAATCTAATATCTGAAAAAGAAATAGTCATTGCCGCTGGACCATCTGGTGTGGGCAAAAGCTATATAACAATTGCTAGAGCAATTGAACTACTCCAAAATAAAACAAACCCATACAATAAGATAATAATATCAACACCAGCTGTGGAGGCTGGTGAAAAACATGGTTTCCTACCAGGTGACATGAAAGAAAAGATGGAACCATATGTTGCATCATCCATAGATATCATAGATAAGATAATTGGTAAGCCAAATAGAATTAAATTAGTTCAATTAGACCTAATAATGGTTGAACCATTGGCGTTCATTAGAGGTAAATCTATTGACAATTCTATCCTCATAATGGAAGAAGCTCAAAACATGTCACCAGAGCAAGTCAAAACACTCTTAACAAGAATAGGTGAAAATAGTAAGTTCGTCATATCTGGTGACCTTGACCAATCAGATAGGTTTAGAAACGTTAAACAAAGTGGTTTATACGATGCAATGAAAAGACATAGGAACATTGATGAGATTGGATTCTTTCAATTTAACAATGATGACATTGTTAGAAATCCCATAATAAGTAAGATACTTAATAATTATGAAACCGTAAGTAATGATGTTGAATAATTATTTTTTTTAAACATTTACATTAAATATATTTATATTAAATTATAACCAATAACAATTCATAAAAAAGAATACATTGGCTAAAATAGGTATAACACTTAATGAGGTTTTAAGGGATTTTATAGGGCAGTTGGCATATACATATGAAAAGTATATTGGACCATTTGATTTAACCGAAGACCAAATAACTAACTTTGACCTTATTGAATATTTTAAATTCGATACCATTGATGAATTTAATAAGTTTATTTATGACGAGGCAGCATTGGAAATATTTGGACATGCTGACCAACTACATGATAATATAATGAACTCATTTAATAACTTAATAATGGATATTGAAGATGAGGAAGAACATGAAATTGAAATCGTTTCAAGAGAAATAATAAAAAGCATTCCAGCCACATTTTTCTTCCTATCAAAATTGTCATGCAAAATAAAAAACATTAGGTTTGTTAAAAACTATGAAGACTACTGGGATGGTATTGATGTATTAATAACTGCCAACCCAAAAGCCTTGGAATCTAAGCCAGAAAATAAAATTTCGGTTAAGATAAACGCTAGTTATAATGAGTCTAATTCTTCAGATTTTACACTTGATTCTATATTGGAGTTTATAAAGGATGAGGAACTTAGAGATAACATACTAAACAAACAAATAACAATTTACGAATAAAAATAAAGATATGTTAAGTATAGCTGGTATGAACTATGTCTTTGACTTTAAAAAGGTTGACGAGTTATTAAGTTTTGATAAGTCACAAACAAAAGAAGTTAAAGAAGTTAAAACAAAAGAAATTTATGATGGGAAAAATAAACTTCAAGAAAAAGTTGTTTTAACAAAAAAATATCACAAACCAAAAGAAATTGATTTAACCAGATATGAAATAATAAAGGTTCTCATTGAAATTCTTTTAAGTTATGATAATGACTTTGATGATGCATTAGGTATTGATAGAGCATTAAATTCAGCCTCACTACCATTTAAAATAAGTTTTAATACACTTATAGAATACGGAATAATAAAAGAAATTGAATAATAATTTTAAATCTTAATAAAATGACAAAAAATTTGGAACAAAAGGAACAAATAAACACTATTTTATCTATGTTGGATGATAAAAGCTTCGGGTTATATTTCTTTACCCTTGACACTAAGGGTAACCCAACAGCTGGTATTGCCACCATCTATGAACATGTTAAAATACTAAAGGAATTAGGGTATAATGCTTATATACTCCATGAAAAAAATGACTATAAGCTAAGAGGCAATCAAGAAGGTATGGGCCTTGCGGATTGGCTTGGCAATGAATATGCTGAGTTACCCCACATATCCATAGAATCACAACAATTAAACATTGGTCCACAAGACTTCATAATCATACCAGAAGTATTTGCAAATGTGATGGACCAAGTTAAAAAATTCCCATGCAAAAAAATTGTATTATCACAAAGTTATGATTACGCATTGGAATTACTACCAGTCGGTAGAAGATGGACAGATTATGGGTTTAATGATGTTATAACTACCAGTGAAAAACAGGCTAGGCAATTAAAGAGTTATTTCCCATCAATAAAAACACATATAGTCCCAGTATCCATCCCAGAATACTTTAAGGACTCAAAAAAACCTAAGATACCAGTAATCACCATACTAACCAGAGAACAAGGTATTGCTGCTAAAATAGCTAAGATGTTCTACTTGCAATATCCATTATATAAATGGGTTACATTTAAAGAACTAAGAGGGTTATCAAGGAAGCAATTTGCCGATGAATTGGGTAAATCTTGTTTAGCTGTATGGATTGATGATAATTCTGGTTTTGGTACCTTCCCATTGGAAGCCATGGAATGTAATACCCCAGTAATTGGTAAGATACCAGCATTGGTGCCAGAATGGATGGAGGATGTTGATGCTAACAATAACCCAGTTATTAAAAATAATGGGGTTTGGACTAATACACATGTTAATATACCAGAATTAATTTCAACATATATGAAAGTTTGGTTGGAAGACACTGTACCAACTGAATTACTTAAGGGTATGGAATCAAGTAAGGGTAAATATACACCAGAAAAACAAAAAGAAGCTATTGAAGAAGTTTACACCACATTAGTTAACAATAGAAAAGAAGAGTATAAACAAGCTCTTGAACAACTAAATAAATTAGAGACCGAAAAGGTTTAATAATTACAAAACAAATTAAATTTATATGAAAAAAAATGATATAACCGTTATCATACCTGTGCATGAATTAAAAGATGAACAATCCATTAATTTATTTAAGAACTCTATAGGTAGTGTTAATGACCAAACATTAAAACCAGATTCATTGATGATTGTAGTACCAGAAGGTTCTGATGCTGAGAAAACATTGAAGGATTTTGATTTTGGTGATTTAAAGGATAAAACAACCATTGTATTTAATCCAGGTAAAACAGATTTTCAAAGCCAATTAAATTATGGTGTGTCAGAATTAGAAACTGAATGGTTTATCTTTCTTGAAATGGATGATGAATTATCTAACAAATGGATAGAAAATGTTGTAAAATATAAAGCCGCACATAATGACATTGAAATGTTTATACCAATAATCGTTGATGTTAACGAAAATGGTGATTTTATGGGTCTAACCAATGAAGCGGTTTGGGCTAATAGCTTCTCAGACGAATTAGGTATTTTGGATAACAATTCACTATTAACTTATGAAAATTTTAATATTGATGGCATGGCAATCAAAAAATCAATGTTTGATGATTTTGGTGGCCTTAAATCAAATATGAAATTAACATTCATTTATGAATTCTTACTTAGACTAACCTTCAATGATGTTAAGATTATGGTAATACCCAGATTTGGGTATAAGCATATGAACCAAAGAGAAGGGTCACTTTTTAATGACTATAAAAAAACTATGAATCCAGTAGAAGCCAAGTGGTGGCTTTCACAGGCTAAGAAAGAATATTATTTCAAAAATGAACGAGAAATAACCTATGATGAAAATTAACGATAAATGGCTAAAAAGAGAGGAAGAAAAAGGGTAAATGCCCTATATTTTGGACCCGAACAAGAAGAAGCTGTTTTACGTTTTTTAGAAACTGAGGATGAACACGAAAGGAATGCAATCTATAATGAGTGGCTCAGAGACCCACTTAATAAAATGATTGAATCGATAATTAGGAAATATAAATTATATAGAAAGGGTGAAACGTTTGAAGATTTACATTCCGACACCCTTTCTTTCTTAATGACAAAAGCTCACAAATTTGACCCAACTAAAAAGACTAAGAACGATAAAGTCCCAAAGGCTTATTCTTATTATGGGACCATATGTAAAAATTACATACTTGGGTTACTAATAAACGATGAAAAACAACTTAAAAGGATGCATTCCTATGAAGATATAACTTCAGAGTTAGAGAAAAAAGAAGAATTTCAACATGAACTTGAGGATAAAGATTATACAATTAATCTTTTTATTAAAAAATTAATTGCTGGGGTTAAACAAGAATTAACTGGTGAAGCGTTATCTAAAAAGAAAAAACTAACCGAAAATGAAGAAAAAATCGGTTTAGCTTTAATAGATATACTCGGTGACTGGGAAAGAACACTTGGTCTTATGGATGGTGGTAATAAATTTAATAAAAATACCGTTTTAGCCAGCATGAGGAACTATACCAACCTAAGCACTAAAGACATTAGGATAGGTATGAAAAGATATAAAATACTATATAAGATAATAAAATTAGATGGTTTAGAAAATGGGATATCATAAAAAAACTATTTTTTTATATTTATTGTTATGTGAGGGAATTACTTAAGAATAACAATTGAAAGTAAATTTTTATATTTTGCCAAGAAGAAAAAAACAACAGATAAAGACTAACAATAGGCATAGCCTAGAGGGTCTGCTACAGGAGACATATAATGATGCATGTTCAAACATAAACGATGCACAAAAAAATATCAATGAATTAACAAATTCAGCAGAACCAGAAGATGTTGATGACCTAACTAAAATAGCTAAAGAAAAAAATAGTTCATTAAAGGTTAAGGATTCAGCCATAAGGATAAAGCTAGAAATTGCTAAATTACAAACCGATATAATTAAACATAGTGGTGATATTCAAAAAACTATGGATGAAAGAAATAGTGGTACCGTATCACTTAAAGACTTTAAATCCATAAGAAAAATGATTGAAGATTCATCTAATGATAATGATAATGATTTATAATAATATGAGATATGGGTATAATAGACCAGAAAAAAGATGTTTTTGGTAATATTGCGGCTTTAAATGTTTTAAATGGAGGGTTACCAAAACTACCAGATTTTAATTCATTCTCATCAATTAGTAATAGTACAAATAGCGCACAATTTCTTATAGATTTATTGAATTCATTAGTAGGGTTTGAAGCCCTAAAAGAATTTGTTGTCGATACAATATCATTTAAGTTACCACAAATAGAAACCTCCGTTAAAGATGGGATAAAGAAAGATTTAAAAGAATTAGTGTCTTGTAGCGTAAACCCATCAATACCAGATTGGTTTAAATATGGTGGGTCTGGGGTTGAGACTAAAGTTACGGATATAGACTTTTTTAATATAATGAAAGTCAATCCAGAAAGTCTTGAAGGTAGCCTAATATATAAGAATGTCCCCCCTGGTGTAAACAGCCAAGACTTTAATACCTATCTATATTATACAATACAAAATAATGGAACACCAGAAAACTGGGGGCAATCTACCCTAAATGCTAATATACTTGAAACAACATTTTTAGAAACATCAACAACTGCAAATAATGTTTTAAAATTTACAACAAGTCAGTCTTACATAGATAAAACACTTACTGATTTTAATAATGACTTTATTGATAGTCTTACCATGTTTGGTGCGCCCAACACATTAGACTCAACAATAATGGTCAATATGATTTTTGAAGAGTTATTTGGTTCAATAAGTTCATCACCAAATATTAATAAAAGTAAGAAACAATTAAAACTTGAGGCAGAATTTAAACATGTGTTAGATTGTGTATTAGATTCAGAAGATGATATCATAAGTGATAATTTTTTCACATTTGATAACCCAACACTTGCTAAGATAGATGAAGAAGTTAATAATAAAAAAAATGGGATTAGTTTTATTAAAACTTGTGGTAATATACCAACATCAATAACTTCTTCAGAACTTAATAATGTTCAAAATACAATTAACGATACGATAGTTAATGGTGTACCAAATAAACAAGAAGAAAGTAAAGCCATATTGCAATCATTGGATAATCTTGCTGACACCCAAGCATCGTTCTCTAATAACCCACAAGATATTTTAACAATAAAAACTGATTTATTTACTGAAATAATTAAAAAACTAACGAGGATAATAATGTCCTTAGTTATATCACCAAAATTCATAACCCTTTTTGCAATAAATCATAGAATAATTTATGGTCAAGAAGTTGGCTATAATGGTGCCGTTGATTTTATTAAAAAAAATAGAAAACTCGTAAAGGGTGTTGCTGAGATAATTAGAAATATTATACTTGAATTATTATTAACTCTTGTATTAAAAATACTAATGGAAAAATTAGCACAAAAATATATAGATGATGGCATTGAAAAAGCAAAAAATTATGTATCAATAATACTTAGTTATCTTTCTGTACCACCAGAAATATTAGCATTAATAAGAAAAAGATAAATTATGTCAGATTGTAAACCAACAGATAAGTCTATCAATGATAGTCCAGATTTAAGCTCCATAAGTACGATATTGAATATTATACTTGGTTCATTTAAAATGCTCCAAACCCCAGCACAACAAATACCCCCAGCACTTCTATTGGTGGGTAAGAATTCAAGACCAGGCATGAGTGCCAGAAACCTAGCTGCCAGAATGATATCAAGATATGAAGCTGAAGCTGGTATACCAATGGGGAATGTGTTTGCTGATGGGGATAATAAAGAGGCTATAAAACTTACAATAATTGCTGAAGAAATTGTTAGCATGATTCAAACAGAAGCTAAGGTAGATGTCGTAATAGACCCAGGTTCTATTAATGTTAATGTAACAGGTTCTGCTGGACCAATTCCTGTTGCTGGTCTAGGTGTAAACCTTCTTTATGTTGGTGGTGGTGGTGGTGTCAGTTAAAAAATTAACAATGAATAATTACGAAAATAAACCCAATAATGAAATCTTAATTAATATTAAACAAATGCAAATAGATTATGAGCATTTGAAACAAAAAATATTAAATGATTATGATAGACTATTGGAAATGGAAAAAGAATTTGCCAAAGCAAATAAGGTTATAATGAGTAGGTTAAATGGTGAAAATAAATAATGGATTATTTAAGTAGGAAATTTAGTGGTGGGCAAAATGGTTCTTCTAATTTTAAAACACCATTTAAAAATGTTGCAATTGGGGTTGTTAAAACCGTTGGTAAGGTTCAAGCTCGTACCAATAAAGATGGTGATAGACAAAAAGACTTAAGATTTAATGCTGATAGACACGCTATTAGGGTTAGACTTATTGGTGCTCAATATGATAATCCAAACTCAAATGCAGAATTACCTAACTGCTTTCCATTATTACCAAAACACTTAAACATTGTTCCCAAAGAAAATGAAAGAGTTATAGTCTTTATATTTGGAGAAGATGAAAAATTTTCCGATAGATTTTATATTGGACCAATAACATCTTCTGAAGATAAATTAAATTTTGATGGTGAGGTAACTTCAATGGCTAATATGATGTATGGGTTAACATTTCCAGGTGTTGAAATTAGTAAAATCCCTAAAGCTGATGGTATTTATGAAAACCCACAAAATGTTGTGATAGAAGGTAGAGATAATACTGACATAATACAAAGAAGTGGTGAAGTTTTAATTAGGGCTGGTAAGTTTGTGGAAGGAGCCCCATTAATATTTAATTATAACACCCCTGGTTTCATCCAAATAAAAACTAATATGTCTTATAAGGATGACGATGATAATACTAAAAATGTTACAGTAACAAATATTGTTTCAGACAGAATTAATCTGTTAACATATAAAGGTTCCCCAAAATTTGACAACCTAACCATTGTTAATAAAGATACCAGAGAAAGTGAATATATAAATAATGAAACCCTACAAAATATCTTAGACGATGCACACCCTCTTGTGTTTGGTGACACACTTGTTGAATATTTAAAATTATTAAAATCAGCATTTGTTGCTCACGTACATAACGGTTCTAACCCACCAACAGATAGAACAGATAAAGGGACAGAACCATTAAAAGATTTTATTAAGAAAGCAAAAGGATTAGAAAAAGACATGTTATCAAAAAATATACGAATTAATTAATATTTTAAGATATTTATTAATAAAGCAAAAAAATGGTAATACGTACTTTCTTTGACCGCAACAATACACTCATACAAAGTAGTAAGGTTAATGTTGGGGGAAACCCAATAACCGAACTATTTTATGGTGGTTCTGACGGGAAACAATCATATACAAGATTTATATTTCAATTTGATGAAACAAGGCTTAAACAATTCTACACTGGTGGAACATATACTGATTTATCTAAATTAACCCATACACTAAGAATGACAAATACTGGCGCATTTGATGCCGAACTAATGGGTAATAAAACATGCTCTGGTAAAAAAAGAAGTTGTTCATTTGATTTAATACTATTCCCCGTTGACCAAGATTGGGATGAGGGTTGTGGTTATGATTATAGTGATTGTGGATATATTGGTCAAGGGTCACAATCATATAGCCCATCAAATTGGTTTGAATCCGAAACAAATACCGCATGGTCGGGTGGAAGTGGTGTCTATTCTGGTTCACCAGTTGTATTGGCAACACAACACTTTGAACATGGTAATGAAAATATTGAAATAGATATAACAACAGTAGTTAATGGTTACCTAACTGGTGATACAAACTATGGTCTTGGTATTGCATACACCAGAGCACTTGAAGAAACCGAAACAAGTGAATTTCAATATGTCGGGTTCTTCACAAGACATACACAAACATTCTTTGAACCTTATGTTGAAACAATCTATGATTGGCATATAAATGATGATAGAAATAACTTCTTTTTAGATAAAGACAATAAACTATTTCTTTATGTTAATCTTAATGGTGTGCCAACAAATCTTGATACAAAACCAAGTGCATTAATTAAGGATGGTAATGATGATGTGTTTTCAGCTTATACACCAAGTGCAGTTACGCATCTAACAAAAGGTGTATATTGTATAGATATAAATGTTCCAACAACCTCAGATAATACAGACTGCATTCAGTTTACAGATATATGGAGTGGAATAACAATAAATGGGGTGACAAGACCAAATATCGAACTGGATTTTATTCTTAAGGATAGTAGCGGATATTATAATATTGGTGATAATGATATGCTACCCAAAAAGGTTGGACTTTCGGTCACTGGTATAAAACGTGATGAGAGCTTATTTAGAGGGGATATAAGGAAGGTTATTGTCTCAACGAGGGTTCCATATACCATAAACCAAAAACAGACCGTAAATGGGCTAAAATACAGGTTATATGTGAAAGAAGGTAGGAATGAATATACTGTTATAGATTTCCAAGATATTGAGATGGCTAATAACTATAATTATTTCTTATTGGATACACTGAGTTTGGTTCCAGGTATATATTATTTAGATATAAAGGTTGAATCAAATTTGGAAGTTACAACAGTTAAGGACGTTATAAGTTTTGAAATTGTAAGCCAAAGTGAATTAAGAGGTAATAATAGTTAATTCCCATTTTTTTTATATTGTTTATATAATGCAATTCCAATCTTTTTTCCAAACTTAACATCACTTGGGAAATGAACCTTGCCCACCATTCTGCTTTTGGATATTTCTTCCGCAACCCTAAGCAAATTATCCTTATGTTTTGGGTATAAATCACCCAATACATTTGCAATAAGTAATGATTGTGCTGTATGACCAGAAGGATAAGATGGTGTCTTAGCTGATTTTATATTTGAACAATTCAAATCAATACCAATCTTTTTTGCTATTTGTTTAGGTCTTGGTCTATTATAAAAATGTTTTAATTTCATTATAAAGTTCTTTGAACCACTTATTAGGTCCTTAACCAATAACTTTGGGTAGTCAATATTCTTTTCATTAAAATAAACCTTAAATCTACCAATAATATCATCTGATGACATAACCAAATCTTTATTATTCTTTAATCTCTTTAAATACTTAAGTTCTTTATTGGTCTTATCTGATTCATTCTTTGGGTAAGGTTTATTTTTATAATCACTTAATCTTAACCCCTTAAAATATTTCCTAAATTTCTCATCATTAGATAAGAATTTCCCATCAGTATATACCAAATCATTTAATGACTCCAATAGTATTCTTTTTATGTAGTGTTTCATATATATATAAATATGGTTATAACTATAAAAGTTTGGACCCTTTAATTAAATTATCTAAACCCCATAATGGTTGAAGATTTTTTAATGACCAACATATTTTAAATTCTCTATCTTCAACACTTTCAAATTCAAATGAACTCATTGGTATGATATGGTCAACATGCCACTCACCATAATTATCCCATGTCATACCCTTAGTGAATTTATTCTCCAAATGCTCCATTAATTGCTCAAGTGTGTAACCCAATATCTCAAATGTTGAACGATATTTATTTACCTTTCTTTCTTTAAGACATGTATAAACAGCTGTACGTGTTCTAGCGGCTAATCTATAGTTTGGGTCTCTCGCTCTACGCTCACGTTCATAATTACGTTTATATTCATTTACGTGTTCACGATTATCTTTATTCCATTGTCTATAATACTCTTTACGATGTTCTTTATTCTCCTTAAACCATTCTTTATGGTATTCACTTCGTTTAACCTTAATTTCTGGTTTAGATTCATATCTTTTTTGGGCGGCAGACTTACCACCAATATTCCTTCTACCAGACGGGCCCATTTCCACACCATTTTCTTTAAGGGTTCTCATTATAATTTTTTTATGGTAACCCATCTTCTCGGATATAGATGGTGAACCCATTAATTCTTCATTATAAAGTCTAATTACTTCATTTATTTCTTCTTCTGTTAATTCTATTTTCTTTGACATATTAATATATACGAACAACTTATTAAATGGTTACATATATAAGACAAAAAAACCCTCACTAAGTGAAGGTTTTTAAGTTTATATAAGATTATATTTCTATTATCTAAGTTCTGCAATGTTAAATGTAGGTACTCCATCTACTCTGACATGGCCGTAAAATCTATTATTGACAACTTTTTTTGCATATCTGGTCATGATTCCTTTTACAGGAGCAAAGTTAAATGGGTTATACATTGTAGGGGTAAGTTGTAGAGGCACGTAAGGTGCATAAATATACCCAGTATCAAGTAGTGATTTACCTTTGTGTCCAATAATCATAGAAAATGATGGAGCATAAGGGTCTCTATATACTTGGTATCTACCAGAAAGAGAACCAATTCTCTCAATACCCATGTTGTATTGGTCTTGTTCAGCGGAAGCATCACTTACGTGGAAGTATTCCAAATCGTCAAAGATAGCTGAAATTTCAGAACTTACAACAACAAAGTTAGCACCACCACGAAGAGTTGACTTGTGGATTTGAGCTGAAATTTGATTAACCTTTGTAATTAGAGTCTGATTCCAATCTTTTTGAGTATAAGGACTTGCGGCAGAAGAAGCTTTTCTCCATCCGTTATAATCCCATCTAAGTTGAGCAGCGGCAGCTTTTCTAATATCTCTCAAGATTTCTCTATCGATTTCAGCAGCAACTTGTTCAGAAAGCATAGCAGTCAATTCAGCTTCAGCATCAATGTTGTGGAATGCACTAACATCTTGCGCAAGTTCTGGTGACCATGTAGCTCTTAATTTTCTTTCTTGAACACTAACAACAACTTCGTCAAGTTTGAAAGAAACCTCACCTAGTTCAGTTTCCAATTCTAGAG
>Ga0233412_10000378_pt1 | contig 25876 bp, 28 predicted proteins | sample Na_anoxic_4_MG_FD_180667 | JGI IMG/M metagenome (GOLD analysis project Ga0233412, IMG submission 180667) | Seawater microbial communities from Saanich Inlet, British Columbia, Canada - Na_anoxic_4_MG | ecosystem: Environmental > Aquatic > Marine > Inlet | place: Canada: British Columbia...
TCTGCGAAAACGCAGTCATTATTCATGATAGTGTTTTTATACAAAGACCTATTAATTTTCATTATTTAATAAACAAACAAGTCAAAGTTATGCCTTTGTGGCATTTCAACTCCGACAAAGAATACATACCACTACGGTTGAACATATCATCTCATTTGAAACAAGGACAAACATTATTAAGAGATTTAGGACTCGAGCATAATATGGTATTAAACAGCAAGTGGTATGGATGTTTTGGTGTACAAAGTTTCATAAATAGGCAGTTTCTGGTTTCATTAGAAGACAAATATGGGTTAAGTAGATTAAAACCAGTTGTTAGACAACGAATCGATAGAATGTGTTTAGAAAGAATAATAGGATATTTATTTTCGAAAGAATATACTATTAATGATGGTAATGGTATACGTGCGTCATTATTTGGAAACATAATGACTTATTGTAAATGGGGATACACACTAAAGGATTATTTTAACGATGTACAAAATAAGAAAATTACATTACCTATAATAAAAGTATGGACTGGTAGATAACTCAGCATAGATTAGTCTAAAATTGTGGATTATCGGTAAACACAGGCGTAACGCTGTTGGATACTTCTTGTAAAGGTGATACTTGTTGAATAACAAAATAACCACAAATTACACTAAAATACACCAGCAACGTTTCCTTAACCAAGATTTTAATTGTTTTTGGATTTTCCTTTTCTAAATACTTGTTTTCTAAAAACGTTATAATAAAAAATATGATAGAAACAAGAATTGCTATCGTGAATATACTGTTATCCATAAATATAAATTATGTATACTCTTTATTAATTTATATTTTACGCAAATCTATAATATATATTCAATCTTATGTTAGAATTTCTATGTCGTTCATTAAGCCAGGCATTTTCAAACTAATAGATTCATTATTTAAACCTGATGTTGAGTTTCCTATACTTGTAATGTCATCAATCTCACCTAATGATACATTATTATTCGTTATTGTTATTTTATCGTTGTCGTCGTCGTCATCTTCATCTTCTTGACGTTCTTGATTTCTAATCTCGCCAATCTCTTCCAATCGTTCAATCGTCTTTGGTGCTTCAATATGTGAAACATTATTATTACTATCTCTTATATAATCTATGTCATCAAACTGTACTACACTACCAGTCGATGATGCGTCATCAGCAACTACCTCATTTACAACAGTCGACGTATTTTCTTCTACACTATTATTTGCATTACTAACCACATCAGTATTCATACTCACAGGCGCTGATGCAGTTTGCACAGGTTGTTCTACTACTTCGTCAATCACGTCCTCTTTTACTTCTTCAGTAACATCTTCTTCAATACTCTCGTCCATGTAAGCTTTGATTACCATGTCGATTGGAATATTCTCTCTTATTGTGTTAATAATACATTCTTGAATAATCACCTCAATTTCGCGATTATTCTTCTGTGCTTGTAAAGGTGGCACATAAAGTTCAAACAGATAGATGTTCTTGTATAATTTTCGCGCCACGTTGATGTATGTTTTGTGAATAAAATCGTTGAATTTGGGAACACTAATATCAATTTTCTTTTGTTTTTGTCCGACTCTCATAGATGTTAGAATCTTGAGTTGAATAATATGGACACATGTTAGTAAATCTTCTAAATAAACACATCCACTTTTTTCAGTTATACGTTGGCATTCAGTATCAATAATTGTCTGATTCCACTTTGGTATTCGTGAAACCAAATTTTGAAATGTCATCAAATATTTTTCCATCTCATTATTGTCCTTACATAATTTGATTGATTCTTCTAAAATAGATTTATATCCTTCAGTAATAAGGGGTGTTAAAATAGTAACTAATCTAGACGCCCATTCGTTTTTTGACTCGTGAAGTGAACTTACGTTAAAGTCATCCATTTTTACATAAAAGTTATATTATCTATTTCCTCATCTGAACATAAAACTAAATAATTCAAAATGAATAAAATAAAGATCTTTTCATTTCTAAATTCTTTCTTTACCCTATTGAAAAATAACAAATATTCGTACCTTTTTACAAGCGATATATGGGTTTTTAAAAATTGTTCGTCCTCTAATATTTCAAGTAAGCTTAACCCGCTATAGCCGTTTTCATAAATCAACAAAGATAGATTGAGTATACTATCTGGCGTAATTGCACTCTTTTTCTTTTTCACTATTGTATTTACTTTCTTCTTCAACCAATCGTCCTTTTTACATCGTTCATCGATATCACCATATATATTCGTTATATGACTATTGTACAAGTTCACAATTTTATTATTAACTAACTGTTGGGGGATGTAAATTTCGCAAAACCGAGACAGTATTGGTTTCAATAATTTGTATTTATTTTCAATTATAATAAAAAACCTAGTATTGTGACTGAACAATTCAATACATCTCCTGAGTGCTGATTGTGCGTCGATTGTCAATTTATCTGCGTTTGATAATATTATGCTTTTAAACAAATCACCATTATTAGAATGAATATGGCATTTTGCAAAATATTTCAATTCTTCGCGTATAAATTTGATACCTTTACCATGTGCACAATTAACAAACAGCACGTATTTTTTCATTAATTCATTATTGTTTTTGTATATATTTTTTATGAAATTATTCAGAATTGTTCGTTTTCCGCTCCCTGATGCACCGTGAAATATAATATTTGGAATTTTAGAAACAGAAATAAAGTATTCTAGTTTATCTATTATATTTTGATGTATATTTACTGACATATAAGTACTTATTATAAAATTCAGTTTTCTTTTTATATTGAATATAACGCAAAAGATTTATTTATGTTTTGTGTTATTTTAATTTTTCATAATCAAAAATATATATTATAATCAGATCAACAACAGAAAGCTGAAAGCCACAGCCGAAAGGTGTCTTACGATTATACTGATGTGGTCAAGCTGTGTGTATATGGATTGTTCTTGAATGCATCAAGTAAATCTGGCTGAATACGCTCACAATTATTGCATTCGTTATAATATTGCGGCATATTTACATTACCATAGGTTGAAAGTGACGGCGGTTGAGCTCCCATACTACTGAAAGCTGGGTTCATTCTACCTGCAAATCGGTCGCAATCATCCCTGCAGTGGATGTTCATTTCTTGATTGAACAACTGCATACCACCTTGGTTAGTACGGTTATCAATAGTAGACGACTTTATGTCATTATTATGTTGTCTATATGCTGCGGTGTACTTCATGTCACCCCATCCAGTTGCAGCACCACCTGGTGTACCATCGTAACTAGCACTAGTTGTATCTCTTTGTGTCAAATCAGGCGATGTGTAATTATTCACATAGACACTTTCTTTCTGGTTGTTGATATTAAAGTTGGGCGAGTATAATGTAGTTTCCTTTATAGTAGTAGCTGTAGTATCATTTGGATTGACCATAGGCGTTTTGGAAACACTCGTACCTACATCACCAAATACTCTCACATTATTGACAGTTTCATCCTTAAGAGTGGGTCTTAGTACATCCATAATTGGCGCGATGACTGCGCCTACTGCACCCGAGAAACCACTTCCGATCCTATCTCTTATAGTGGTAGAACGGTTATTATGATAATTCGTGAAACTTTCGGTGTTTGATTTATCACTAATAGGACCACGACCCGTCGCAGATGAATGACTTATTGCTGGTCCCGCTAGTTGATGTCTCTTTGACTCTTCGTAGTTTTTGGGTGCTTGTCCTAAGTGTGTATCATTATTTCCTGCTGGACCTGTATAATTAGTGACCACATCGTTTCTTTTAATGATACCTTGCTCTTGAATACTTCTAAGCGTTTCTCCCTTGCTTGCACCAGTTGTTGTGAAATATCTATCCTGAGAATTAATGTAAAACGTATCTGGGCGTTGTTTTTCAACCCGTCCTTGGGTTTCTGCAGTTGCGGATTGTTTGATAAAAGAATTAGCAGGACCTTCGTGATTCACCAATTTATACTCTAACTTGGGGTTAGTATCAACCCTCAGTTGGTCTACAGTATAAGGTAGCCATTTATCTCGTGCTTCCATTCCTGAGTTGAAACCTCCACTTCCATTTTCTCCGTACCCTTTATCCAGTCCTGGTCCAACCATTACCGATTCGAATGGTTTCACACTATTGACTCTCATAGCTGGGTTTTGTCTCGATTGAAAGAAATCCGTGTTGTTAGGTGTTCCATGTGCCCACGACATGTTTTCTTCTGGCTTGAATAGTGGCGCTTGTTCAACCTTCTCAATCACTTGTGAGCCGGACCCTGTCATATTATCAAGTTGACTCTCAGCAATATTACTAGCCGATTCGGTGTCGTACATTTTGCTTCCCATAAAAGGTGTCATGTTGTTGTGCTTGAATTGTTCACTACCTAAGTAATTACCTGTGAGTGAGTATATCTGCTGAGGATTGTTACCTGTTTTCTGGTTATTGATATTACGTTTCTCATACTCGTTTTGGTTAAAATACTTGTCGGTAGCTACATTTGGATTTTTGTATTCACGAATATCTTCTGATACTTGGTTCAAATTTTCTACTGGAAAATTTTGAGGTGGAATATTAGTGTTTGGCAAATAATTATCGGTTTTTGCAGCTAAATTACTTCGTATTCCCATGTTCGTGAAATTCTCAGAACCATTATTATTATTATTATTACTATCTGTTTGTTGGGTATTTCGTGAAGAGTTTGAATTAGATATAACATACATACTTCCTAATGCTAATAAAGGAATTGCAATTTCCATAATATATAAAATAATATATTTTATTTATTATAATTCATATTGTTTATTAGTAAAGACAATATAGTTTATTTATTATTGTCATTCTTGTTGTTATTTATATATTCACAGCTATCTGTTGTAGTACAGGTATTAGGACCATTTACATAGTTGCCTTTTATTAAATTAAAACTCATAGGTAAGTAGTTGTTAGATTCATTAATCACACAATCACGCTTAGGTGTAAAGTTATCTTTCTCAAGTATGCGTGTACTAATGTTGTTTTCAAAAGGATAACACACATTTTCTTGAGGGTTCAACTGTGGATATTCCCATCCAACTTGCTCCAAATCACGGTACATCCATGCTGGATTGGTTGTTCGTGATTCTTCTGTATAAAGATTGTTACAACTAGGGTACTGAATAGATTTACTCTTTACATTATGCTTATTGTACTCTTTTCCTAAACAATCTCTTGTACTATCTCTGTTTACACCTAACAAGTCGCTTTCTAAATCAATAGTGTTGGTTCGTAGATTAGCACCCCATTTTTGTACTCGGATATGGGGATCTTCTATGTAACAAGGACTTGAACCATTACCTGGTACGTCCAATCTCCAGCGACCAGGATCGGTTGCTTGTTGTTGTTCTTTTACTGTTCTACAATAGTCATATTTAAATCTTGTAAATGCCATACTAATATTATAATATATAATTTATACAAATAAATAAATTAATTTATTATTTATTATAATAATATATTAATTATACACTACTACTGCTTATTGGCTAGACGGTAAAGGAGCTAAACACAGTTTGATACTGCCTAAAGACGCTACATCGTATTTCACTACAAGAGGTAAATCATTCTCTAGATAGATTTCAATCTGCGAACATAAGTTCGTGCATTTAATAAAGTATCCCAAATTTTTCAAGGAAAACTCGCCCTGAATAACCTTACTGTTCTCTTGTTTCAATAAAAACCCCATATTACCATCTGTTTCAGCTCTGTGAATTTCAGCCGAAGCAAACTGACCACAACATTTGAATATTAATTCGTTACCTACTGACTTGATTTCCAGTTTATCAGAAATACATGACAAATCTCTGATTATTTTTTGGAAATCACTTGATGGCAAGTTAATAATAGATGAAAATTTCACATCAGGATATTTTAGTTCCTCGGATTCGGGTTCAATCAATCTCAATTTTTGGGTCTTGCACTGTTTGATTTCACCATTCTCAAATTTAAGTGCTAAATGGGATACAATTCCATCAATATAATCACCATTCTCGATATAAATAGTCAGCGTATCATCATTATCTATGGAATTAATCAACTTGAATAGATGAAACATATTAACACCGATAATAATTTTGTCTTTCTTGCATTCGAAAAACTCAAAGTTGTTTGCATCCAAAAATAAGTGAGCCAAAATCGTGTGCGATTTATCCATATTAATAATACGGATTCCGTCTGGAGCAAAAGTAATGTTGGTTTCTAATAAAATATCTTTTAGTGCGGTCATTAAAGTACGGAATGGGGCGATCTGAACTGTTTTTATCGTTAACACGTTGTTATCGTTACCATCACCACTATTACTATTACTATTACTATTATTACCAAAACTTGACATATTATAAGTATTTTTTCTTAATATCTTTAAATACTTATGAACCAAAACTATTATTTGAACGCAATTAAAATTATATTATTACATCATTACATTAGTTCATTCTTTAACATTTGGAAATAAAAACTTGTCAATAGTTGTTCGCACACAAAACATACGATGCATAATAATCCCTATAACAAATAAAGACAACAAAACAACACAAAAATTATGTTTGGGGAAAAACAAACGATGAATTATAAATGCACCGATTATAGTCATGATTACATCTACTATTGCTACATTAAATACCCTGTATTTATGAATACCCTTTCCTGGTATTCCTAAACTGTTTTTATATTTGCACAACATCTATATAAATTCATTAATATTTTAATTGTCTATTATCATTCGTCATCGCTACTGCTACTGTTACTGCTACTAGTGACACTTTCGTTGTCGCTTTCGCTTTCACTATCGCTGTCATTATCGTTTCTACTTTTTGCGGCGTTATTAACCTTTTTTTTATTTTGCCTTAAAACAAGTTTGCCATCTTGGCTCATCAATTTGTTAATGTTCATTTTTATTTTGTCTATTTCATTCAATATTTTGTTTTGCTCCATTTTGGCGTCCATTATGTCATGGTCCGTCAAACCATTACTCACTATCAAATTATTAATATAATCATTCAAAAATGTTAAAGCTTCTATTTGTTTCTGTTTCTCTCCTGAAATATAATTATAATATTTGTTGTAATCATTTTGCACACCCACTAAAAAACAGTTGTCATGACTTATCATCCTCAACTCGTCCTTTTTGTTCAACAACATTTCCTCTTTTTGTCTTATTAATTCATCTAACCTGATAATATCGTGATCTCTCGCCATAAGGTCTTCATACGTTATATTTATTAATACCATCTATACAAATATACTCTATTTTTTATTAATTAATATTTTTTAAAAAATTTTAAATATATTGATAATATTATATTTAGGATGTCAAGAACAAATAATGAGTCAATATTAACACCAGACGATAATAGGTTTGTAATGTTCCCAATACAACACCAAGATATATGGGAAATGTATAAAAAACAGGTGGATTGTTTTTGGAGAGCCGAGGAAATCGATTTATCCAAGGATGTTTCACACTGGGAAAGCTTAAACGCCGACGAAAAATTCTTCATTTCGAGAATTTTGGCATTCTTTGCAGGAAGTGATGGAATTGTGTTGGAAAATTTAGGTTCTAGGTTCATGAAAGATGTACAAATATCTGAGGCGCGTGCATTTTACGGATTTCAGATTGCTATGGAAAACATACATAGCGAAACATATAGTATACTTATCGACACTTATATAAAAAATAAAATAGAAAAAGATAGCCTCTTTAATGCTATCGAAAATTACCCATGTATCAAGAAAAAGGCAGATTGGGCACAAAAATGGATTAACGACAACCGAAGCGGATTTGCCACGCGACTTATCGCCTTTGCCTGTGTGGAAGGAATCTTTTTTAGCGGTGCATTCTGCAGCATATACTGGTTGAAGAAACGAGGATTAATGCCTGGTCTTACTTTTTCAAACGAGCTTATATCACGTGATGAAGCATTACATACTGAGTTCGCAGTTTTGTTATACAGTAAATTAAATAACAAGTTGAAGAAAAGTAAAGTATATGAAATAATTAAGGATGCTGTTGAAATTGAAACCGAATTCATATGTGACGCATTACCATGCCGATTGATTGGAATGAACTCATCATTAATGACTCAATACATACAATTTGTGGCGGACCGTTTATGCGTTCAGTTGGGTTATGACAAGATTTATAATGTCACCAATTCATTTGACTTTATGGAATTAATCAGCTTAGAAGGCAAAACAAACTTTTTTGAGCGCAGAGTAGGCGAATACGGATTAGCAAACAAAACAAAAAGCGAAGACATATTTGAATTCACCGACGACTTTTAAATCTTCAAGGGTGTAAAATGGGATAAATTATAATTAACGCAAAAAGTTTAAAAATACGAGCATATAATAAATATAGTATAATAATGATTACATGTTACCTTATGGGTGGTCTGGGAAACCAATTATACCAAATATTTACTACATTATCATATGCCATTAGAACTGGACAAATTTACAATTTTACAGATGCAGAAATGTTAACTACAGGAACAGAAAGAACTACATATTGGGATACATTTTTAAAGGAACTTAAAATTGTCACAACTGGTGACGTTTATAACAAAATTACAAAACAAATAAAAGAAGAATCGTTCCGATATAAAAATATACCTATTGACGAGATAAAAGACGTGGAGGGCGTATTATTGTATGGATATTTTCAAAGCTATAAATACTTTGAACCACAAGCGCCTACGATATTTAAAGTAATTAAATTAACAGAACAAAAAGAGAATCTACAGCTTGTACACGGTGACGAGTTGTTAACTATACCTGATTTAAAAAACAGCATTAGTATGCACTTTAGAATTGGCGACTATCAAAAGGTCAATCATTTTCATCCTATCATGCCGTACGAATACTATGAAACGGCGTTGTCCTATATAATAGACCATCCATCTACCAAACTGTCGACAGTACCTCGAACCAAACCTATTTCACTTAGAAAAAATAAGCGTATAATCAAAATCAAGCAAGTCCTATATTTCTGCCAAGATGATGACTTAGAACAAGCCGAACAAATTGTAGAGAAACTGCAGACCAAATTTACTGACCTTGCGTTTATTAGATGCAGTCCTAAATATGCCGATTGGGAGCAAATGCTCATTATGAGTATGTGTAAATGTAATATTATAGCCAATAGCACATTTAGCTGGTGGGGTGCTTATTTTAATGAAAATAAGCAGAAAATAATATGTTATCCGTGTAAATGGTTTGGTGTTGCAGCAACTAATCATGATACATCCGATTTATTTCCTAATAATTGGTGTAAAATTGATTTTGAAAGTGATAATACCTGTGATATTGTTAGTGTCTGAATGAACGTGAATGATTGATAATACTGTTGTATGGGGTGCTGTATAGACTGTTGAGTGGATTTCTGTAATTGGAGTCTACTGTTTCTCGGTTTGGAATTAAAAAAAGATGCATTATGAATCCTATGAAATACTAATATATCCTCACAATTATAAAACGTACAATCGTTTTGTCTTAATCTCTTCCACAAATCGTAATCTTCTGTAAAAACATTATTCCAATAACACAGATTCTTTTTAGTTATACTGCTCGAGTTTATAACTGGGTTTAATATATTGAAATCAAAATCGCTTATATCACCTAAAGGTATACCAGCAGTTATACCTGGTTTGTCTCCTATGTAAATACAATTTGTTCCTACGACATCATAATTGCTTATATATTTGCTTTGTATTTCTAGTTTTGTAGTCTTCCATATATCGTCAACGTCAAGTAATGCTATGTATTCACCCCTACTGTATTGTGTAAGTTCGTTTAATGCGTTTGGTTTACCCTTTATATGGGGTAAATCGTATACCTTAATCTGTCTAGTATCATCATTACTATTGTGGCTACTAAGCTCTTCATATTTTTTCGCTATTTTGTATATCTCCGAATTTTCTGGATGTCCGTTCACTCCTATCAATAATTCCCAATTATTATAAGTTTGGTATACTATGCTCATTACAGATTCATCTATAAATTCAATACCGTTGTATATGGGCATCAATATTGAAATCATCTTGGTAAAGCTTGTAAAATATAGATTATATATTAGAATATATTTTAGAAAATTAATCGTAAATACCCATTAGTAGACCTTGAAATACAAACCATGGATCATATTTTGGATTGAAATTACTATACAAAAGAAAGTGTTGAGGGTTTGATAAAATACAATCTATTATTATTATTTGGTCATCTTTTACTAAATAATTATTTCTAAAGTATGCCTGTAGTTTCGTGTCATATTGAATCGCCCACCAATCAATCATCGATTTTTGCAGTATGAAAAAACCACCAGATACAGAGTTCTGGTCAGGAGGTATTTGTCTAACTGGAATATCATGATTCGTTTTTTTCAGGATTATTCTATTTAGAGCATTCATCGTTTCGTTGTCAGCTACACAACCATAATGAATTTTGTTGGGATCTAATTTTTTTACAATCGAATTATCTGGCCAATCAACTAGTTTATCTATTGGTAAATCGTATTCTAGTCTATTGCGAAAGTATCCTATGTCACACCAACCATATAGATTAGTATCAAAGTATCTAGAATTAGCTGTTTCACTCACTAACCATATCTTTTCCGACCATAACATGTTTAATTCCCAATCTGTGTTATATCCACTACTATTAAAATCTGAATTTGTCTTGTGATTATTTATCCATGATGTTTTGTACTTATAATTATAAAATTCACTAAACTCCTTAATTACTACTTTAATATTCTTCTTTTGTTTTGTATCAATATATTTACGGCTCTTTGCGTTTGTATAAATCACTAGATTGAAGTTATTTGCGATATATATAATGTTATTCATCCATTCTATGTATTTCTCTTTTCCAAATTTTGAATTTACTATATAAAAACAACTAGAAAAGGTGATTTTGTAATTATTCTTCATTTCATTTTTCGTCTTCGCGTGACCTATATCATTCATTCAAAATTAGTTATAACTATAATTATTATAATTATTTAAACATTTTTACTATTATTTTATTATAGTTTGTATAATGATAGAACAGAAATATGTATTACTTATAATGTCTTGTACAAAATATCATGATAAAATGATATTACAAAAAAAAAGTTGGCTACAAGATATACCATCATACATCAAGTATTTCCATGTTATTGGCGACTCATCATTAAAAAAAGAATATGAATTTAATTATGATGAAAATGTGTTGGTTGTTAACACAAAGGATGACTATGTGTCATTACCTAAAAAAGTAATACAGGCATATTATGCCGTTGATAATGAGTATCAATACCAATTTATTTTTAAAACGGATGACGACCAAATGTTGATCAAACCTCATTTTTTTACCACGCTTATTTCTCTTATTGATAAAACGAAAAGTCAATATGGTGGTAATGTTATAAATGTATCTCAACCTTATACATCAAAGTACCATCTTATACATCCTGACTTACCTAGTAATTTACCTGTATATGCAACCAAATATTGTAGCGGAAGATTCTACTTCTTGTCAAAGGAATGTCTTGTAGACCTGTTAAAAAAGAAACTATACATCAGAAATGAATTTCTAGAGGATTACGCCATAGGATACTATATGACTGAAATATTCAAAGACCGAATTTTGAGAATTGACACGAGTATCTTCTTCAGAGATATGACCCCAGAGGATGCTCAATACATCGATGATATACACTCTACATCACCACCTGAATTATTTGTTTGAGCTAAATACCATTTCTGGTCTTACGGTGGAATCTGCATTAGCTTGCTGTTTGAAAAAATTTACTTTATCTAAATCTAACATAGCTCTTGTATAATTGGTTAATCTCTGCTCAATATCACTATAGTCTTGACGTTGTGTTACTGTAAGTGGCGTTATCAAATACCACTTGTCTTTACCTTGAAGGTTAAACCAATATTTATCTATTGCGTATATTATATGATTATTCGGTTCTACTAGTAATTTTTGGAGTCCTTCACGATAATTCTGAATGAGTGTATCGTAATAGTGTCTCTTTACCAGATAACCTGTAGTCGTCTGACACCGTGTTACTTTTATGCAATAATCCGCCGTCCTTTCATAAGGAGGTATATTATTACCAGCAATCAAAAGCACATCGAAATCTTTGGTATTCGAGAGAAATGAATTCAACTGATGCACAAATAACTTCGGGTTCAAGAATTGTATATCATCTTCTACTATCATAACATGGTCTAAATTCTGCCTTTTCGCTTCTTCTAATATCTTTAAGTGACTTAAACTACATCCTATTGCGCCATTCGGAAGCTTGACTGCGTTAAAACGTTTAAAATTACTAAACCCTACTCTGGTTAATTCTTGTTCTATGTATTCCTTACGGTCTGGTCTACTTGCCAGATTAATGTAATAAATATTAGTGATATAGTTAATGCTAGTAATGTGATTTGTATCGATACTAGCTTCAGTATTGGGCTCTTTATTGGTGGAATTATTGATATATTGAGACATTATGTATACTACAGTCCTGTAAAAAAAAAATCAAATAATAACTCATTACCACGTTACACACCATTTTGATATATAATATTGTATCTGTTATATCTATTGTATCTGTTTATAACCGTCTGCCTAGTCGCATTTTTCCGATTCTAGGAGCTACATAATAGTTTATTAGCTGATTAGGAACTACAGGTCTATGGACTGCACTATTTGTAACATGTTTGTTGGTTGGACCCCTATGTGATGGTGGATGTGGAGGAGGGCGTTGAGGTGTATGTGGAGGAGCACGTGGTTGCCTGGGAGTATTATTATTATTATTATTATTATTATTATTATTATTATTGGAAGCTGTCATAAAACTATTGAATGCATCATTACTAATCTCCTTAGCTTTCATGTTTTTATAGTCGTCTATTAGATTCTGTGGTACTGCTTTACCTTGCGCTTGCATTTGCTTTATATGTTGCTCCTTCCTATCTAATGTTGTCGGATAGTACGGTATATTTGACCAATTATGGGTCGTTGTAAAAGTGTCTTTGGTTTGTCTCAACTTATCAGGATTAACTATCTTTCTTTTTGGCTCTCTTAGGTCATAGTTATAATAATTGTCTTCCTCAAAACTAATATGTGTTGAAAAATCAACTGTATTAATAAAAAATATATTAGGATGATGCACCGCAAAAAAGTTATCGTTAGGGTTCAAAGATTTTTCGTCTATTGTGTATTTCAAATTATGTATTGTTCGTAACCCATCCACACCATTATCTTTGTCCATCCTCCATGGATCCTTCTTACTTATAATTCTAGAAATACCGTCAAACAACTGCAATATTTCGGGACTACCTATCTTGTAAAAGACGCTACGGTCTATTCTTATGTTATGCCTCTTACATCTTTTTTGTAATACATTATCCTCCATACCCCATCCCCAGTAACACGGAAAACCATTCAAACGTTCAAAATCACCTCCTTTGATTACTACAATACCGCCTAATGCATACTCATAACCGTAAAAATGTTTTACTACACTAGGGGTTGTATTATAATCAAAGATCTTGTTGAATGGAATCGTATCCACGTCGTTAAAAATAAATGTAATGTCTTTATAGTCGTCTGGATACTTTTCTTTTACAGCTAGAAAACCTATGTTTTTGTTTGCGCCTCGGTTGAATGTACGCCTGTCACACTGATTCGAAAAATACACCTCATACTCCTCCATATCTTCTAAAATAAAATCAACCATGTATTTACAGAAAAAAAATTTGTGCTGAGGTCTATTCCTATATGGTACTATAAACACACGTTTCGGAACTGTATGTTTGCTATTATTCTCATCATCTGATTCAGAAGAAAAACTCATTATTTACTATAACTACAAAGCATTTTTTAATTAATATATTTTAACTTAAATATCGTATTTTAATATTTTGTATTTTAACTTAAATGTTAAGGTTGAATCAACAAACTCGTTTATATTTATTAGCAATCACGCTTGGTATTAATCTATCTTGGAGTTTTTCTAATTTCTTTTGACATTTGTTTATTGTGACCTCACTTATATCACTTACAGCTTTTATATCTTTTTTTGTTATATTCAGCTTGCAATATTGCGACACAAAGTATACTAGACCTGCTGCTATAGAATGAGGCGTATTCTCCGTCATCATATGCATTTTCTCTATCTTCATAGAAATGAATTTGCAGACCTGTGTCAACTCATTATTGATATTTAGCTTACTACAATACCTCTCTATGAAAGCCGACGAAGTTGTTTTTCCAAAATTTGTCTTGTCATTTGTCTCCATATCCTTCTCTATTTTGCTTATTATAGACAACGCATTTTTACAACCCTTCGTCGAACTGGCTACGTCTAAATGAAATATATTTGATATCTCCTTAGCCGTTCGCGGATTGTCATTTATTCGACAAGATAAATAGATTGACGCCGCCAAAATGCCATCTCTGTTGTCACCACGAAACGTTATATTATGCTCAGATATTTTCTTATGATACCTTATTGCGTCATCTATAATCATTTTAGGAATACCTGCGTTATGTGCCATTATAGTGATTATCTGAAAATCATCATATTGCGATTTCTCCTTATAAGGCATCGACTGCCACTCTGTATAACGTCTTATCTTTCTCATTTCATATGTCATCGCGCCATTATATAGAACTTTGCAACCATAAGACGACTCCACTAATAATGGATTTATAGGCATACCACATCTGGTCGGGTCACTACCATGGTTATCGTCTGCACCATAGTATCTCCATTCAGCTGTTTGGTCTACTAAATCCTTGTAAATAATACCACACTTATTATTGGTGCATGTCAAAAACCCGTCTTCTGAAAATGCCAACATACTTTCACATGTTTCACACATCTCGCGATTACCTGACTCACGATACAAACATTCTAGTACTTTTTTTTCAGCATCTTTATTCTTCTTATCATTCACCTCTTCATCAAATAATTTCCATAGTTTTACCTTGTCTATATTTGTCCGTTTCTTCTTTTTTGTTCTCTCTACTGGTGATAATATCATACTATTGTTTTATTTCATATACTAAATATAAAATTAATTCATTTTTATTTTAAATTCGCACTATTAAAATATTGGGACACTATATGGGTAACACTAGTAGTAATAATAACACTAAATCTAACAATCAGAAGGAGAATCAAACAAAAGAATTCGGCAAATTTAATAACGTCATAGATTATATTGCTAGCAACTATATTTTGACCATGAACTTTAAATCATTATCTAATTTAGCAGAAAAAGAGGAATGTGATAAATTAGTTATATTGACATCTGATATCATCAAAAATAATTTTAATGAAAGAGAAATTACATACATGTCTCAAAGGGTTAAACAAGGACAACCTACGAATGAAATGAAAACACAACAGTTGACCTATGTAAATAAAGACAATCTCGACGACCTTGATGCTTCTAAAGATAAATTCAAAAGTATCACCAAAAAACGGATGTGTATCGGAATTGCGAAATTCTATGTTAAAATTGCTCATATATTTGCTGCAATTATGATGACACTTAACCCTATATATTCATATACTGACTTGACTGGTAATAATGTCAAGGTTGGACTCTTGGAAAAAGACAAAATACCCAAGAATGCTAAAAATAGAAGGGTAGAAAATTTTAACATATGCGATAATCGGATTAGAGCTCTTAAAAAAGATATGCGGAGTGACGAGGAAACCAAACAAACAAGTATTAACCCTAGAGTATGCGATATGAACATAAATAAGCAAACACAGAGTACTAAAAATTTGCTTGAAGAACCTGGTATACCTGAATTAATGACTCTTTATTATGATGATGATTATGATTACGGAACTGGACAATTTAAAGGAATGAGCGACAAAGCTAAACAACAATTTTCGGAAGACCTTAAGACATTTTATCTTGCATTTACTGGTAACACAGAAATGACTGCAGATATTACTAAATTTAGCGACATTAAATTGCAGGATTACAAGAACAAACCTAATTGCGTGAATGGAATATTGAAGAAGACAACCAAAATAGAATCGAATAGCGAGTTATTAAAACGATATGCTGAGAATATTAATAATATGATTAATAATGCTAAACTTAACCAAAAGAAACTATTGGATGTAATTAATATGTTATTTAGTTTTAAAACAGAAACTTATACCAACAAACAAATTGTAAGAATTAACCCGCAGTTGACAGAAAAGACGCTTCAAGAAATTATAGAGAAAACTAGGCGTATTATTATTGATTTATATGTCAGATGTGAAACCGATTATGTGGAAGGAATCAAATTATACGAAAGTATTGTACAAAAAAAAATACTTGAAACTACACAAAATCAAATAGATAACCTAAAAAATACGAGAAATAATATCCTAAATAGTAATACTGTATAATAGTAATACTGTATAATAATAGTAATACTGTATAATAATAGTAATACTGTATAATAGTAATACTGTATAACATACAATATACACTTGAATAGAACACCTTTGGTCATTTTACAGTACAGCGGTCATTCAATTCATAATGCAATTTATAAAAACCAAATAATATTTGTATATAGATACATAATCTATTTACAAATTACGGATAACTATTCGATAGTTAATATTTATTTACTAATACATCAAAACAAATCAATTTAATTGTTGTTGTTGTTATTTTGTTGTTGTTGTTGTTGTTGTTGTTGAGATAATCTTTTGCGTAATTTATGTTCTTGCTTTTTAAGCGTCTTGGTTTTTTTGTGGCACTTCTTCAAAGCATTTCTAGTTTTCTTGATCTTCTTCATGTGAACCTTCTTACTCTTGTTGTTCCTCTTCTTACCGGTTCTGTTTTTTTTACTTCTGTGTCTTCTTCCCCCCCATACATTTTTTTCCTCGCAACACCATTTCTTGTCGTCGTCCCATATTCCCTCTTTCGCTCTACACATTTCTCCAGTACCCGCAGAAATAGTTTGTTTCGTACAGTCCGGCATTTTTATATAATATAACGAGAGAAAAACTAAACAAATAGGTTCCTAAATTAGGTTATATGTTTAACTATTTAATTACTATTTGTATATAGATACATAATCTATTTACAAATTACGGATAACTATTCGATAGTTAATATTTATTTACTAATACATCAAAACAAATCAATTTAATTGTTGTTGTTGTTGTTGTTTTGTTGTTGTTGTTGTTGTTGTTGTTGTTGTTGTTGTTGTTGGTTTAATCTTTTACGTAATTTATGTTCTTGCTTTTTAAGGGTCTTGGTCTTTTTGTGGCACTTCTTCAAAGCATTTCTGGTTTTCTTGATCTTTTTCATGTGTACCTTCTTACTCTTGTTACCCATCTTCTTGTTAGATCTGTTTTTGTTACTTCTGCGACGTCTTCCTCCTACGCTGGCGTTGGAGTTGGACTTCAAGTTCATACTGTTCATTACGCTGGACATTTTTATATAATATAACGAGAAAAAAATATAAACAAATTAGGTTATATATTTATCTATTTAATTACTAATTTTACTAAATATTTAATTACTAATTTTACTAAATATTTAATTACTAATTTTACTAAATATTTAATTACTAATTTTACTAAATATTTACTAACACATCGCAAAACATCCAACTATTTTTATTTAACGAACGTATTCTATCATCCTAAATGTCCAGGGTTATTTCCTTTGATACTTTCTTGATGATTTTGCTCTCTTGTTCATCATCATTACAACCTTTGCCACCCATCGCTTCCACCATAAGCTTGTTATACGTGTCAGAGTGTTTGGATTCTGATTTAGTACAGTCAGGGTGTTTCTCTTTAAACTCCTGTAATAACCTTGCGTTTTTATGTGCAACATGCTTTATTGCCTTGCGAATCTTGGGTTTATCCCTTGTTTCTTTGTCCCACTTATCATCGTCTTTGACGTACAATACTTCTCTCTTCGCATCTGTGCAGTGTACAGGGCGCTCAGTAACATCCATGTCTTTCAAATTCTTTATAATAATGTTAGACATACCATTCACATAACCAACATCTTCCATTTTCTCCAAGTCGCTAAGCTGTAGTTGTAAGTTATTAACAAAATCCATAATATTCATGGCATTTTTGCACGTCTCATTCAAAAAGAATTGTAGGTTGAATGTTTTATTGTGACTGTTTGTAGTGTTATGTGTTCCTTTCTTAAGAAGTTCCATAACCTGATTTTGCGTTTCCAATACTTGGTTTTGTGTTTCCATTAACATTTGTTTGAAATCACTATTCTCTTTCATAAGTTCGCTATTTTGTTTCAAAACACTCATTACTAGTTCTTTATCTACAACTAAGTTTTCATGTAATTTACTAGGTTGGATTGTTTCATTACTCTCCTCCATTAATAATTTACATTTGTGTTTGTGCTTACATAATGATGACGCATGTTTATATACTTTACCACATTTACAAATAAAATTAGGGACAAAATTAGGGACAAAATTAGATATTATGTTAGTATTTGTCCTCAGATGATGTTTACGTGTCAAAATATGTTTATTATAATCTTTGGATGACACGGTAAAATAGTTGCAGTTTTTACATGAATATATTGGTGTATTTTTGGGGGATTTTTTATTAGCCATTATTAGTATATATTATACTAACAAAAAAATCCCTAAATATTTTACATAACAAAACTATTTTTGTTAAAAAAATATGCTAACAAAATAGATCGCTGAAAATCGGGATTGTGAGCATTATGCTCTGATGTGAGTTTTTGAGTTTTTTTCAGGGGTTTTGTCGGCAATTCCCAAAATTGGACATTATTTTTGTCCATTTTTGAAAATTGCAAAATACTTTCGGATAAAAAAAAACGCTCAACTGCGTTAAAATCCGAGGGTATGAATATTTAGGAATATTTGAAAATCACTCGTTCAACTCGGTGAGTGTAATTTCCTTTGATACTTTCTTGATGATTTTGCTCTCCTGCTCGTCATCATTACTTCCTTTGCCACCCATCGCTTCCACCATAAGCTTGGTATACGTGTCAGAGTGTTTGGATTCTGATTTAGTGCAGTCAGGGTGTTTCTCTTTAAACTCCTGTAATAACCTTGCGTTTTTATGAGCAACATGCTTTATTGCCTTGCGAATTTTGGGTTTATCACTCGTTTCCTTGTCCCACTTATCCTCGTCTTTGACGTATAATACTTCTCTCTTCGCATCAGTGCAGTGTACAGGGCGCTCAGTAACATCCATGTCTTTCAAATTCTTGATAATAATGTTAGACATGCCATTCACATAGCCAATATCTTCCATTTTTTCCAAATCACCTAGCTGTAGTTGTAAGTTATTCACAAAATCCATAATATTCATGGCATTCTTGCACGTTTCATTCAAAAAGAAATTCAGGTTGAAGGTTTTGTTGTGACTGTTGGTGTTGTGCGTACCATTTTTAAGTAGTTCCATAACCTGATTTTGCGTCTCCAATACTTGTGTTTGTGTTTTCATAAGCTGTGACTGTAAATCTGTATTTTGTTTCAAAACACTCATTACCAGCTCTTTGTTAATCACAAAGTTATCAGAACCATCTATTAGATTGTTAATATCAACACCTCCATCAAAATCAGAACTAACATCACACTTTTGTTCATGACGCCATAAGCCAGACCTATCCTTGTAACATTTTTTACAATTTCTACAAGTATGCGTAGTCGTACTTTTTGGTACTTTTTTGTTGCCGTTTGTTGCCGATTGCCTTTTTTTGTGCTTATCGGTTGTAAGATGTCTATCAAAGTGACTTTTACGTGACGTTATATAGTCACATGTTATACATTTGTGTATTTCGGTACTTTTTGGTACTTTTTTCGTTGCCATTTGTTGCTATATTAGCAACAGAAAAAGTACCTAAATTATTTTTCATAGGAAAATATAATTCGCAAAAAAAAATATGCTAACAAAATATTCCGTTGAAAAATGAAAATAAGAGCATTATGCTCTGATGTGAGTTTTTGAGTTTTTTTCAGGGGTTTTGTCGGCAATTCCCAAAATTGGACATTTATTTTTGTCCATTTTTGAAAATCGCAAAATACTTTCGGATAAAAAAAACACTCAACTGCGTTAAAATTCAAGGGTATGAACATTTAGGAATAGTTGTATGGGAGTAGTTTCACTCTTTCAATCAATAACGAATAAGTGAAATTAAATGCATTTATCATGTTATGCTAAGAATTATTATTTTTGCGTTAGATGTATGTGAGGTATTATTTGGATTTTATGTCATTTATGATGAAGTAGGAGTACTATAGAATAATTGTTTTGTCGTATCTGATATATCGTCACTAATAGGATACACCGCGGGGTCATTAACTATAGCTCGTATTTGTGTTAATAATCTAGTGTTAATATCAGGTATATCCTTACCAGAAGGATCAGTAGTAGTAGTAGTATTGTAAAAATACACTTTAAGAATACTGTTTTTTGTTACACCACCAAATAACCCAATACCAGCATTCATACCTGTTGTATTACCTAAAAATGAAATTGATGATCCTGAGTCTGATGATCCTGATGATAGTGCTGTACAGTTTGCGAATGCAAGATTACGAATAGATACAACACCTGTACCTAAAGTAATTGAATACAAAGATGTGCAACCCTCAAAAGCCCTTGCACCAATATTTGTTACACTTTCAGGTACAGTAATTGTTGTTAAACTAGTACACCCGCTAAATTGTTCATCTGGAATTATAGGAACATTCGCACCTATACTGACAATTGATAAAATAGTACAACCCATTAAGCTACCATTACCTATTGTACCAATACTATTGGTTATATCCATAATCTTTAATGGAGTATCCTTAAACGCCTCTGGACCTATACTTGCAAGATTAGTTGGTGTAGTAAATGGTGATATAGCACTACTTTTAAATGCAGACCCACCAATAGATGTTACAGAATCTGGTATAGTAATTGATGCCAACGCCGAACATGACTCAAATACTGAATCCCCAATCGTTCTAAGTAGTGGGGTAGTTGTATTCATGGTTACAGTATTTAAAAGTGAACATCCTCTGAAACAATTACTATCGATATGGGTTACATTATCTGGTATAGTAATTTTTTTTAAATTACTACAATTCTCGAAAGCACTAATCCCAATACCCGTAGTATTTGTTGATAAAGTAACAGCTGTTAAACGAGTACACCCTGCGAATATAGCACTAGGAATAATTGTAATTTTAATAGGTATAGTTGCACTTACTAGACTGACACATTTTTCAAAGATGCCACTACCTAACCTTACATCGCTGTCTGGTATTGTAACAGATGTTAATCCCGAATTCCTGAATGCAAAACTACCTATACTTGTAACATTACTTATCTGATTACCTGATGGATCAGTAGTAGTCTGAAATGTAATTGATGTTAAATTTGTTGTATTATTAAAGGCACCATCAAAAATAGTAGTAACAGTATCCGGAATAGTAAAATTATTAGCTGAGTTTCCTGTAGGATAATTCAGTAATGTTGTAATATCTTTATTATAAAGTACATTTACACTATCACCAAAATTATTACTAAAGTAGCCATTACCAGAATCAACTATTATTGAAGTCACACTTGTACAATCACGTAATGCATCTATGCCGATAAATGTAACACTACCTGGGATAGTAATTGAAGTTAAACCTGTACATCCCCTAAATGCAGAATTACCAATAGTAGTAACGCTACTACTTATACCAACAAACGTTAAATTCGTGCAATTAGTAAAAGCTAGATTGGCTATTCTAACACATGATGTTCCAAAAGTTACTCTCTTTATCCCGGTTCTTGTATTACCATAATCAACACTTCTCACTGTTGAAGAATTAGTAGAAATAGTAGTGTCATCAATAAAAGTAAATACCGTATCGGTGCTCATAATATATATATAATACTACTATTTTATTTTTATTTTATAATTATAAAATTATAATTTAACTTCTAAATATTCAAAGCATTTAGTGTTTTTGTTGAATATATCATTTTTTAAGGTTTCAAAACTAGTACGTCATCATCATATATCAACTTGCCAGATGGTTTGTATTTATCTATTGGTGTATATTCCTTTTTATTACTTTTAGTATTCGGCATATTGGAATTATCAGGAAAGTTTAATAATGCATTATTTGGGTTGTCATCATTCGTATTTGTTAATTTCATAGGGTTGTTTATTGCATATGGTCTGTTATCATTATCATTATTATCGTCATTATTAATTTTTTCGCCATACTCATTCACTACTATACCAGTTTTCTTTTTCAATTCGTTACGTACATATGATGGTACCCAGTGCATCCACGATATAAAAAGCATATTGGGATGTATATATCGAACAATAAATCCATTTGTTTTAAGTTTATCGATTACATAAGCTATACAAGCACCTTGGTCATATCTTGGAACACCTATTATCATTTCAGGAACAACATACCAGCAATACTGAATCTCTTTGCTTTGTCTAGATGTTGTTTTTATTTTTACATGTATACGATTTAGAATTTTGTTGAATAGCTCTAATTTATTCATATCAGCTTGCTTTTTACCTTCATATAAGTCGTCTATGTTTATTTTATCCGTAAAGTTATCTACATTTTCTAGTGTAAATATATTGGCCATATTAAATATCGTAGAAAAAAAAGTAATTAAAGATATGTATTGAAAGAAATTTATTATGACTATTACATCACTAGTTATGTCTTCTGGAGGGACAAACGGATATCTTATACTAGGTGCTATAGAATTACTTACACAGAATAAACATATTGACTTGAATAATATAACATCTATGTATACTACTTCAGCGGGTTCTCTTATTGGTATATTATTATCTATGGAGAAAAACGTAGATACTATACGTGATTATGTGTTAAACTTCCCAATTAAAAACATATTTAAATATGATGTTGACAGTATTGTTGAATTATACAATAATAAAGGTATTTTTGGCGAAGAAGTTATTTTAAAATTGTTAAAATCATTTTTTGATGCTGCAAATATTTCGCATACTATAACCTTACGTGAATTTTATGAGTATTCAGGCATAGAACATCATACATTTACGTTTGATTTCAATAGTTTCAAGATAATAGATATATCATATAAAACTCATCCAAATTTATCACTAATAACTGCATGTTATGCGTCGAGTGCAATACCAGTATTATTTGAACCAACATTTATTGATGATATGTGTTGTATAGATGGGTGTGTTGGATGCGGTTATCCTATGTATTATGCAATTAAGGATGGAAAAAAGGAATCAGAAATTGTTGGTATTGATGTATCTGATTTCCGTACACCTAGTATATGTATGAATGGAGATACTGATATTATAGAATACACAACATCTGTTGTAGGAAGAATCCTTCAAGAGTTTTTGAAGGTTTCCAATCTTTCAAATGGTGGTGATATGGCTAGTAATAAAAACATACTTCAATTTAAATTAAATGGACCTTACATATCTATTGATTCATGTACGTTGTGTATAAATAATCTAGAAGACCGAGAGGTTCTTTTCAATATGGGTAAAGAGCAAGCTATAAAAATACTCGAAGAATTCCAAAATAAAGAAAATAATAACCATATATCTGTTGATGTTGATGTTGATGTATCGAATGAAATATCTAACAATTTATCATTATCAGTTTCGAATGATGTATCACCATCAAAAGAAGTATCAGAACTATCATGTGAGTTGTAAATCAATATCATAAAATAAAAATTATGAAATTGATTATTGTGAGTATTGTGAGTATTGTGAGTATTGTGAGTATTGTGATTATCGATTGTGATGGAATTATGATTGTTGTTGTGGTGGGGCTAACACAGTTTGAATGAATTTTTCAAGTGTTTTAGGGTGTGGCTTAGCGTCATATTCAATCACCTTACCATCCTTTATCATTTTAATTGTAGGGAACCCTTCGATGTTGTATTTATCCATCATTTTCTCTACTTGCGCATTCTCGCTACTACAATCAATATCTGTAAATACTAATGTATATCCATTAACGGTTTTACCTGTATATTTTTTCTCAAATTCGTCCATAATGGGCTTTGCCTTTTTCGAATGTGGACACCAGTCAGCATAGAAGAAAAGTATTTCAACATCGTTGATTGGTGGAGGGCTCTGTGGGTTTCCAGTACCCTCCTTTAGCTCTTTATTAGCCCTATATGTCGCCTTATTCGTAGGTACCACGTAAAAATAATAATAAGCTAGACCAGCAACTATAAATAATGCGGCTGCTAATACTAGCATCATAGTAGTTAAATTGATACCTTTCATAGTACTCGCGATACTACTAGTATTCTCTGTAATATTTGCGACTGGATTATTCTTCATATTCATATTTGGCATCATACCTCCTAAAAGCTTACCACCTACTCTTTGTAATATGCCACCAGACATTTATATACACTTGGTAAATTATCATTTTCTTTTTAACGAATATAAACGTTTATCGCTATAGTATACAATACAAAATTAAAGATGGTATTACGTTGTAAATCAGGAAAATTAATTATAATAAACAAATATGATTTTGTTAATGATAAGTTATATTATGAAAAAATTATAGAATTACTCTGTAAAGAATGATTACATCGTAAATTATTATTGTTTATGAAAAGAATGATTTTAGTATGATTATTATTAATATAATACATGCACCTATTATCACATAATTACATGCTAGATTGGTTTGTAAGTGTGTATTAATTACATCATTATTGTTATCTACAGTACTATTCATAATGTCAATCTGCATTTTTATCATGTAAATTGCATATATGATTATAAGTATAGATATTAGCTTTAATAATACACATGTTTTACCATAATTCGCTAACGGAGTAAACATTACTATGATTAATATTATTGCAGCAATCGCTATAGATGCGCTGACTTGATTTGTATATGTTGAGAGTGATAATATGTTTTTATTCATACTAATAGCAAACAAATTATTTTTTGTATTTTTATTTTTTGTATTTTTATTTTTTGTATTTTTATTTTTTTATATATAATTTATATACAGTATATATAGTACTATGGTTACTTATAAAAGAAAAATAATGAATAAAGCGTCTAGACATAAAACACAAAAACTAGATAAGAATACATCGAAGGTGTATACAAAAAAAGATTACATATCTAGTGATGGTATGCTAACATCTGTTTGGGGTCCGGCGATGTGGCATTACTTACATACCATGAGTTTTAATTATCCTAATAATCCTACTAGAGAAGATAAGAAGTATTACAAGGATTTTATTCTAAATTTAGTTCATGTATTACCATGCAAATATTGTCGTACGAATTTGTGTAACAATATCAAAGAATTACCTATTACAAATAGTGTAATGAAAAACCGAAACAGTTTTTCTAGATATGTCTACAAGCTACATGAGTTAGTTAACTTAATGCTTAAAAAGAAATCATCTTTGAAATATTGCGATGTAAGGGATAGATATGAACATTTTAGGGCGCGTTGTACAGAAGAACCAGATAAAGTTTCAAGAAATGTTATTCACAAAAATAGAAAAACATTAAAAAATATTACTAAAGAAAAAGGATGCAGAACACCTTTGTATGGTGTAAAGTCAAAATGTATAATTAATATTGTTCCACATACACGAAAACACAAAGATTCAATAGAGATTGACAAGAAATGCATAAAGCATCGCTAATTGTATTACTATAATCATTATCTTAACATAATTATTTAGATAATGATAAATTGTTATTATTTTACACCTTTTACATAACAATCATACTTAACTTCCGAATGTACTAAAGTCGTTTAAGATTGGTTGAGGTAAATATTTA
>Ga0233412_10000379_pt1 | contig 25855 bp, 21 predicted proteins | sample Na_anoxic_4_MG_FD_180667 | JGI IMG/M metagenome (GOLD analysis project Ga0233412, IMG submission 180667) | Seawater microbial communities from Saanich Inlet, British Columbia, Canada - Na_anoxic_4_MG | ecosystem: Environmental > Aquatic > Marine > Inlet | place: Canada: British Columbia...
TGCCTCCACCCCCGCAATCGCCTTGGCGGTCTCACCCTCGGCAGTGAGCGCGCGGAACTCCAGCCTCAGGTCAGGCAGCGGCGTGAAGTTGTTGCTCGGGCGACGAGACATCCACGCGAAACCAACGACCGTCAGGAAGACGAGACCAACGAACGGCCACCAGCGCCTGATCCACTTGATCATCAGCTCGCCCACACCGTGAAGCTAAACGTGTACGTGCCGCTGCCGTTGTACGGCTGCAGCGGCCCTGCGGCGACAAGACTAGCCGGATTGCCTATGCCTGTAGGTACAAAGTGTGCGTAGGTCTGCTGCACATATGTCCGTATGTTCATAATGCCACGCTCTGTAAGCGCGGTAGGGTCCATCGAACCGCCTATCGACGCGCCGGACACAACCTCAACCGTGGCGACGACGCTCGCTGTAGTTAGTGCCGGGTTATTGAACGTAAGGACCGGGCAGCGGACAGTGACCGTGTCGTACGATCTGGTGGCGACGCCTGTGGAGATGATGTTTACTCCGTCGTGAACGGTAACTGTGTAGCCGGTCGCTAGATTCACGCCTACATGTGAGAAGGTCACGCGCGCCCACGCAATAGGCACTTTTGCCGGCATGATACGGGTCGGTGAGATGGAGGTGCTGGACGCTGGATAGGCGCTCTCCAATCGCATCGCGCTCGTACCGCTGTACAGATCCAACAATCCACTATTGACGTCAATAAACTGCCGCAGCTCCCAATCCGGCGCGCCAGTTGTTACGTCAGACCAAGTAGATGCGGCGGCGCTGCGCTTCAGTAGGTATACACCTTCCTGCCCACCGAGCGCCCCGTCGATGTCGTACCGCTTGGCGTAGGCATCTACAGCCGTGTCGTCGTGAGTCCAAAGTCCCGTCGCGTTGCTCCACGAGGCGTTCCACGTGGTCTCGTACGAGCCGTCCTTGTGTCGGTACTTCCGCATCGTCGCGCTCGCGACACTCGCGTTTTCGGAGTACATGACCAGCGTTCGGGTGTTGGCGATCGGATCGTTGAACACCGGGATGTTCAACCGAGCGCTGAGACTCTCAACATTGTCTGCGAGGTAATCCTTACCGAGCGTCGCGAAGTTTGCGTACAACCGGCGCCAAGACTGAGTAGCCTCACCAAGGTCGAGGTTGTTCGTCTGCGCAGCGTCTGGGTGGAGATGCCCAAGCATCGTACCCTGCGCGCTCGCGCTGCCTTCACGGCTGAGCTTATCGCTCGCCAGGTTCGTCAGACTCGCAACTGTGCTCCCAGAATCGAAGGTCGGCAGCGCGGTTGACCACAGCCCGTTCACCACACCGAGCATGTCCTGCACTTGGCGGTTGATGCCACGAATCCAGCGCGCAAATCCAAACACGCCGTAGGTCGCTCGCGCCGCATCTCGGTCGTTGGCGATGCCCCAATCCGTATCGTCGATCTGGAAAGGTGTTGCTGCGTCGGCGCGCCCCTCGAAGTAGAAGTTGCGCTTGTCACCGACGTCGACGTTGCCGGCGTCGGGTGTGATGGTAGCGATCTGAATCCAAGGCTCTCCGGGCGACGTGATCTCAATGGCCACCTCGAAGTCGTCGATGAAGCGCGTCGGAGTCGTACGGACGACCTCGGTCGGCGTAGCAGCGGCCGAGTTCCAAAACACGCGGTTGCCGATCTCCTCTTCGAGCGCAGTGAACTTGATGTACACCCCATGCAGCACAGCAGGGCTCGTCGCACCGCTTACGTCGATCGTGATGGCGTAGCCAGGCCGCGTCGTCAGGATGGCGCCATACTCCGTAGCCCCATCAAGCTGGTAGCCTAAGATGGCGGTGCCTCCATTGATCGTGACCACCGCGCCGACCTTGGAGACGCCGAAGCCACTGAGGACGTATCCTCTCGCCTGTGCGGCGGTGCCGTCTGTACTACGGTCACGGTCCTCACCGATGAGCGCGCCGTCTCCTACTTGAGTGACAGACTTGAATTGTGATGTGCGCGCCTGGAACTGGAAGTCTGGGTAGTCGATCCGCTGCCCAGGTCCTACGCGGAGGTATTTCTTATCACGAGGCATCTTGTTTTCTCCTTAGACGATGTGCGGCCCTGCGGTGTCACGGAAGAACCTGAACAGGTCTACGTGTACTCCAGCAGCGGTGATCACGTCCATAAGCCCCTGGAGCCATCCAGGGCCGGCGCCGCCATTTAGGTAGAACGGGAAGTACTCATACGCAGGGGTTCCGACCCGCGCTGCGTTGACGGCGGTGTCGTCCAGCACTTGTGCAGACAGCACGCGCGTATAGCGGACCTCCAGCAGCGGGCCCAGTTCGTTGGGGTACTCCGTGATGGAGATCGGCAACGGCTCAGGCAACTCGTACGTCGTACCTGCGACGAGTGTCACGCGGTCGGTAATTTCCAAGTCGAGCGGACCGAAAGCGCCGAACTGCGGATCGCTGATGCGCCAGTCGGCGTCGATCGTCGGCGCCAACGTCCCACTGGCAGCGCTGATCGCGGCGAGTCGCACGCGATTGGATGTGAACGTAAACGCTGAGATGTTGCTGCCAGTCACCGCAGCGCCGGTCATCGGGTTGATGATCGCGGCGATCGTCCCCGTAACGCCGTTGTTCTCTCCGGACTCGAACTTGAACTCGCGCCCCACGTCGTAGGGGTAGGTGAATACGTTGCCGACAGGACGCTGGGATTCTTCGAGCTGGTCCAGGTAGCGCCGAACGTAGACCTCCTCAGGTCGGTCCGGCGTAACGGTCGCCGTGCCGTACTCGATCGGACCTCGCACGACGGTGATGTTGGGCGGCCCTGCAGTATGCGAGACGACCTCCCATTCGCCGAAGGGCGCGTTAGCGAGCGGAGGCCAGGGCGATTCACCAGTCCGCTGGGTTTGCGTAACTGGTGACCGTGCGGTCGTAATGCGCAGCAGGTCGCCCGCAACCGCGCCGGTGAACGGGTCGGTCGCAAGGTTGTTGGAGATCTGATTCGGCGCGACTGTCTTTACGTTGTTCAGCGGAGGCCCTTTGGGGCGCAGGTTGACGAAGTCGATGTACGTCTCTGACGCCCAGTGCGCCGACTTCAGCAGCAGCTGTCCAGTCGTGTCCTGCACTGTAATGCGGCGTTCATGCGCACCGCTAAGCGGTAGTAGGCCATACTCCACAGTTGCAACAGTGTGCCCGTCGATCAGCAGCGCAACCGTGTCTTCTTGGGACTTCTGGATCTCGTAGAAGTGCCAGTCCTCCGCGAGGGGTGTATCGAACTGCGTACCGGCGATAATGTTCCCGACCGCGTCGAGAATGCCGCCGTAGCGGTCCGCTCCGTTGAGCCCGAACCCCACTGCGATCTCGCGGGAGCCGTCGGCCAGGTGGAAGCGGAGCTTGTCGGGGATGTCTTGGGTCGCCAGTGCTTTGCAGAAGAGGCCGAAGGAGGATTGCTCAGTCTCTGGAATGACGCGCGCTGGCGCGTAGTACTCGACCCGTGTTACGAGCGCGCCATCGCCCATCTCTAAGTGCGCGCCGTTGGTCACATCGTTCGCGAGCGTTGTCTTAGTGCCCTCTGGGTCTGCAGCGTCGCCGTCGTAGTACCAGATCTGTCGATGCGTTCCATCTCGGCACTCGTCTCGGCAGTCCTCGGAAGGTCGGGCGTACCGCATCTCGGTCTGCGTGCGGATGATCTGCCAAGGCAGATCGCGCCACTCCATATCACCTGTCGCAGAGTCCCTACGGCGCCGACCTTGGCGTAGCCCTTCACGGAACGCGATCTCAATTTCTTGGTCTGAGACGCGCCGTTTGACGTAGCCGATCGTAACTGGATGACTGCCTTGCAGCAGGTCGAACCGATCGCCTGGCAGCGGCAGGTCGCAGCCACCCACAGTTGGGAAGACGCCCACAGCGCCCTCTATAGTCATCGTGTCCGTCGCCGCGCTGTACGTCGCAGTAAGCGCGCCGTTAGGTGCTCCGGGCACAGAGTGGCTCGTCGGGGTGCCCGCCAGGACCATGTTGTACTCGTCAGGCCCTTCAGGTGCGAGGTACGCGCCGTACATGGTGATCGGCTCAAGCGCCGTCGTAAACCGTCCAGTTTCGGGAGCGGGCGCCGGATTGATGCGATCTGCGCGCACGCACTCGCGGCTTTCGATAAATGTCTTACCTGCAGACTGTGTTGGGTTGGCTACGCCTTTGATGAAGATCTGCGCAGGGAAGTTGGTCTCGATTGCGGTCGGCGTCGGTGTTAGCGGAGGCGACGTGATAATTTCTTTGTCCGCGCGCGTGAGGTCCTCAAAGATCTCGTAGTTGCCCGGGCCGAGCATCGCGTCCAGCATCATCTCGATGGCCCACATCGTCCCGAGTGGCGTGTACGCGATAGCTTTGATGAGCTGCCGAAACTTGGTGTCGTCGGGCAGTACGTCGGGGCGATCGACGTTCAGGTTGCGTCCGAGGACACTGAGGTCTTCACCAGCCGCGTAGTCTACGAGGAACGAGCGCCGCATCGTATCGGCGCCTGAGTAGACCTGTGTGTAGTCAACAAGCTCAGTGAGCGTGGGGTAGACCTCAGGAATCGCGTACGTCCAGATCTCTCCATTGAAGTACTCGACGTTGTGGAAATGGTTGGCCCCCTTGGTGGTGTAGCGGAACAGGGCGCCGTCCATGGCGAACACCCCATCGTCGGCCCATCCATGCGTGGTCTCGACCTGGAACGACTGCTTTTGGGCAGCCTCGAAGATCTCCCATGAGCCTAGCTTCAGCCCCTCAAACGCGGTGCTAGCCAACGTGATCTGTGTCGCGGAGTTGCGCACCAAGATCCCGACGGAGGCCGTAGGCGCGAACGTCAGAGGGAAGCTCGACGCATCGTCAACTACGCGGAACTCTGCGCCGACCACGCTCGCTGGGATCGACATCTCCTGCGCGGTGGTCTGCCGTGTCGGCTCGCCCAGGTCGCGGCGAAACACGAGTGTAGGTATAGTCTGGTTGACGACGATGTTGATCTTGGTCGCGTCAGCGGCATCTACTGATGCGGTCTCGACGCCATACGCAACTGGCGACGACACAACGGTAGGCTGCTGCAGACGCGTGGCGCGGAAGCCGCCCAGCCGCGTCACCTCATCGCCAATAGCACTCGTGAGTCCTTCTAGCGGGTTCATGTCTGTGGGTCCTCAAGGTCGATGCGGCGCTTGCCTGCGCGCCACTGCGGAACAAGCAACTCGCGGAAGTTGAGCACTGCAGACTGAAAGTTGTAATGCACGTAGGTGACGAGGCCAGGCGCGGTCTCCGTCGCACCTCCAGGCAAGACGTGTGAAGACTGATGGTTACGCTCGGCTTTAGGCTTGAGCTGCTCGACAAAGACAGCGTAGGGGCCTCCAAAGGGCAGCGGTGGCGTGACAAACGTGCCTGCGCCGGCCGTGATGGCGACCGCACCGTAGTCACCGTCCCAACCGTGGGCGCCGCGATAGCACTGAGAGTCTGCTGAGGTTCCCGTCGGCCCGAGGTAGACGAAGTAGTCGCTATCTACCACGCTCAGCCCGGTGATGGTCACACGGAAGCCTCCGTGGCGCTCTACAACTGAAGGTGTAACCTGAACCGGCACGTAGTCACCTCTAAGTCAACGCAACCTGCGTCGTGTCAGTGCGCGCGACTTGGTCGTCGTTGATGACCGTTACGCCTCGCGTAGGCGCGGATAGCGTGACGTTGTAGACGCCTGGGGTCGCCATGATTTGTTCAATAATCTCACTGCGGATGACGTCCCCAGAGATGCCGAGTCCGTTGACGTACGTCACGACGTTGGCTTCCGCTGCAGCGCGAACCACTGTGCGCTCAAAGCCCCTAGTGATAGTCAGCACACCGGTGACAGCGATAACGCGCTGCGTAGGTGCTTTGACCTGAACGTCGATACCAGCGGCGCGGTAGCCGGGGTAGTTGAGCCGATCATTAGGATCACCGTCCACAACCTTCTGCGCAGCTGAGATCAAGCCAGTGTAGTACTCATAGTCCGCGAAGACCGTGTCGCCGATGGCGAGCGCGGGGTCGAACTTGATGAGCCCGTTGCTCTCGCGCACAGAGTACTGCCCGACTGGCGGTACGCCGCGTACGAGCGCAGTTGCGGCCCCGCCGCTGGTGACCTGGGTCAGCGCCAGCGCGGTGCCGACGACGGGCTTGTTCTGTAGGTACAGGAACTCTTCGCCGCCGGTCGCAGTGTCTGGTGGTGGACCGCCAAGTGACGCGCACATGTTCTCACCTGCCACGAAGTTCAACGTACCTGCGGCCTCTGCGCCGGCACCTGCATTGGGGTTGGTGTACGTCAGCGTCGTCGCCGTCTGCCCTGTAATGAGGAAGATGCCGTTATTGTCCAGCGTGGCGGCGCCGTAGACGCGGATCTGGTTGCCGATCATGTCCGCCGTAAAGCCGGCGAGTGCGAGCGTCAACGTCTGCGATACACCTACCAGTGCGCTGACCGACGCCAAGCCCGTGTCGTTCTGCACTACGTTGACAGCCGCCGACGCTATTGTGGTGTTGTTGCCATCGTCTACGTAGAGCGTCGCCACGCCAGGCTGGTTGATGTCTTCTGCGACGTGGCTGTAGCGAATGACCTTGCCGGTGCCGAGTGGATCTTCAATGCCGAGCACGATGAACGCGAGCGCGTCGACAGTCGAGCGCGGCAGCGACCGGATGATGTTGTTGATGCGCTGGCGAAAAGCATCGTCTGACTCTTGCGCCTGCCCTCCGACAAACGAGACCGGGTTGAAGACCGTCGTGACCCCTGCGGGTCTGCTCGCGAACGCCAGTGGCACACCAGCGCTGGTCGCCGCGATGTTCCCTGCGATCCCAGGCTCTGCAGCTCGGGCTTCAGGGTTGCCGCCGGCGGATAGGCTCGTCGTAGTCTGCCCGGCGTCGATCTGTGCAGCCTCGATGGTCTCGACGCTAACGCCGTCTACGTTCTTCGCCGCAGTTCCTGCAGGGATCGCAACCACACCACCTGCAGCCGCACGCGTAAACTCTAGCGTCCCGATCGCGCGCCGTGCGCCGATGCGCTGCACAGTCGCACCGAGGATCTCCTTAGCACGCTCGTCCAGGTCGTCCGTAGCGGCTCGCTGAAAGTCGAACAGGTCCGCCAGCCGTGTAAACTGGTAGTAGACCTCACTGATGTCTGTTGAGACCGCGCCAATCAGGTGCGCCAGCGTACTGGCTGCACCGACGTCTACGAGTCCAGTACGCGCGACCAGTGCGTTGATGATATCGCGTTGAATCTCAACCTTCGTTTTTTGCTGTGCTTTAGGCATGCCTACCTCGGGAGCTTCGGTTCGATACGAATCTTTTGGTCAAGACCATATACGACGGCGTCCATCTCGACGTCGAGCTGATCTGGTGTCGGGCTTCGCAGCTCTACGCCAAGAACTTCTGCGATGCGCAGGTCTGCGCGCACGGCTTCGGCGAGGCGCAGCCTCATAATCTCGTCCGAGACGAGGCCACGGGGGCCGCCTACAGTCGGTAGATAGCCTAGCGTAGGAAACAGCGCTGACGTGTCGCGCTCTGTCGTCAGGCGTGTCCGCATACCTTGCTTGAGGTTATCTAAGCCGCTGACAAGTTTGAAGTCTTGCTGGTCTCCGGTGAGCACGAGGTCGAAGGTAGGGTCTCTCGCCGCCGCCGCGCTATCGACCTCTACTTGGTCTAGCCGGAAGTCTCTACCGAACAGCCGGTCGTGCTCGGGCGAATCAACAGTCGCGCCGACGATAATCGGGAGTGTGCCGACAGCAGAGCTACCAGCATCGTCTACCGGGATTGAGATCTTTTCGCCGGGCCGCAGCGTGCCAGGTACACCAGCGACCGAGATGTATGGAGGGCGCAGTCCATTGAGCGCTGCGATCTCACGGTAGCGCGACGAGTCTCCTAGTAAGCGCTGCGCGACTGTGAAGATCGTATCGCCTTGCCCGATGTTGTACTGCCGCGTAGTGGTGGGCGGGGGTGGAACAGATGTGCGGCCTCGCGCCTGGTCTGCAAGCGCTGAGCCTGGTCCGGGCCCAGTGCCTTGCGCCTCGACTTGCGTAAACGTCTGCGGCGGCGGCACTGCCGCAGCCTGCTCTGCTGTCACTAGCGTCCTTGCGTTCGCGGACACCTGATCCAACTTGCTGTTGAGGCTGCGCTGGAAGTCTTCGCCGAAGAGCGAGAGCCCTTCGACGCCGCGCCGGATGTCCACCATGCTTTGGATCACCGCTGCAGGGATGCCAGCGCTCAAGAAGATAACTGCGTTCTCTAGCGCGTCAGTGATCTGGTCTAACGCGGAGACGAGCTGGCTGACCATCTGGAACGGCATCTGGATGAAGTCCGTAACACCTTCGATGAAGCTCTCTACCGCCGACACGACGGAGAGCGCCTCGTCGATAATTGTACCGAGAGATTTGACGGTGTTGATCGTGTTACGGACCGCGTCAGTGACTGCGTTGATGGCCCCACGAATCTCAGCAATCGCGCCCCGGACGGCGTTGATCTTGCTCCGCAGTGACTTCGCCTTGCTGACGACGGTTCGCGGATCAAAGATCCCCCTCTCGTGCGCCGCCTCTGTCTCTAGGTACCACTCTGCCCGATCGACAGCGAGCAGCTCGATAGAATAGAAGTACTCTGTGCTGCGCGCAGCTGTGCGGCTGACTGCGAAGCTGCGCGGTATAACGAGCCAGCTCTGCTGGTCCTTAGCGTTGTGCCAGTGAAGCTGCGTGCGCTCAGCAGTCTCAGGGTTGAGCTTCGCGTCTGAGTACCTACGGAAAATTGTATCTTGCAGCAGCTGGAGCTGGCGCTGGCCAGACAGCCCCAAAGGCGAAGTGACCCCCTGCGTAACATTTCGCACAGGATAATTACGCGCCGCTAAGTGAGCGTGGACGCCGGGGGACACTTGTAGTTTTCGTGGGCGGAACCCTGTTGTACCTGAGATCCTGATCGTACGCGCCAGTACGCCCGTCTCCTCGACGAACAGCCCTCCGCCGAGTGTGGGCGTGAGTGCTACAGTAAATGGCTCCGAGATAGAGTACTGCTGCGGCGCCAGCATCAGAGGAAAAAAGCTGCTGCGAGCAGCAGTTTGACGCCAGCCTCCTTGTACCAGCTCGAACATGTAGAGGAATTGGCGGAAGAACCGGTCGTCGCCGGTAATTGCCTGGCGGCGGCGCTCCCTCTCTCTATTGGTATCGTCAAGTGACATCGCGCGCTCCTGAGTTTACCAGACTAGAGCCAGTTCACGGGCGCTGCGCCCCCGGTAACGGTCGTGCCGGTAACAAACCATGAATGCCAGGTTGTGGCCAACTTGCTGGCTGCGTCTGCTGCCGTAGGGCCTGGCGGAATCCTAGACGCTACCTGCAGGGGCGTCATGGCCAGTACCGTCTGCCCCGTAACAGGAGGAGGTGGCGTCACGACAACTCCCGGTGGTGACGGCACGCCGATAAAGCCGGTGAACGCTGCGAGGCTGAGATCCAGCGCCGTCGTCACCAGCTCAAATGTAGTGCTGGTGACCAGCAGCGGGGTGAGGGTGCTCCGCATGGCGCCCTCGGCCGCGTCTAGCTGCGCAGGCGTTACGCCTGTCGGGTTGGTGACGCTCGCGAAGTAGTTCCGGACGGCGCGGGCCCAGTTCGCAGCCGCTGCTGCAGCATCTGCAGGTGGGGTATACGAGGGGGCCTGCGTATCAAGGACGATCAGCAGCTCCGCCTCCAGTGTGGCAGCGCTCAGCGGCATGGCTACTCTGTCGTGACCTTCTTGGACAGGGCGCCACTGGCCGTCAGCGGTTTCGGAGCGACCGAGGGGCCCGTAGGTCCGAAGGGGGTCGACAGCGAGATCGTACTGGTCAGGTACTCGTCGAGCTTCTTTCCGAGCACCACAGGCTCCGCAGCTACGTCAGACGCAGGCTTCGCGCCGGCGCCTAAGGTCACACCGGCAGTCGCCTTGAGGTTGACGGTCTTCGTCTGGACGTTCACCACAGTTTCGACCGACGGGTCGGTATTTGTGGTCTCCAGTCGAATCTCCCGCTCGGTCAGTAGGCGCGCCAGCTCGCCCTCTATCGGCAGCCCTGTCTCCGCCTCGATCGCGCCCTCGTCAACCAACTGCAACGTCTGATTGCCTGCCAGGATAGACACCTGTCCATTCATCATCAAAGTGAACCCGTCCGTAGACGGCTCGATGGTCATTCTCGACGCACCTTCACCCTCGCCGAACGCGAAGGTGACTCCAGAGTTGGCCTTGAGGTTGAACGTGACATTACCTGCGAGCGCGGTATTTCCTGCAGACGCAGACGCAGACGCTACTTCTGTGCCGCTCGCCTCCTGCCCGCCTCCGCCCTCAGACGTAGTGTCTCCGGAGCGCCCGAGATTGGCGCTGGTAGTATCGACCACAAAGCTGCCGCTTTGGTCTATGCCGCAGTAGCTGCCTTGGTGGATGTCGTAGCTGACCGATGCGTCCGCGACGTGAGGCGTAACGCGCTCGCCTAGCACAGCATCCGCGCCGACCCCTACATCCGCCGATGGGTGTGGTAGGTAGGCAACAAGCACCGGTGTTGACTCCCGCCCATCAAGGAAGCCTACCAGAATATGGTCGCCGTCCATGTAGACCGGGTCGATCGTTGAGCGGTCTCCACCTCCTCCGCGCGTGTTCGTAGAAATGGTGCCCTGTGTCTTGCGCGGGATGCGCAGCGTAGCTTCGTGAATCCCAGCGTAGGGGTACGTGACGAGGATGCCTGTGATGAGGCTGACGCCATGGGAGCCGTACGTGTATGCGTCACAGTACAGCGCCTTGCTTTGCGTCTGCTCATCCAGGCGCGAATACACGTCAGTTACTACAGCGCGCACATGTTCTGTGTAGCGGTGCGCGGCGTAGCGCTCCGGATTGCCTTCTGGCCCGTAGCTCGGGGTCACCACGCCGCCGCGTGCAATTCCTGTTGTCGTTGAGCTTTTGCTGTACTTCGACATGATTCAATACGTGTATTTCGGTTTGCGCTTCGTGGCCCACGCCTTCTCGAAGCTTTTGTCGTACACAGCGTAGATGTAGTTGAGCATCCCTATCGTCTCCGCGACCGGGTTGCCGACGCCGGCGAATCTCTCGACGCGGGTCTTACCAGGCATGTACGTGTCTATGTTGGAGGGCTGGAGCTGCCCGATCCCGATCGCATGGCTGGGGTCGCTGTACTCAGTCCATGCCCGCACCTTTCCGTTCGCGAGCGTCTCTGTTTTTTCTTTCGCGGTCCGCTTCGAGATGCCGAAGTTATTGACCGAGGCTGAAGGGTCTGCGGCCTTGGCATCGAGCTGCGCCCACACGGTCGGCCATAGTGTCACGTTGCTGATCTTCCAGACTTTATTCGGATACTTATAGTTCGGACGGCCGATCCAACCGTCGGACTCTCCTGGCACCTTTGCAGCAGTAGCGGTCGCCGGGACGCCGTAGATGATGTTCTCCATAAGGGTCAGCTCGTGATCTGTAAGCTCACGTCCCCATTTAGACAGCTTCGCAGCCTCGTCCAGCAGCGCGCGAATCGCGGCCCCCTTAGCGTACCGCACGCCTGTTGTTAGCCTGCTACCGACGACCGGCTGAGCCACCACAGGTGCGTCTCCTGTAACGCCACCGAACTCGACAGGTTTACCCAGCTCGTAGCGATCAAGCTCTGTGTTTAGCCGTGAGATAAACGTCTCTCCACCTGCCGCGAGTTCAGGCCCAACCCAGCCGCGTGAGACCGTTACGCTTGTGGCCGTTTGCGTCTCTGACCAGCTGTGCGTTACGCCGTCAACGTAGTACCACTCATCCTGCGCAGGTGACGGCCCGTGGATATGTAGTTTCTGCCCTACGCGAATATCTGGGCGCAGGATCAGATCAACAGTCCCCGTCAAGAACAGGTGGTTGAGGCACAGCCAATCCCGAATGCGTTCACGATACCGCGCGGAGACGCCGAGGAAGTCGCTATTGGAGCCGTCTAATGTCGTCGGCACGTACATTGTCTGCACGACGTGCCTACGGACACCGTGCGCTTGCATGGATTGTGGATTCCACAACGGCTGCTGAAAGCCCCGGAGTGCTGCGCCCAGGCTCTGCGTCAAGAGTGGCGTGACGTAGAAAGCGTTTCGTCGCGCGGCCCCTGAGCGCGCGACGCGCTTGCCACGAACCTGGCGCTCGGGCACCTCATACTCCGTCAGTTGTTCAAACCATGGACCACTGTCGATCGCCTCAAGCACACCGGGCTCGGATCTCCGTGAGTACGTCGGGAAGGGCTTGTCACGTAGGATCAGCGCCATCCGCGAGTCTCCAGCGCGCACCGACTCCATGTTCTTGAAGTACCGATCTTCGGGATGGAGCAGGTCACAGTAGAAGTCGCACAGCGCTAGGTCAGCCCAGGTCTGTAGCAGCTCCCAGAATACTCTGTCTGGCCCAGGGCCACTGAACGTCAGCGAGTTCACATGCTGACGCGGTGGGTCGTCTCGGATCCACGCTCGCGAAGCTGTGCCGTCAGGGCTGAAGCGCAGGTGATCAATGAAGCTGAGGGGGCTATCACCAATGCCGTTAAGGCGTGCCGACTTCATGCTATTGGGGACCTGCCAGTTCGCGCGCCCAAGTTCTGCAGCTGCGGAGAGGAAGGCGGTGAGCAGCTTCCCGACTGTCTCGCTTACGCTCGTAGGGATCCTATCGTCACCCTGTAGCACTGCGGCGTAGCCCTGTGCCGCGAGCACACCATCAGTGAAGGGATCGAAGTAGATCGGTGACAACTCAAAGATCGACCCAAAAGCACGTCCGTAAATGTCGATGGTGACCGTAGTGGCACCGGAGCTTGTAGCTGTGTGCCGCAGCACAACTGAGTCGATGCGCCCACGCATGACATGGAACGGCTTGTCGTGCATGAACAGCTCGATGTCGACCCAATCGTCATCGTGAACAATGCTCATAAAGTCCTGCGCCGCACGCCGTGTCGCCTTGGCGGTAAGCTGGAAAGCCCCACCGGTCGAGCCGACACGGTTTGCTACTAGAACCTTAGTCAACACAGGCTGCGTACGGTCCGCCCGGCTCTGCGGCTCCAGCACAATCTCTTCTTGGTCGAAGAAATCGCTAGCGGCCTGCTCGAAGGGCGTGCCCCCCGCATCAGCGTCGAGTGTGTATATTCGTACACGGGCACTGTTTCGGATGAACCCTTGAAACGTGCCGTTTGTGCTCACCGTCTCCATCAGTGCCCCACGAGTGAATGGATGTAGACAGCAATGTCACTGAGTGCAGCCGACGAGTTCTCCATAGCGGACTTGAGAGCCTCCGCCGAAGTTTCAAACTCAAGCATCGTCGGTGTCATCCGCAGCCCACGCCCTACGCCGAGTGCCTCCTCCTCTGCTGCGCGCGCTGCGTCGGGTGCTGTCATCCTAGCCGCACGATCTGCTAGAGGCTCATAGACTGCAGTAAACTCTTCCGGCGGCCTCGTGAACGTATCGCCGGTTATGAGCTTCTCGACAGCGCTACGGCCAAGTGGCGAGCCGGCTTTCTGCAGCGCTTGGAATGCGGTCTCCAGCCCTAAGCCTCTAGGGCCACGCATGGACTCCTGCAGTAATCGCTGTACACCTGCGCCTGTAGGCCCTGACTCGGCGCGCATATACGCTTTCCGCAAGCCTTCGACCGAGAAGTCACCCCCCTGCCCGAAGCCATGCAGGGTGCGCAGCAGGAAGAAGTCCATCGGGTCTGCTGCGCCCTCCCGCGCTAGCTTCCTGCCGCCGCCAACAAGGCCCGCTGCTGCGCCCATACTTACTGCGCCGAGGCCCAGCCGACCACCACCGAGGGCTTCTGCGGCGCCGGCAAATCCAGCTACATCCAACGCGGTGCCGGTTATCCCTGCCCGCTGCCCCTGCAGCCCTATGTACTGAAGTCCGCGTTGGAGGTCGCCCTGCGTGAGTCCGAGACCGGTGAGCGCGTCCGCCGTCTCGTCGAGCAGCGCGCCGGGGTCTCTAGGCGACCGGACGATATAGCCACCTGCCGCCTCAGGTGTGAGGTTATAGGCCCTACGCGCCTGCAGTCCGAAAGTCTGCTGGCGGCGCCCAAAACGCCCCATCGTCAACGCTGACCGGCCGCTGCGCAGGGTTTGGCTTATAACGTCTAAGCTCTCTTCCGGTGTAAATCCTAGCTTTACTCCAACAGATTTAGGTCCAGTGAACATGTCGAATGGCGTAGTTATGCGGCGGCGCGCGCTGATGCCTCCACCACTAGGCGCGTTGATGTTGGCCAACGCGCCACCTGGAAGCGCCCCGGCAGCGCCGAGGTACATCTCCATCGTGCCTTGCGTGGGGACCATGTCACCGTCGATCAGACTTCTTGCGGAGGCCCCGCCAGTGAAGATGCCACCAAGCCCCTGCGCCTGTCGGGAGAACGCAAGTGCTTGCTGTGTAGTATCCAGCGCAGCCTCTGCCGCGCCTCCCGCAGCTCCACCGAGGCCGCCGCCCAGGGCAGCCCCGAGCAGGGGGTTACCGCCCAGTGTTCCTAGCAGGCCACCTACAGCTGCACCGGCGCCGCCGAGCATGGCGGCTATACCTGACGGGCCTTGGAACGTACCGCGTATAGCCATTCCGGCGCCACCGGCAGCTGCGCCTGCGCCCAACCCCAGCGTGCGCATCGTTGCCGCTCTCTTCACAGCAGCAGCTGTTTTGGCGGCGTTTTGGGCTCTGACGCCGTCGGCGTAGCGCTTACGCCAATCCTTAGCGAAGCCCGCCGCTGCCGCCTCGTGCGCCGCGTCCTGCGCTGCGTGCACACGTGCAGCGGTAGGCATCCCAGACGCTCGCGTCTTATCCAACCGCCCTAACTGTTTATCGAACAGCGGGACGGTTACATCCTCAAACGGAGCGCCGACCACAGTCTTCGCCCGTGCTGCCGCCAGCGCGGGTCGCTCCATCCTCGCTTGTGTTCTAGCGAAGAACGGGATGGTGGCCTCTTCAAACGGGGCACCTACAGCAGTCTTTGCGCGCGCTGCCGCAGCTGCCGCCCGCTCAGCAGGTCGCTCCATCTTCGCGAGCGTGCGCGCGAAGAACGGCACGGTCTTGGCTCTCGCAAACGGCATGACTGCCGCCTCAGTCTTCGCACCCTCACGACGAAGTTCTGGCCGTTCGATGCGCGCGAGCTGTCGTAGGAACAGCGGGCCCGTAAGGTCTGCTGTCGCTGCAGCGCCTACTCGCCCGCCGGCACCGGCGGGGGCGGCTAGGTCGGCAATGAGATGGGAGAAGGGGGCGGCGACGGTGCGCCCGCCGGCAGACCTTACGGGCCCGGCTAGGTCGGCAATGAGATGGGAGAAGGGGGCGGCGACGGTGGGAGGTAGCGCGCCGACGCTAGCTGCCATGCCGCGCGCTGCATCAGCTGCGGCGCGGCCTGGCGCCGCAGCCGCCGCAAGCTGGCGTGTTCTGCTGGCTGAGACTGGCCCCTTCGAGGCGAAGTGCATCCTAAGCCCTGGCGGCAACGCCATCGCCGCAGGCAACCCAACGGCGCTCGATGCTGCCGCTGCGCCTCCTTGGCTAAGTCCTACTGGGCTGCCGAGAGCGGCAGCGACTGCGGCAGGTCCAGCGGCAGGTCCAGCGGCAAGCCCTGGCGCCAGCACCCTGGTGATAGGCGCGGCGCCGACTCCCCCTGCGCCACGTGCTCGTTGGGCTCCAGTTGAACTGCCGATACCGAAACCGGCGCCCCCAACTGCGCCGCCGGTGGCGCCAGCCAGCGCAGCGCCAAGATTCTTATCCTTGATCTTGGAAAGGGAGCCTTCGATGCTCTTGAGCGCGGTAGCAACGCCCTGTAATTGCTCTCCGACCCCACCAACATTGAGCGCGGCTCGGAGCTTATCCCCGAGGGCCTTGATGTTCTTGAGCGCAGCGTCATCTATCTTCGCGTCGATGAGCAGCGTGGTTTTGACTTGGCGAGTCATAATGGCAATCCTCTGCGCGTAGGCGCCCTACCTGAATATCATAAGCTGGGCATCTGCCCGGCAGCCAATGCGGCCTCAACCTCTTCGAGCCACTCATCCGTTGAGGAGGTCATCTCCTCACCAAGCGCCGTGTTGATGGCTGCGAGCTGTTCTTCGAGGTCTGCGCGCTCCCCGCCCGTACCGAGGCGCAAGTGCGCCTCGATCTCTGTGCGGCGCTCGTGCAAGTCTTGCAGTAGCTCCACAATAAGATCGGCGTGCGTGCGGTCGCGGTACAGCGGATCGTTGATAGGCAGATTGTACTTTCCGGCCCACCAAGATTCGACCGTACCTAGTTCACTCTTGCGATTCCTGCGCGCCGTTGCCCTCAGTCGCGTCAAGTCGAAAAAAGTGGGACTCGTGAGCCCACACCTCCTGCCATACTGCGAACACTGCGTCTTGGTCGAGCACGTCGCGCAGGTCCTGAGCCCACTGCGGCCCTCGAAACGTCTTTCCGTCCTTGGACCACAGCGAATAAGACATGTGCGCGATGGCCTCGTTGAGCGCGCGGATCGTGGGCTCCATTGAATCGAACGCCATCCCGGCAGCGAACCGGGCTTTGAGCGCTGCGGCCTGCTGATTCTCGCCCGTCGTCAGGATCCGATTCGTAAAGGTCCCCTCATACACTTTGCCGCGCTTCGTCTTGTGGCGAAGCGTGAACATGTACTCCTCGTGGTCCTTTGGATCGTGACCTGAGACCTGCGCCTCCTCAGCCTCTTCCAGGCCCAGAATCACAGGCGAGTTTACAACCTCCGCGACATCTTGCTTGAGCTGCTCAGTACTCGCGAGCGCCTGTGCCGCAGCTGCGGGGGCTCGTTTGGGTCGGTAAGTCTTAGCCATCTAGGGTGTCCCTCCGACGCTATATTACAGAGAGGCCGGGGGGAGGTCTACTAGATATTCTCCGCACCAGCGTCAGCAACTCGGGTCGCTACGAACGCGACGTCCTCACCAACAACACTGCGCGCACCGAACGTCAGATTGTGGCTCGTTACGCGCACGCCGTACAAGCGCACCAACGGGCCTGCGTTCCGGTCAATGATGTCCGCGTTCATAGAGCCCTGCAGCAGGACATTCTCCAGAAACTCGTCAGAGCCTGCGCCGAACGTCGGGAAGTAATTCAAGCCCTTCAACGACTTTTGGATCAGATACACCCGACTTGCGGTGAACGACACATCATAGGACACCGGAACGTGCTCAGCGATCTCTAGCTGGTCCAGCACAGAGATTGCGTCGTACGAGATCGTCTCGGAATACGATGCGATTGTAGCGTAACCGACGTCCTGGCCTTTGAGCTGCAGCCTGACGCGCGACCCTGTCGCGACTCGACTAACACCGTTCAGATTATCAACGGTTACTGCCATTACTTACTCCTTGCCTGGCCTCGATCAGGCTGCTGTTTGCGAGACAGTTACGAGATGAACCGTGGAGCGCACGAAGTTCACCGGAATGATAGGCGCGATCTCCACAGACACGTCCATGATGTCCGCGTTCAGCTCTACCGCGAGCGCTCGATAAGTCACGATGATGCCCTGCGTACGCAGCTCATCGAGAATGCTGTCCGCAACACCCTTAGCTGCGTTCATCGTGCCCGCGAAACCAGGCTCGCCGACAATGGCGTCCAGCGCGTTGCGGAAGTTGAACACCGCGAAGTTCGCAGCCTCGTTGACCGACGCCTCTTGGAAGGCGAGGTTCGTAGACTGCAAGTACGTTGTAATGTTCCGCACGCAGCGCCGCCCTGTACGGTGCGCCTCCATGAACCAGAGTCCTGCCTGGATCATCTCATGCGCGTCGTCAACAGGGTTCCAGGTAGAGTCTTGCCCAAGGGCGACGACGTTAGCGACCTTGCGCGTCAGCGAGACACCAACCTGCGAGCCCGCTTGCATCCCCGCGCCGATGACGCCCTGGAACCACGGCAGGAACGTGGTCAGATCGCCAGCAGTGCTGTACCGCTGAATCGTCTGACAGCACGCTCGGATGTGCCGCGAGTTGAGCGACAGCGCCTGCGACTTCGCAGAAGACTTCGCCGGCAGCGCGTTCGTCGGGTTGTTGCTCGCGTCCAAGGCGCTGAGCCCGACGAAAGCGTCGCGCTCACTGCGACCCTCACCAGACATGTAGATGCAGTGCGCGTTGAGCGCGGAGTGTACACCGGGCATCCCGGTCAGCACGACGATGGTGTTGACGTCGATCTCCTTGAGCAGGTCCAGCGCCGTCTGGTAGTCCGCTGCCGTTGCGGTGCCCTCGCTGCCACCAGACAAGAACTGGTCCGTCACGTTGGCCGGCGGCTGCCCCGAACCCGACTGCGCGGTCGTGGCTGCCAGGTTCCAGGCGCCACCGGGGTTGGTGACCAGAGCTGTAACCGCGCCGGTCGCGGACTTCGGTGTAAGCGATGTGATCGTCACAGCCGCGCCGGAAGCCGACGCGGAAGCGTAGGTATGCACAGGCTCCCCGCCTACATCCACAGTCGTGTTGTTGACTGCGGCGGCCAGGTTGGTGGCGTGCGTAGGCAGGTCTGCGGCGTCTCCTACAAAGGCGATCGTCTGGCCGTCGATGCTGATATCCCAAGTACCAGCGTCAGCGCCAGTAAAGGTAATCGTGTCCACCCTGCGCGTAAACGCAATGCGCGCCGCGTTGGTCAACGTGGACGTGCTGTCCAAGAAGCCTTCGATCGCGTTGAGGACTGCCGCGAAGCCTCCCGTCGAGCCGTCGATGTCCACCGAGATGCTGGTGAGGTCGAGCTTCGCCGGGTTGAGGAGCGTCTGTCCCGTGCGCGTCGTCCAAGTGAACCCAAACGTGTCAACGCCAACGTCCACTTGGCGTGCGTTGAAGTAGTCCGCGCACTTCTGCAACGTGTCGTGTACCGTGTTCGAGGTCTCAGCCGCCGTCGCGTAGACCGTAGCGGCCCGCGCTGCGGCGACGTCACCGAGCACGATGTAGTCGATCTGCGTCCAGGTCTTGGCTGTCCGCACCGGGGTGGTGCCCGCCATCGTGACCGCCTCGGACTGCGCAGCGCCATTCGCGCTCAAGCCCCACAACTGGATCGACGGAGTGCCTGCGCCGTCCAGCTCCAGCAGCACCGTCTGGTTAGCGACGGTCATGGTGGACGCAGCTACAAGGCCGGCGTAGGCATCACCCGCTGCGACCGTGATGAGCGGTATCAGCGTCGGGTTCTGGATAGTGATGGCCTGGTCAGTCGCCACGCCACTACCTGAAGTCAGGTCCACATACGCGCCGAAGACCTCCGTGAACTGCAGCACTGTGGCCACCGGGTTCGCGTTGGCGTTAGTGAGGTCGAGTGTGACCGTCTCACGGATAGGATCGCCGCTCGCGTCTACGCCGTAAAGGGTCACGGTCTTACCGCGCATGGCTGCGCTGTCCACAGCCGCAAGCACCGTAATGATCACTGTCCCGCCAGCCGGAGCAGCGATATCGCCGTCCAGGCCACCTTCGTCGCGCTCACCGTGCGCCAAGATCCCGGTCGAACGCACAGACGCGACCATGCGGTCCCAGCCGAACGGCGCCGAGGTCGGCTCGTCGTACTGAAGCTCGAACATGGCGGCTTCTTGGTTGGTCTGTGCGCCGTCAACGAGTCCGAGGTCGTCCGCCGTCTCCGTAGTAGTCTCGAACTTGACCGTAACGAGTTTGCCGACCTGCGAGGAGTTGATACGGGCGTTGTTCGTAGCGGCGCCGACAGAGATGTTGACCTGCTCAGTGAACGCGCCCCAATCGGCAGACCGGATCGTAAGGCTGTCCCCGATAGCGTTGCTGAGCGTCGCTGTAGACTGCGTCGCCTGGTTGACCTTCATAGCGACCACTTCGCGCGCGCCAGCCGGGACGGCTGCATCCGAGGAAGGCTCGAACACCATGGCGCACGCTTCGCGCATGTCGCCGGAGCGGAACGTGCTGCGGACGTTCTGTGGTTTCTTGAGCACGATGAAGTCATCGACCGCCCAGGCGCGAGATACGCCGTCCTTGTCGAGAGTTGTTGACGCTGCAGGGCGCCCACCGACACCGGTGCCGAGAATCGCCACGCGCCCAGAGGCGCTGAGCCCTGCCTGCTCCAGCCCAGATGCGTCGATGCGAGAGTACGAGCCAGGGACTGCGCTGAAAAAGCCGTCGAAGAAGATCGTGGTTGCCATTATCGTATCGCTCCTATGCCGGGGTGTTCATGTACTGTTCGTACGCAGCGGTCCACTCCGCCATTGTTCGTTTCTCGGGTCGCTGACCCTGCATCATGCGGACGAATCCAGCCATGTGCTCCATGCGCCGGCCGCACGCGGTCACCCAGACGCGCAGTCGTACTCGGGGTTTGACGTCAACAGGACGCGGTGCTGGAGGCGCGACGGGAGGTGGCGGAGTGGCCACCTCCGCCTGCCGGACTGGCTTCATCTTTACCGCAGGTGCCTCAGTAGAAGCCGCGACGGCCTCCTCACGGACCTCTGCAGGCGCCACGGTGCCCTCGGCGCCGCTCGATGATGCGTGTGGGTTCCGCTTGCGGCGGCGACTCGGCTTTGATGGGCTGTCGCTGTTCGTCGTCATCCTGCTAGCCTCCTTGTACTACTCTTCACTCACCGTGACGAGGGACTTTACGCACCCAATCGTCGTCGCGCCGTCAACACTGATATGGAGACCGTCTACGGCGAACGCGCGCGCCTCCTTGGCGGCGATGACACCGAGCACCTGCTGGCAGGAGACTCGCAGTACACGGACGAAGAGGTTCTCAGGGATATAGCGCGGGTCTGGCGCCACGTCGGAGCCGCCCAGGACCATGTCGAAGACGTTACACGACTTGAAGTAGTCGCGTGCTCGGATCATGAAGTACTTGGCCAGATGGTAGTAGTACACAGCTACGTCCGGGTGCTTCGTATATACCATAATGTCGAAGTTGAACGAGAATACTGAGGAGTTGATGTTGGAGTCGGCAGCGTCTAGGTCCGCAAGCTCCTGGGCCTCAGCGAACGTGACGAATCCGCCGTAGTCCCCCAAGAACTTGCCAGTTTCCTGCTCTGAGGAGAGCACGATAGCGTAGAGAGGGAAGTTGTGCTCCTCACGGGCGTACGAGTGGATGACCTCAGGCGGCTCGTCCAGAAACAAAGTCTGGATGGCCTCTGCCTCCGTTGTAGTCAGCTGATGCGTCTGCTCAAAGAAGCGTAGGAGCCTCTCAGGGTTTTCCGTAAGCTCTGTGATGCCGTTCGTTAGAGCTGTGTAGATGAGGCGCTCGATCACGGCGTGCCTCCTCCACTGGCGAGCCGCGCTGCGCGAATGACAGCCGCCTCGACAAATTGCGGTGCAAGGCGGTCAACCTGCGCCTGAACCTGATCAACGAGGCGCCGTGGCGCGATGCCGGGGTGGAACCAGCCTGTCGCATTATCGCGGCTGATTGTACGGAACGTCGCGTAGGCGTGGCGCGGGCCGCCGCTACCTGGCTGCCCACCATTGTCTAGCCGCCCCTGCCGCCGCATCCCGGAGTAGACGTCGTAGCCAGATCGAGAGCCAAGTATGGGAGACGGCACGTGGCCTGGGTGATAGAGGTTGCGAGCGCCGGCGTCTATCCGTTGCAGTACAGCGTGCTGTCGGCGGACAGACGGCACCGGCGGTGTTCGCTGAATACCACGCAACCCACGCCGCTGGTCCCCGAAACGAGAACTACCATATAGGGAGTGGTGTACGGCGAACATGTTCTCGATCATACGACCGACGGCGCGCCACCCTGCTGCATGTTCAGGCTTGGACCAGCTTCCGCCGCTTGCCGGGTTGCCAGCCTGCTGAGCGCGCGCAACCCAGCCAAGTGGCTGTACGGTAAACGAGGTTCCGCCGATCTGGCCACCGACTGAGGCGAACCTAAAGGCGATAACACGTGAGGTCTGGCCATTCTGCAGCAGCGTATCTCTTAGATCGTACGCACCGACGCCATTCTCGACCATGTTCGCAAAGTCGCCATCCAGAGAGATCTCGGTGCCGTGCGACGTAGCCTTAGGCGGCTGCAGCGCTGCTAGGTACTTGTCCTTCGAGGTTCGTAGACGTTGATGCGCGAGCTGCTGCCAGTGTCGATGCGCAGCATCCGCCAGCTCACTTTCGATCAAGGATGTCTGTGCCCCCACTGCGCTAAGGAACTTTGAGACCGGCGTGAGGTTAAACTGTACGTCGAAAGTAATCATACCTGTAGAACCCTATGACTGCTCTCGCGCGAACTCTAGGCGCACACGCCCTCGGAGCGGCAGCTGCTGCGGGTTACCGGCAGCAGACTGCGGGATTTGCTTGCGCCGCACGGTCGTAGCACGAATGACGTGCGGAAAATCAGTGATCAGGAACGCAGGGTGGCAAAGGTAGTGAACTGACAGCCGCGTCCCCGGCGTTGGTGTGGACCCTAGCAACCACTGAATATCACCGGCGACAACCTGGAAGTCCGTACCGCAAATGTATGACGTGCCGTTCGCCGCCTCTATATGCGAAACCTCGATTGCAGGGTAGCGCAGCGAAATTGGCGCACCGCCTGCGCTAGCTGTGGCGATCTGGTTGTAGACCACCTCAGAGTCCAGGTTGGTCAGGCGGTCGTAGTAGCCGATGACGTTCTCCGGCCGCACGGTAACGTGCATCTCGCCCCAGACCCAGGTGCCCAACCGGTCATAGGCCGTCTGCCTGTACTGCGCCGACGCCATGAACGCACGGATGATCGCGCCGCCATTACGAGACTGCACAGCCTGTTGCACAGGGTCTAGCGGCCCTATGCCGGCAGCAGATGTGTCCGGCACATAGCCTGGCGGCCCGAAGTAGAAAAAACCGGTGCCGTCGCACCGTGTACAGTTAGGGCTAGGCTGCTGTGTCTGAACATTGACCGGCGTGCAAGGGCATACCGAGGACCGTTCCCACACGAACCGTGGGCTGCGCTCGATGAGGTTCTTGAACTCGCGTAGGTCGAAGTCTACGCGCGCTCTCGCCGTGCCGACGGGCCCTACTGCCGGTAAGGTCGTCGTCATTAGGCCACCTGAAACATGACGCCCTTGTAGTACTGACGTAGGATTTTACGGTCTTCTTTGATCTGTTGGGTATACTGCCGGATGCGCGCACCGTAACCGGCCGAGGTCGCTGACGCGGTCGAGCTGATGGACTGCGAGAGGCCGTCCATCGACAGCTGCTGCGCCCCAATACCAGCACCGAGGATCAGGTCACCTGCGAGCGACAGCGGCCCGATCGCTGCGATCTTACCGACAAACTCCTTGAGTGCGAAGGGGACGTCGTCAAAGCCTGCCGTGTATTCGACACGGAACACGTGAGGGATGAAGTCCGTGCCTCGGTGGACTAATGGTAGCCACGTACCAGCGACACCGAGCGCCACAACGCCAGCTTGGCCTTGCCCAGGAATGATGTGAATCTGCCCGGAGAACTTGTCTACATTGATCCACGAAGGATCAAAGTTGATAACCGTTTGCTCTACGGGTAGCACGAGCTGGATACCTTCCACGCTGAGCACGGGGAAATGGTCGAGCTGCAGTGCGATGTACTTGTAGTAGTCCTGCCGGAACAGATCGAGGCGCTCCGGGTCGGAGGCTACGAACTTCTGGATGCGGATGGGCACGTCCAGGTAGACCTCCGCAAGAGAAACTGCGGACTTGATGTAGAACTCGTACAGTGAGTCGTCGAACTCCTGCCCGTTGTCATCGGTCATATCGAGGCCGAAGAAGTAGTTATTCTTCAGCTCATCTACCGAGATGACACGGAGCGCGGGGTCTTGATTCCCTTGCACCGGATCGCACTGCGCAGACGTCGTACCGGTCCCGCTGTTGCGAAACTGCACACGATACCAGTTGTTATCTATATCGACCGCAGAGTCTGTGTAGGTGTACAGGCGCTTATCCAGTTCCAGCGCCATCCGGGTTGAGGCGCTCGTAACCTCAGCGTAAACTCCAGTCTTACCGGTCGTGGAGCGCAGCACCATCAGTTCGTCATAGAACTTCATCGCCGCATAGGGATCTGCGACGACGAAATTGACTGTGGTGACGCCGGCCATACCGACCGGGATTCTAGCACACTCCCCGTAAGCGCGCGGAGTTACTCGTCGGCTGCGTTCGCGACTTCAGCCTCGATAGCGGCTTGCCCTGCGGCGACGGCGTCATCCTCTGCCTGTCGCTCGTTGCGCATCTCAGTGCGCAGCTCTGCGCCTGTGCGCCGGACGAAAGCTGCGTCGTCTTTGGACAGCTCCCAGACAGAATCGGGGTCCTTGTCCTCGCCGGGGACCTGATACTTCTCGCGCAGCAGATCAAGCTGCTTCAGGAACGCCTGCTTGGTCTCCGCTACGCCAGCTGCGTGCGGCGCCAGGAACTCTAGCATTCGCATGCTGGCGTCGGAGTACCGAAGCTGTGCCCGCTGATGAACCATGAGCAGCTCTTCCATCTTCTCGATGTCAGAGTCCTCAACGCCGATCTGGCCATTGACTGCGGGGGATGTCTTTTCTGTAGGCATAAGGAGTCGTCAGAAACAGTAGCGGAAATGAGGCGCACGCGCTACCAGTTTTCGGCCTTGACCGGCTACTGGCTGACGCGGTTCCAGATCTCGTCGTGGATGACGTAGAGCACGATCTTGGCGACGCCGTCAATGAGCCCCGCCGTCCCACCAAGCGCCAGGGCCGCGTTCATCTGGATCCCCTCTCCGGCCAAAGCCGTGAACACGATCAGCCCGGTGATGGCGCTCGCGATGACGCGCCAGGTGATCGACTTCCATACGGACTGCGGAACGGACTTCAAGAACTTCATGCTACTCCTTACCGCCGGACGCCCTTGAACAGGAAGATCTGTTTGGTGGCGCTAACTGGAAGCTGCTGGACCAACCTCATAGTCAAAATGTCTTGGTAGCGCGCCTCAGCCGCTGCGGGTGCCGGGAAGACACGCACATGGCCTGCGCTCTGGAATGTAGGGACGCTGAAGACAAGTGACGCCCCCGTGGGGAGTTGCTGGAGAAGCTCGCGGTCCTTCTCGATGTGCTCAAGCACCTCAAGGCACACGAATTGGCTGCCTTGCGGCAACGCCAGGCTCGTAAGATCAGCGCGCGCAAAGTGACAATCAGCGAGCTGCCGCTTAGCTGCCTGCGCAATCGCCACCGCAGAGAAGTCGTAGCCAGTGTATGGCGCCGCGCTCACGGTGCGCAGTACCGTAGCAAACTGCCCAGGGCCGCAGCCGAGGTCTACGACAGGTACAGCCTTGGACAGCTGCGCAGCCGCCGCTCTCCACAGATCTGAGTAGACAGGGACGTTCAAGGCGTCGCGGAAGTAGAACCCCTTGTAGCCGCCTCGTGTGTAGATGCGGTCGTAGAACGCGGCCTCGTCCGTACTCAATCTTGTGACCCCCCGCGCACGAAGCCCTGTCTAGCTTGAGCGGCGGCCATGAGGTCCTTGAGCCGGGCCGCGACGTCTGGCGGGACCGCGTCATCGACCGTTTGCGGCTCGCCCGCGCCCGGAAGGCGGAAGGGTACTCGTGGCGCACCTCTCACCCCCAAGTACCCTCTACGGCCTGCGCTGATATTGTTCATGCCCTGCGTATCAACACCACGCATCCAGTCGCGGGCCAGGTTCTGTCCGACCTTAGGCGCACGCCCTAAACGCGCAGCCACTCGCCGGAACATCCAGCTATCAATGTTCCTACGTCGCGTACTCTGTGGAATGGCTGCAGTAAGCTCGGTCCGCAGGCCCATATTGAGGGCGCACTGGTGCGTGTAAAGCGAATGGTCGAACACGCACTGCGCTCCGCTGCTGATGTCGTAGAACGCGCCTAGCGGCGACTGCACCCATTCGTAATCCTGCAAGAGCACGTAGCTCTGCGCGAGCCGCTTGGGCTGCGAGTAGCAGTCTGCCGCGACGAGGAGGAACCCAAACGAATCGGCTTGGTGTGCGATCAGCCGCCACTTCTCAGCGAGAGGGACCCATTCGTCCAGGCGTGTAAATAGCACGCGTACGCAGCCGACCGCCGCAAG
>Ga0233412_10000380_pt1 | contig 25805 bp, 28 predicted proteins | sample Na_anoxic_4_MG_FD_180667 | JGI IMG/M metagenome (GOLD analysis project Ga0233412, IMG submission 180667) | Seawater microbial communities from Saanich Inlet, British Columbia, Canada - Na_anoxic_4_MG | ecosystem: Environmental > Aquatic > Marine > Inlet | place: Canada: British Columbia...
CCTGACTGATCTGTAACAAGACCAGACAAGTCAGCAAATGTATCAGATAAGTCTGTGATACCTTCGTAAGGATTTATAATATCAGGACGCTGGTTTTTAACAGTTTCCATTTCACCTTTAAGTTTTTTTTCTCTATCTCTAGCTCTTTTGGCCTGCTTTTCAGCGTATGCTATTTGCATACCAGCGGTAACGACTTGTGCCCCTGCTTGCGCGTAAGAACCTCCTCCATCTGCCATAATTATTTTTTTTTAATTTACAACCTTAAAGTAATGATCAACTTTAACATCACCTTTTTTCCAACCGCAATTGCTTAAAGCGGTTCTTATTCTGTTAGTATCAGTTGTTGTTAAGAGTATTAAGACACCCAACTGTTTAACATATTTTTCTATAGTTTTGTACAGTAACTCTAAGCCAACTCTGCTTCTTTTAACTTTTTTATTAGAGTGTGCAAAAACAGTTAAAGCCGCTTGATCAGCAACAAACACTCCAACACAGTAAGTATCATTACCGTTTTCATTTAAAACGAAAATATCGTAAGGATAAAATTCTTTTGCTGGAACTTGAAAGTCATGTTCTTTAGACCAATTAACTATTGTTGGATAAAATTCGTGTATATTTTTTATTTTTATTTCCATTTAATTTAATAGTTTGACCCTACAAACTCTGATGAAACAGCAAACAGCTCTTTCATTTTACCGAAGTCCGTGCTACCGTCTACAGACATTTTAACTGTAGCAAAATAACCTTTTATACCTGTAATAGCACCACCAAAAGATATTTCACCAGGCGCTGGCTGTGAATTGTTTACTAAGTTAGCAACATATCTATTTTCTTGACGATCAAAACCAGCGTGATATATAGGTGGAATTAATTGTCCTGGATAAACCCTGCCAAGTGAATCGTAAGCTCCTTCATTATAACTATATATGGACTGAGTTGTATCGTTAGTCTCTATGGTATCATAGTTTTCTGGCTGACCATAGCTTGGTATACCTTTGCCAGTTGGGTCAGACGTAAAGCTTTCAACTTGCCAACCGTTAGACCCTTCATAAGATATTGTTTTAAAATTCTTTTGTATACTAGGGTTTGGATTAAATATAAACGTTATGCTAGGGTTTTGATATTCACCGTAAAATGTAGCTCTATTAGTAGTTACATCGCTAGCATTGTGCATGTATACACCTTTATTTATATTAACTTGATTGCCAGAGTTACTTATAAAGCTGACGTCTTTAGGTACTGTATAAAAAGAACCTTTAATGCTAAACATGGAAACTGGTTTATAAGAATAAAAACTAGTCCAACCTCTTACCTCTTCGTCATACGAAATTGTTTTAAACTTATTACTTTCTGCCGGCTGTAAAGATAAAACATATTGTTTAGTATAATTATCCCAACCACCGTAAACCTTACCAGTTGACTGTACAGTATCTAAACTAGTTAATTGATCTCTAAAAAAGTCTTTCATGCCGTAAGCTGATATCTCTGTAAGACCATCTTGAGACAAGCGCATTACAGCGTTTCTATCTTTATCTGTAAAGTATTTTCTATAACCAAATGCAGCGAAGCTTTCTGGGTTTCTACTTATACCATAGTTACCAGCGTAAGGTACAATTTGGCCTATAACTAAATTAGTAGATGTAACTGAACCTTGACCTTCAGCTGAATATATAGCGTCTTTATCTATAAGAGCTCTATTAACTTTGCTTTCTTGAAATACAATTAAGTTAGTATCTTCAGCATATAGCTTTTGTATACTACCATTAGCGGGATCTACTGCTTTTGTTATATCCTCACCTACACTAAATACATTTGTTTTATTAATACCTGTTCTAGAGTTAAATATACCAGAGTATATGAGCGCATTTATTCTCTTAGAAGAGTTTGGTTCTTCTTCTATTAAATAAGCTTTAGCTCCAAAACTAACCGATGTATTGTTGTAACCACCTTTTATTCTAGCTTCTTCAACAAACCACTCTTTGTTATTATTAACAGCGCCTGATTGAGGGTAAGTATTATCACCTCTTGATCCATTCCAAACAGGATTACCATCACCATCCGTAGTCTTCCTAAGAACAAAGGAGTTAAAATATTTTACTTCAATTATAGCTGCCATATTTTATTATCACTTGTTATGTCTATATATTACAATTCAAAAATAGTAGAAGTTGCAAAAACCATCGTTCCATTACTTTTAGCAGTATATCTTTGCACTAGTGAATAAGAGTATATTTGCCCAGCTGGAACAGTTAAAAACCCTTTTGTTCCCCACTCATCAATAGGTATAATTTGACCATTAACTTCTACCTCAATATTTTCAGGTTCGTAGTTAGGAACATAAGTTTGATTGGAACTATATTGTGTTTCTGTACCCATCTTGTTTGTACATTTTAGGCATCCTCCAAACCCTACTGTTGTCGTACATTCGCCGTCACTTGGCGTAGGCCATTTATTAGATCTTATAATTATTCTACCTACACTTTCTACGCTTAATATAGTTTCAGCTACATCTTGAGCCCCAAGCGTGCATAAATAACCTGTAGTGCTTCCATACGAGCCTGGTATAGGACCACCCTCACTGCCTTTGTTTATAGAAACACCTATCTTTATTGGTGCGTTAATATTTTGACCAGCTGTTACTTGCAAAGTTCCGGTTATTTCTTTTTCAAATGTATTGCTATTTGTAGACAAACTTTCGCTTGTTTTAATAATTTTACCATTACCATATACAATTTCTCTAGACTGAATACTAGAATCTTTACTAACAAAATCGCTAGGCTTAGAAGTTCCTTTTACTTTTTTACCGCTTTTAAATTCAGCTATCCATCTTCTATCGTCGTCAGTATCTCTTGGGCTTATTATTATTTCTTCACCTCTGCCGTGAGCGTGCGAGTTGTCAGATCTATTGTAGCCAAAAGTTAAATCAAGAGTTTGGGATGGCATCCAATTTGTAGCTTCAGTGTCTATTTTACCTACAACTGGACTTCCAAGAGGTGAAAAAGATCTATAACCTGTAAAGTTTAAAAGTTTAGTACATTTTTCGTCTTCGTAAAATCTAGTAACATATTTACAATGCCACTCTCTAGCGTAAACCTCTTTAACAGGATCGTCGTAAGAAGCTTCCAAAGCAGATTGCCAATTTATATCACCTATTTTATACGCGTATGATATAGGGTTTTGTAAATCAAAAGCACCTGAATTTTCCATACAAGCTCTATCTATACCTACAGGGTTATAAAAATCTCCATAAGATAGATATACACCAGGAACTCTATACTTTGAGGCAACTGGATTTTTAATTTTTTCATTACAATTAGTTGGTGTTGGAGTTAATAAGCCAGAAGTATTATTACCACAATCTGTATTTGATGAAACTGGTGATGGAAAAGTACCAAACGGATATCTAATTAACAATCTATAGTCACCATATTTTGGATCACCAAAGTAAATTTGATCTTTACCAACAACAAACGTAGTTACTTTTTCAGAAGCAGGTTGTCCTTTTAGAAAAATACCTTCAGGATCTACGGCGTTAGTAAATAAATCTCTATCGCTGTCAGCTTTCCATAGTTGAAAGTTAACTTGTGATATGTTTTGAGGAGGTATAACCGAAGCCACAGCATCACCAATTGTTAAAGTTGAATTATCTTTATTTAATATAACGCCAGTGCCGTTATAAGTATCACTAAATGTTAGTCTAGGTTGTACGCTGGCTTGTTGCGTGCCTCCAAATAAACACTCATTACCCTCTATATCTATTGCTGTAACCCAATTGTTCGGATAATCTGGCGACTCTGTATCTCTGTACTGTAAAACAATAGGAACTCCTAACTTAGCAATAGAGTCACTGCTAAAGCCTTGATTGCAATAATAGTTTTTGTAACCACCTACGATAGATTTAAGATAATCAAATTGACTAGAAGAATGGCGAACTTGTACAAACATACTACCTTCTTTCAAGTTGGTAGTTTGAAAATCATTTGGATTTGGATTAGTTGTTTGAGTGTATTGGTCACCTGGGATTGGACCTATATAAGGTTGATCAAAAGCTGGCATCCAAAAAAAATCGCTCGCATTGCCAAAATAACCAGTGCTTATATTAGATTTACTTGTAAAATTAGCATTAGAAAAAGTATAAGCCGAACACTCAGTATTAACCATGTTTTGAAAAACAACGTCTCCATCAGCGCTTATTGTTGCTGGTAGAGAATTTAATATACCTGCTGATCTATCAAAAGGTTCATTGTTTTGTGCGTTTGATGGATCTGATACCCAAAAATAACCAGCACTTTGTTGGTTTTTTGTAATAAAAACACCCTCACCTAAAGATTTACCTAAAAAAATTGTTCCAAGATTTGCAACTGACTCGCCTGATATATTGTTAGTACACCAAACGTCATCATTAACTTTTTGGTAATTTGGTACTCCATCGCCGTCAGTTAATACATCGGCTATTATCTGCACGTTATGCGTTGCTTGACCACCAGCGTCTTTTAATACAACTGTTAAATTAAATGTACCTCCAACATCATCTGTCGTGGTAAATAAAATACCAGTATCAGCTCCTATAGAAAAGTTATTGTTAGTATCACCTTGAATAGACCACTCTAAACCTACTTGCTTAGCGCCATCGACATTACTTATAGTTCCATTAACACCTTTAAATTCATATATAGATTGTTCAGATACATTTATATTAAAAGTTGTTGGAAGTTCTGTATTTGGATCCCCATCGCTAGCTAATATAGTAGGATTTACATTTCTTAATCTATTGTTAGGTTGAACAAAATCAGTGTTAGCATCAGGTGAAGCCACGGAGCTTAAGTTAAAAACAAACTCGTAGTTATCTGTAGATGGTGAAGTTGAAGAATAAACAAATTCTTTTTTAGTTTTAATATGATAACTATCGTACGCTAATGTACCGCCTCCTGGTATAGCTTGATTTTTATCAACTTTAACTAAATCAAACTTATCCTTAACACTTTCATCTTGAGGATTAAAAACATTCCAACTGTTTAGTATAGAATCGTTTATAGGTACAAAACCTGTAGCATCAGTAGTTTCAGGATAAAAGTTACCAGTAACAACGGTGCCTATAACGTCATCTTCTCTTAAGTTAAAACTAAAGTTTTCTAAACCTATAGCTACATCGTTTTCAGAATTAGCTACTAAATAATTTAAATCATTTACTAAACCTGTTGTTGATGTTTCCCAGAATATTTCCAACCTTGAAACTACTGGATTTGTTTCTAGTACACCTAGAAAATAAGGGTATGTGTTTTGTTTTTTAGGATAACTACCTAATATTGTAGAACTATAAGCCTCGCCTGCTTTTGATGTAGAAAGCCTTGCAACCAAAGGATTTGTGGTTGATTCGTATATATCCGCAAGAGGATCAATAGGGCTACCACTATTATCTAAAAATATATCTCTATATTCAGCTAACGCAGGCACATCAGCGCCTTTGCTAGTAGGAAAAAACGGTTCATTAAAAGTAGGATATACACCTGATCCGGTGGCATCGTAGTTAGGTGTAACTCTAGGAAATAAAGTTACTTCACTTCTAAATTGTTTTTGCTCGGGACCTATATCGGTTACATCTTTAGGTACTTTGTTTATATTGTCTGATATTAAAGACACTGTTGATGTTGTGCCAATAGGATTGCCAGCGGTAGTAGCGGCGTTAGGATCTCCTTCTATTATACCACCTGTATAAACATTATAGTACTCTTGCTCTGTTTGCTTTACAACTATTTTATAGCTATACCAACCTAGCGGGTTGTAATTAGCATCATCTGGATTTCCGTTATAAATACCAGGCCAACCTGTTCTGTAGGAAGGATTAACAGGTCCTATTTGATCATTAAAAACCATTTTAATAGAATCACCAGCCCAGTCAGCGACTTTATCGTTATCATATCTATTTTTGTCAAAATAAGGGTGATATGTAGTAGACCCATAAAACTTACCTAAAACATCATCTGGTTGGTTTACAGAAGACAATACTACTGTAGAAGACCTACCAAATCTATCTGACAAAACAACACCAACTTGGTAGTTTCTGTTTTGTTTTACAGTGTGCGTTGGATATTCTACAGAGCTAGTTCTATATCCACTTCTGTTTTTTGGAACACCGGCTTCAGATACAGATAAAGGATATTTATCTGAAACTGCTACATTGTAATTTAAATGTACAGGCGGTGTGTGCTTATCTTGAAAGTTTCCATATATAACTCTGTTACCAGAAACTTCTTGACTAAACGCTCTTACTGGGACTTTATCGTAAACTCTAATTAACTCTGCTTCTGGTAAAGTTTTATATGGTTTTCTACCTTGATACTTATAAGGATAAAACCACTGAAGCTCTGTTTGCTTTTCACCTCGGCTATTGTAAGATTCAGCAAGAACAGTAGAAAACATTTTAGAGTTTATTTCTTCTATTGTTATTGTATCTACAACTTGCACAGCAAGACCGTCAGACTCTTTGTATATAATATCTAATTCTAAAACTTTTAAACCATTGAATTTAGCTACGTTATCTATATACTCTATTTGTTCAGACGGTAAAGGTATTAAAAGTTCTATTTCATTAGCTTTATTTTCCATAAAACTAACTGTGCTACTTCTATATGCATCTTGCTCGTCTGCTGAAGTAAATGGTATAGGATTAGAAGAACTGTCTTCAGCTGTACCTAAAAAATAACCATCTTGCTCTGGTATAAATGCCTCCTGAGTAAATGGCGCCAACAGAGAATATTCACCGTCATTAAACTTAAAACGATAACTAAATCTTACAAATTTATCTTTTAAAAAATCAGGATCACCAGCGTAATTTTCGTCGTAATATGGATTATCAACCGTATTGTTTGGTAAATATTCGCTCGTGGCATCAATCATAGTGGTGCCAATTGCATTTATAATATCTTGATCTTTGTAAAGTTGTATAGCTTCGTATGGATTATATTTGGCTATTGATATATTGTCTTCGTTGGTATAATAAGTTGGTGATGTGTTTTGAGGGTCTGGGTTTGCGAGACTTATGTTTATTTTTCTAGGTTGATTTCTATTATCAGTAAAAAATAATAAATTTTCTAAAACATTAACACCAATTATAGGATGCGTAGTTGAAAAATTTAAAAACGCACCTTCAACTAATTTAATTAAAGTATGTGTTGTTACATTAAAAGAATATATAAAGTTACTAGCTGTAGGTTCGTATTTAAAATTAACTTTACTATCAGCAAAAACTTCATCTGTGTAGTCTGTTAAAAATAAAAACACTGTATCTGTAGATTTATCTACATAATGACCTATTACTTTTATACTGTCTATACCTGTGATTGACTTTAAATCAACATTACCCAACAATATGTTACCTAATACATTCTCTAACGCTCCAACGTCAGGCCCTTCTGATTTACTAACTTGTATGTTAAGTCCTTCTCTATATTCACCATTTGGTAATAACCTGGCATCCAGGTCCTGGTTCATTTTAGACTTAATAAAAGCGTTTGTAACTTTAGCCATTTAATTTTAGTGTTTAATCCATTTAGACTTACCTCTAAAAGTGTTTATAATTTCAGTAGGTTTAATGTTTGATAGTCGTATTTTAGTGTTTCTTATTTTAGCGCTTTTCTCTTTCTTTAAACGCTGCACTATATACTCTGGTTGATTAATTTTGCTAGCTATAATAGCATGTAATATGTACGCATACACAGCTTCTTCGGCTAACTTAGGTACTTTCATATCATGATCGTAAGCCAAACCGTCAGATATATACTCTAACATTATTAAGCTATCAACTAAGTTGTTTGAAAAAGATATCTTACCGTTTTTATAATCCATTAAATAGTAACCGTTTATATTAGCAAGTTCAGTATCTAATCCATACTGCTGACCTTGCAAGCCCCAACCTTGAGGCCAGTCACCATTTTGATAACCTAATCCAACCCAGTAATCGTATAATTCTTTTCTATTTTTTAAATCGTTGTTGTCCCAACGCTTGTTTATTTGAGATGTGCCATTTAAATTTTCACCTTGATTGTCCTGAATAGGTATACCAGCACCATCTTGAATAGGCACGTCATAAGCCCTACCGCTTAGTTCAGTAGGATATATAGGATGTTTAACACCTTGACTATCTATTCTTGACAAGCTAACTAAGTTAACATAATCTTGTGGTATAGGTATACTTAAACTAATAGGTACACTAAGCTCTTGAGAGTTAATAGCTTTTAACGTATCATAGCTTAATTCTTGTAAAGCGCGTTTAGCGTGAAATATAACGTCTGTTCTTTTAACGCTCGGTATAAGTTTACCATCGCCAACGTAAGCTAACTGAAAGTTATTTATTATATCAGATATTTTTATATAAGAATAACTATTGTAATTGTTTTCTACTGTGTCACCATAAGCGTCTTCATTACCATACTTGCCACCTGATTGAGACTTTAACTGTACAGTTAGATATGTACCAGCGTTTAATGTAGAGCCAATGTCACTTGATATAGTTATAGTGTTATCAGACAGCGTATAAGGAATCCAGTTATCAGACTCTGGTGTAAACTCTATCCAACTTCCTGGCGCTCCAGTTGAACTAGTGTATATTTTAAAGTTGTTTAACGGGTAATCTACAGCTGAAGGGTCGTAATTAACAAGTTTCATGTCAGTATTAAAGCCAAAATTAAATTGGCTTTGACTAGCTTGAACTATTACAGTCTGCGCTCCTGCGTAATATTGTTGATTAGTTTCGGTTATTAAAGACATTTATTAACTTTTTTCATTTACTTCTTCAGCTTGTATTTTAGCTGCAGCTGTTTGAACTATTTGAGGATCACGTATAACTATACCGGCGTATAGTAATATTTTTATAATTAAATCAGTCTGTTCTGACGGATGTAACTCGAAGTCTTGAGATCCGCCAGTTTCACTATATAGCGTTTTATCGTACATGTATTGACCTTTTTTACCTACTTTAAAACCCCAATGTACATTTCTAGGTGTCCTAATAAAGTCTACAGAAATATCTGAAGTTATGCTTTTAGGTTCTATCATTATCTTGTTACTTTCTAACAAATAAACAGGGAAATATTCGGAAGGTTTTGTGAGATTAGATTTTTTAATAAAGTAAAAATCTGTTTTATCTAATCGCTGAGCTTCTACTTCGTGTTTGTACACAACGTTACTAATCATGTATATAGAAGACTCAGTAGGTTTAGTTTGCACAGGTACGTATTGTACACCAAAAGTATCACTAACAGGCAAATAAAAACACTTGTTGTTTGAATCATAAAAGCAAGAGCCATTTGTTTTAAATATAGACATTTTGTTGTCTATATTTTCTACTCTGTTACCGTAGTCTGTATTTGTTTGCGGCACACGTAACTGCTGGTTTAAGTCTTCAAAATACTTTTCAAATATTTCAAGTTGAACCTGTGTACTTATACTATTAAATTCAGTGGGTGTCATGTACCCGCGCTGTTCTTTATTTAGTATAAGTAAAACAGTTTGATATACTGTGTTTACGTTTATTGCCATTTGTATTTTTTTATTACAATAAAGAGGCGGCGCAAACCGCCTCAATATTATTATCACATGTTATAGAAGTTTTTTCTCGATTGATTTGTATACCTCTACGCCTTCGTCTGTCTTCAAAAAAGAAGCAAACGCGCTGTAAGGATTTTCATCAAAAGGAACAATCATTAGCTTCTTATCGTTCGAAGCCCAATGAAAACTTTTTTGATCTGCAGCTAAATAAATTACATTAGCTTCAGTTGCTTTAATAGCGAAGTTTCTTAGCTCTACATTTTCATCATTTGCTAGTGTCAAGAACAGTGTAGAGTTCTTTTTAGCAAACAATAGTAAGTCTCTTTTTATTTCTTTTGAACTCATAGAAGAAACTTTTGATCCAACCTCAACTCTTAATATAGCTTCAGCGTGATCTACATCCAGTGATCTAGCTAAATTTAAAGCTTCAATTTGGTACTCAAGATCCTCTAGCTCATCTGTTGCAACCTCTACTTTATCAAACTCATAATATATACCACCTTTTCTTGGATGGTATAGTGATAGTAGTTTTTGTAGATTTTGTTTTTCTTTAGAAACAAATAACACACCATCTTTAAATATAACATGGCCAAGAGTAGCTTCGCCTTTTTGCTCATCTACAAATGGACTGTTCATATTAGTAGCATATCTAAGTTCTCTTTGCTCACCTTTTTCTTCGTCAAACCACAATAGTGGAAATCTACGCGAGTGTCTAGATTGTATAGTATATGTTATTGGTTGTTTATTTCCTTTTAAGATATATGTTCTATCTTTCATTTCCCAGCTTTTTTCAACTGAGGGTTTTTCTTTTGTTTTTGCCATGATATAATATAATAAAAATGTTAATAAGAGTAATACCTACCCCCGTCGGTAAGACGAGGGTAAATACTACATAAGTACTATTACGCAGAAGCTGTAAACAACACGAAGTTGTTTGCACCTTGTGTAACCAAACATCTTTCTGAAAGGAAGTGTACTTGCATTGCGTCAAGCGCAGAAGTGTAAGCACCACCTACAGAACCAGTAATCCAAGACTTCATGCGTCTGTCATCAGCTTGTGAAGCACGATAACGCACGTGAAGGAATGGACGACGTATGTTAGTTCCAAGAATCTGATCGTAAACAGTTGATGTACCAGCAGGAATAAGAACTCCTTCAATACCAGAAACTGCAGTGGCGCCACGAGTAGAAGCGTCATTTAAGTATTTCCAGTCAGTTTTGTAGAAGTCATATGAACCTCTGCGGAAACCGCTGAACCCAAGGTTCAATGCCATTTCTTCAGAGTTTTCAAATAGTCCGTAAGCTGTACCACCCTCAGAACCATTAGACACGCCACCTAGCATATCATCGATTTCTAGAGCTAATCCTCGGTTTACAAATAGCATATTTTCTTCAATAGCTCCTTGAGTATCAAGGTTTTTCAAAATGCTATCAAAGTCTGTTAGACTACCGTTTGCTCCACTAAAGTTATTAATCTTGTTTCCACGATCTCCAACAGCAGCGAAAAGTCCTTCAGTACCTTTATATCCTACAGTTCCGGCTCCAAGCGTGGATGTTCCACTTACTTTTTCGCCTTCAACTAAAGACATTTCTAAGTAATCTTCAAAACGTAAACGAGTTTCAGACTCAGCTTTTAGATACCATAGAAATCCAGATGTACCATCTTCAGTAGCAACTTCAACCCAACCAATCTGAGCTGTGTCAGATCCATTGATTTGAAATTTATCTTTGATGATAATAGGTGAGTTTGAGTACTGAGTAAAAGAAGGAGTGATTGAACGCTCGCGCCCATCAGCTGTACCTTTCTTAAATTCAGAACCGTATACAAAAATCTTAAGATCTGTTTGACCTGTAAGATCTACTTCTGTAACACCACCACTACCGTGAAGGTCAACCTGAGTATAAGGTTTCACTGTTAGTGTAGCTAGCGTAGCAGACGTATCAGCACTAATTTCAACAAAACATTTTAGTTCTGCTCCACTAGAAGGATCCATTACTACGATAGTGTCATTTGCAGAAACAACGTTGGAAACAAAATCTTTTCCTGCCGCTGCATCAAGTGCAAATGTTAGTGTAGTAGCTGAAGCACAAGTAACACTGTTGTAAGCAACGTGCAAGCGATTCTGTTCGCTCCAAATTACTTGATCAGATGTCATTGGCATTTCAGCTCCTACCATACGTAAAAAGCCAGATAGAGTACGGTTTCCGTATCGCTCTACTTCAGCTTCATAAATTTCGGGTAGATACTGTTGAGCAAAATCATTAGTTCCGTCGTTGAAACTTAGATAGTTGGTCTCTAGTACCTGTTGTTTTTGACTCGGCTTAATTGCGCCGAAAGTTGGGTTAACTGCCATTTTATTAAATCTTTATAATTAATTAAATCTTTTTGTTTTAACTCTTAATTTACTAGAATCTGCTCCGCTTATAGCTTTTACTTTTAATCCTCCTACAAATACATCGCCTGTCGGTGTTTTTCTAGGTTCAGTGCTTATGTTTTTTGATTTAGCTATCTGATCCTTAACAGCGTCAACTCTGCCTTGCTCATAAAAATGAGAAGCTAAAGTGTCAGCATTTCTAGCCGCATATAAAGCTTTGTGGTAACCAGCATGATCAGAAACTTCTCCATCTTTATTTAAGAACGTCTTAATAAAATTACCGATGTCTCCTTGCTCGTTAGCTAATTCACTAGGATTTTTAACGCCATACCTAAACTTCTTTTCCCCAACTTTAAAGTCAAAACCTTTGAATTCACTGTTGAAAAGATTACTGGTGTTATTTTTAAATCTTTCGTGTTTTTGCTTTACTGCTTCTTGTTCTTGATTATATCGGTCGAAAAAGTCAACTGCTTTTTGTTGTTCTTGATTTACGCCCGGTCTCAACTTGATCTCGTCGTAGTATTTACTCTTCAATCCCTCTAAAAAGTTTTTGGCTTTTGCAACTTCTTCTTTATACGCAAGTTTCTTTTTGCGTATATCTCTTTCATCATCTAGTTCATCGTCATAACTAAAGTCTTCCATTAAAAGACTTATATCCTCAGCGTCTAAATGTGGTTTTGTTTGTTTATAATATTCTCTAATTAATGTTGCTTGATCAACATTGGAATAATCTGTGTTTAAGCGAACATAGTCTTGTACAGTACCACCTGTTTCTTTCATAAACTTAACTAGTTTATCTACGTTTTCAGGAAGCTCTTCTTTTAGTTGAGCTTGTGGTTCTGCTTGAGTAGGTTCTACTTTAATATCTTTTTTATCTTGATCAACAGTCTCATCTGTTATCTCTTGGAGAGGCGACTCTTGCTGTTCTTGTTCAGTGGGTTCTTGTAATTCTTGTCCCACTTCTTGCAATCCCACTTCGGTTTCTTTCCCTGCTTCTTCGCTTGACTCATCTGTGCGTAGCACGCTTTCCTCTGCGCTTGTGTCTTGAACGGCATCTTCTTCTTTTATTACAACTTTAGTTACCTCTTGTTCTTGCGGCGGTTCTACCCCAGTGCCTTTTATTTCTACTTTAACAACTTCAGGGTTGTCCACTAGTTGTTTTGGCTTAGTTTTTTTAACTTTAAACTCGCCTTCTTGTTTAACTTCTTCTGACATAATAAAATAATATATAATTAATAAAAATTTTTACCTTGGCTCAAACTGTTCTAAACCAAAACCACCTAAAGAATCATTACCAGCTGACTCAAAGTTCTTTGGTAATTCATCGTTTTGGCGCTGCGATATCATTTCAGACTGTTGAGTACCTATAATTCTAGCACGTTCGTCTTTACGATTTTCTATTTCTTTTTCTTTTTGTTTTTCAATATCAGCTCTGGCTTGAGCTAGCTGCATATTGTATTCAAACTCTTGAGCCATTAATTGCTTTTTAATTAAAGCTTCTTGCTCCATTTTCTTTATTTCAAACTCAGTTTTAGCTTGCTCTATTTGTACTTTTGTTTGAGCCATAGCTTGATCTTTTTGTACTTCAGCCATAGCAGCTTTCTCTGTAGCAGCTGCATTGGCCTGAGCTTGAGCTTGTATGTTTGCTTGTTGAGCAGCTTGAGCTTCTTCAGCTTTTACTTTTTGTCTAAACTTAAGGTATTGATTAGCTAGTTTAATATTTTTTATTTCTCTAATATCAATAGCATCTTCTAAACCTATTTGTCCAGATTGCAAAGCTACTTGAATATTTTGCTCTAGCTTTTGCTGCTCTTCTTCGTCTGGTTCTAGTTCTAAGAATATACCAAACTCATGTATACTTAGCTTATCAATTTCTTCTAGCGTAGCTATGTTAAATTGATTTATACTACCCATTAAAGCTTCTTTGGTTAACGGAAAACTTAAAGCATCTGCAGCTCGTAAGCTTATATTTTCTGCAGCTCTAACTGTTAAATACATTAACGACTGCAATACGTGCTTTGTAGCTGTGTTAGAGTTAGCAGCAGCAAGTTTCTGTAAACCAACTAAAGCGTTTTTATCTGGTTGGCTACCATCACGAGCTTCGTTTAATCCAGTTACATCACGTATCATTTGTAAGTAGTATTGATACGTTTGTATTAAAGACTGTATTTTAGCCATACCGCTAGAAGTCTGCAACTCTTGTATTGGCACTTGACCTCTATTAGGATCGCCATCTTGAGTCATAGATCTACCTACAATACTACCAGTTTGGAAGTACATGTTTAAAGCTTCTTGTGGGTTGTATGTAGTTCCATTACCTAGATCAACTTCAGATAAACCATCAACGTCAACATAAACACCGTCTGGCACCATGCGGGACATTACCTGTTGCAACTTTAAATGTGTAAGCTGAATCATGTCTGCAAAACCAGTAATACGATTTACTAAAGAATCAATGCGACCTTTATACATACGTGGCGCTGATATAGCATAGTTCATATTAACCTTAGTAACATCACCGTAAGGTCTTGACATATTTTCAGATAACCTCCAGTCGAGCATTGAGTTCATACCTAGGACTTTAGCGCCTGCGTATAAAACCTCTATACTTCTTGAGACTCTTTCAAAGTTATCGTTTGGTGGAGGGTTAAATGTGTCAGGTTTTTCTAATACTTTTTCTAAACCTTGATCAGTCTTTTTTATTTTAAATACTTGATCGTGATACGTCTTGTATTCAAAGAATAATATTTGAACCTGATCTCTTTGATCTTGGCCCCACCAATTTGAAGTATAATTACTACTGCCTGGGTATTTTTGTATTTCTTCTAGTTGCTCGTCGTCTAAATAAGGAAACAAACGTTTCACCTCAGACAAACTCATACTTTTAACTTCACCAACGTAATATATGTCTTCAAAGTTAGGATCTTCTGTATAAGAATAAACAAGAGAGGCAGGGTCCACGTGATCAACGGTGATACCTTCAGATAAATTAAAGCTAGTTTTTACAGCACCTATACCTAATACAGTAAGATCGTAAGCAACTCGCTTTTTAACTTCGCTATATTTGTTGTAATCTAATACATTAGATATTAACTCCTCTTCTGCTATCTCTACACTTTGTTTATAATTTAACTGCATGTATAGATCTAATTCATTTTGATCTTTAGGTAGACTAGCAGGGTCTGGACTAGCGTAAAAGTTTTTACCAAGCGCGGCATTTAGGGTTTCAATGGTGTTTTTGTTTTCCATATCTCTAACAGCTGCCATAGCAAAATCTGTTCTTTGTTTTATAGAGTATGGATCTTGTGCAAAAGATTTTAATTCATAACCTTTATCAGTCATACCGTTAACTACAATATCTACAAACTTAGATAGTATAGGCACTGGCTTCCAGTCAAGATTTAAATAAGACAAATCGCCATTTATAGCCAACTCGTCTTTGTATTTTTGTATAGACTGTTCACCTCTAGCGTATAATTTTAATCTGTTAAAATTTTGAAAGTTAGCTGTAAACCTTTCTAGTCCACCTCTATTGCTTCTAAACCATTCATTTTCAACAGCGTTACCGACTTGTAGCCCATAGTCATAAGAACTCTTAACCTCTTCAGGTACCACCTGATCTGGAAATGAACTATTGTAGTTAGTATAAACCATTTATTTATGTTATTATTTTTGAATTAATTCCTTGGTTGTCATATCTTTTGAAACCAAGAGGCACCACGTTTGTTTGTTTCTCAGCAACAGGTCTATATTTATTTCTGTTGCAAGCCATTATCGCTAAACCAGAGCTAATTGAAGCATCATGTTTAGTTCTACTATTTATATTAAACGTAGCCCAATCTTCTAACGTTTCTTGAAAGTACATATTACCGTATGAATCATTTATAATACCTACGTGGTTTTCTATGTAATATTCTATAGCGGCAGCGTGAGCTTGTTTAATATCTTCACTTGAGTTAGGTATTCCACCTATTTCTTTTTCAGACGTTGATAGTTTGTGATAAACTTTATCAGGTCTGTTTATTGAAAACTGTCTATAACCTCTACGTTTTAAATAATATAGCAATCGAGGTTTATTGTTTTCCGCAAGTATAGGCATACCATAAAATACTAATGCCATTAAAACATCTTCAAAAAATATTTCAGCTGTTTGTGGTCTTGCTATATATTCTAAAAAAAACATATTAGGCGGAGCATCTTCCATGCTAAACTTTGTTAATCCATGCAAAGATCCTTTAGAACCTTTACCATCAACAGTGCCTGATATATCGTAACTATCACATCCAAAAGCACCTATGTGTTCATTACCTGGATATTTAACGTTATTTTTTAGTATAACTTTGTTTTGTAAATGTAACGGCGGTACCCATGACAATAAAAATCTACCGCTATTGTTTGGGGTAAACGTTACTATAGAATCTTTTATACCATTACTCCATTGAAAATTACCTTTAGTTAAAACGCCAGAGTATTTTAAATCTTCATTGTAATCTATTTGTTCATATATCTTTGCTAGATTAAACAAAGACTCTTTCGCCTCGTCTCTGAACGCGTGTTTTTCTGTTCTCGGAAACTGACGATAATATTCATTTAAAGAGTCTTGATCGTTCTTTAAACCTTCAACTTCGTTTTCCCAATACTCTATTACACCTACTTCAATTTCAGACCCGTCAATGCTTTTGATCGGGGCTTGGGGTGTTTCGAAAACAGGTAATCCATAAGTATCAATGTATCCTTCGTAGTTCCATTCCATAGGTATGAACAAACTATATAGTCCTGAGCTAGTCTGTCCATTGCGGTTTCTTTTGGTAACATCTGATTCATAATAAAGTTTTTTAAAGTTTTCACCGCCTTTATCTAATGCGTTTGATGTTGAACCCATCATACACTTACCTACGATTCTAGATCCTAATCTAAGTGTAGTTTTTGTTACGCGCCAGTTATTTAAAATGTTATCCGGACGCTCCCACTTACCTGATTCATCGTGGGCAAGAAGCTTAAGTTTTTCACCGTCATATGAGTTGTCACCTGTGTTTTTCCAGTCAATTGTTGTATCAAGCCCTTCGAGCTCTTCCGTTTCAATACCCTGATCAAGTTTTTTTCTTGTAAGTTTTGAAGCCGGCACTCTGTACGCGAGTTCTGTTTTAGGACGGTCCATACCGTCTTGTATGGGTTTGAAAAAGAAGGGGTAATTAACTGATATTGGTACAACTTTGTCGGTAAACATTTTTTTCGCGTCCGCACCTGACTTTGATAATATTCCAAAACGTGCATCGGAAGATATAGTTGCTTGATTAACAAGCTCTCCTGATGCCATGAATGAAAAACCAGAGCGTCTGTTTTTGAGGTATGCCATTCCGTAACAACGTTTATCTGCTTTACACGCTTCCCAGAAGATAAAGAAAACCCTATTTGATTCTCTATAATCTGCGGCTCCAACGTCAATTTTACTCCACTGCAGGTACATGTAATGAGAACCAGTAACATAAGTAGGATTACCTTTGTTGTAAAACCAAAAACCTTTATCACGTCTTTCAAACTCTTGGTCGATAAAATCATACCATTGCTCTTTAAAATATTCTGGCTTTTGATTAAATTCAAAAACACTTTTTATTTTATCTAAATCTTTGGGGTAATCAAGTCTTTGCCAGAACTGATCTTCTTTTTTGTTAGATCTTTTATAACTGTTTTCTGCATCAGGTAAAGCTATTTTAAGATTTTGTATTTCTATAACTTCACCTATTTTACCGGTTTTACTTATAACTACTACATCATGTTCTTTATTGTAGCCATAATCCCATTTTTTATACCTATTGTTTTTCTTTATTACGCTAGGTTTTATGTGGCCCGTTAATGTATTTACAAGCGTTTGTTGATAACTCATTTTGATCTACCTTCAGCAAAACCCTTGAACGACTTAGCTTTTGATTCTTTCTTGTTAGAGTCTAGCATAGATCTTTCTTCTTCTATCCTGTTTAATATTTCAAACGCGTCAAATATAGCTAGCTTTTTAGTTGCAGCAGCGTTCTTTAAACGATCAGCAGTTATATCGTCACCAGAATCTACAATAGGTTCTTTAGCAACTTTTATTAATTCATCAACCGCTCTCTGTCCAGCTTGGATTATATTCTGTTTCGTTTCCTTGACGCTCATACTTAATAACTATATCATTTGATTTCATACAATACAAGAGTTGTTTATCTACAACAAACTCAAACTCACTTAAAGGTTTAAACCCTACGTGGTCCTCTGGGTTAATATGGATAGCTTCTAATGAACTATTACCATATTTTAGTATACCACGTAAGGTTTTAAGTTTATCACCTCTTATATTTTGTTTTTCTAAAACAGGTTTTACAAAACAATAATCATTATTAGCGTACCATTGGTTATCTCTATAGTACATGTATATTTGATCATCGGTTGCAAAATACATATTATCTTTAAAATACTTAGAACTATTCTTTTCTTTGCCGCGTATATCGTACCAACGTCTAAATAAATTAAAGTGAACTATAACTTTGTCACCTTTTTTAATAAGTGTTTTGTAAGCAGCTGGAACTTCAACAACCTCTGCTAATCTATTAACAAAGTTGTGATCTTCGATTCCAGCGTTTAGTATTAATATTTTATTATCAATATTTATTTCATTGTTATATCTTTCACCTATGGGTTTAACAATGAATTGAAAAATACTTTTCATTAATATTCTAAGTCATACTCAACAGATATAGCCATGTTAGAATTAAATTTCTTCCATGGCAATACCTCGTTGTTTTTTTTAATATGTATGTTATAAGAATTATCAGACTCTTCAAAAATAATATAAGATATAACGTGACCGCCATAAACCTCTTGACCAACAGAATAATGCATTGCATCGTTCTTATAGTCAGAACCTATACTGATTTTTCTTATAACGCTAGACATTAATCTTTTTTCTCTTCTTGCTCAATAACAGTATACTCACCTGTGCCAATATCAATATTCACTGCACCGTATTCTTCCTCTAACACAGGTTTAAATTCTTCAACCTCTTTAAGCACACCTGCGTATTCATGTAGCAGTTGGTGCTTTTCGTTTTCAATAAAACCAATTTGCCTTAGCAATTGTGTAATTTTGTTTTGTTGATCTTGAATTTTCTCCAAGTGTTCTTGGGAAATTTTATTAGATTTACTTTCCATTTGTTTTACTTTACTCATTTGATTTAATTTAATTAATTAATATATTACTTATTGTCACTTGATTTTTTGCTCTTTTCCCACGTACGTCCAACAAAATAAGCGCCGTACACTGTTATTAATAGCGATTGAAATATTGGGATATATTCCTCAGCAACTTTAAACCCGCCAATATTGCCATCAAAAAACGCAAGCGCAGTAAATATAACTGTGAGATATATTAATACTATTGGCCTTATGTTTTTAGATAAAAATGAATCTGATTGCATGTCAAGTTTCCAGCGTTCGGTGATTTGAGTCTGCGCATCTTGATCCGCTTTTTCTAATAACTCTTGGATCTTTTGTTTAGCATCTAATCTTTCTTCATCTGTAGTTGTAAGCTTATCGATTACATTACCTACGTCTTTAATTATACCGCCTGATAAAAGACTTAAAAGTTTTTTCATTATTTATTCTGATTAAATCTTTCCATGACTTGCGATTGGTAATTTTTTACATTTGATCCTGCATATAATGGCTTTATATCTTGATATCCAGAAACTTTACCTTTCTTTTCATGTCTTTTACTTTTATAAGTAGGCATTTGAGTCGACAAAAGCTCTTCTTGAGTGTATGGTTTAGACACTTGATACGACTCTCTAGCCGGCGTAATTTGGTTTAAAGTTCTATTTATAGTCTTGTCCAGAGTGAATATTTGATCGTTTGTTAAGTTTTCACCGTACTCTTGTTTAATGTAATCTAAAGCTTGTGTAGGTGTATAAACGCCGCTACCTACTAAAGCTGTGTATTGACCAGCCGCGTTGTACGCTATACTATCTTGTTGCGACTGTTTGCTTCCTTGGCTTGTAAACGGTAAACTACCCATATAGTCTTGAGCAAATTGATTACCCATTTTAACCGCATCTATAGCAACTAAATCTTTAACGCCTTGCTGGATTTGAGTTTGGTTATACTGATAATCTTTTTGTAAAGCTTGTTGTTGACTAACACTAGTGTCACTAATAGCTCTTTCTTGTGTATCAATAGAGGTCTCACTACCGCCACCTTGTCTTAATTCATTGAGAGCTACAAATCTATTTTCTTCTGTTTGCTTAGCTGCTTCATCAGCTCGTCTTTGGTTTATTTCTAAAAACCTTTTATTTTGAGCACTTTGCTGTTCTGGAGTTAACGCGTTGTAAGCGTTCTTAGCGGCTTGAGACGTATCTACTTGCATTAAGTCAGGAGTAACTTCATCGTAAACTAATTGATCACTAGATGGTGCTGTTTGACTTACAGTTGTTTGTTGTTGAGATATAGTTGGTATATCACTAGCGCCACCATGAGGGTGGCCGTGTGTTGCGGAAGCTGAGTGAGCAAACGGATGCTTACCACCTGTAACTCTTTTTACGTTTTGGTTTCTTAACTTAAATGCCATACCTTATTATTTATAACTACACCCTTTTTTAGTCATTGGGTGATTCATATTCATTGCGTGCTTACCATAATTTAATGGTCCTGTCTTTGCTTCACCGTATTTAGATAAACAATGTTTAGACATGAAGGTTCCTTTCTTAGACAAAGGTCCTACATTCCCTTCTTTAGATTGTGTGTTTGGACTAGTGCTTGGCATGATTTTAATTTTTAAGTTATTTTTTCTGCAAATTTATTTGCATAATCTTCCCATGGTAGTTTATCGCTACCTTCTTTCATGTTTTTTCTTGAGTATGTTTCGCCTTTATAGTACACGTTGTTATCGTCGTAGTTTAACGCACCGCTTTTAATTTGTTGCATATGGCCTAACTCATGAGCTAATACTTCTTTGTATTGTATAGGATCTTTAACGTCCTTGCTCATAAGTATACTACCATTGTTCAAAGCTTTACCTAATACTCCTTCTTCTAAGTCTACATGGTATAGAGGCGTGTTGTCTACTGCGTATGGTGGATTATTAAGTTTAAAAGCCATTATTTATTATTATAAGGAAACATTTTGTTTAATTTATCTCTTCTAGCTCCACAACCACATGGTACATTCAAACCATCAGAAACTTTATCTACAATTGTTTTAACCCCAGTCACTGTTGTGAATTTCTCTATTGTGTCACCTAAGCCTCTTGATTTCATTTTATTAATATCTATTTACATATGGAGTCATACCAGTAGCTTGACCCTTGTTATACGTGTCTATTTCTGATTGGCTATAATTACGATCCTTAATGTTTCTTCTAGCAGTCTTTATCCCTTGTACTCTTTCATTACTTCCAACTTGTTCTCCGCCAAACTTAGTTGCAAGATTACCTTCGTTTAAGTCACTTAAAATTCTTGTACCTACAACTTCAGGAGCATTGCTAACAAAACCCTTTGGAACTGGATTACCAAATTCATCTAAAACAGGAGTGCCGGTGTTGTTAAATGGTGAGTGATGTTTTTTGTTATACTTCATATCACCAGCTAACTTTGAAATATGCTTTTCATCGTTAGTCATCTGCTTATCACTACCACCATGCTTAGCATCATATTTAACGTCTCTTTTTAAATAATCAATATGAGCCGCGTCATCTTTTTCAGATGCATTATAATTACCTCTAGTTACAGGTGTTCGCGAGTGTCTTGCATTGCCAGTGTACTGACCATAGTGTCCTTTTTCCATAATTACCATTTTACTTTGTCAGCCCAGTAAGCGGCAGACATTTTACCTTTTTTAATGTTTTTTGCATGACGCGCTTTAAAACTAGCACGGCGTGCTTTTGATTTTGAATCTTGCTTTTTACCGGCGGTGCTTACACCTTGTTGACCAAACCTAATTATTTTTTCTTTACCGCCTTCACAAGCTTTTACAACATGTGATTTAGTCTTATGACCTGAGGTTTTTCTAGGCTTATTACATTTTAAGGTTTCTTTGTTTACCTTGCTAGCCATTTTACTTTCCTCCAGCTTTCATTGTTATAGGTCCAGCTTTATATACAGGCATATCTTTAGATACTTCCATACCTGTAATACCTGAGCTATTGCCTTTTCCTTTTGGAAAACTTGTTAGATCTAACGGTCCGTCCCATACTGCGTTTTCACCTACCGCTCCGTGTTTTAGTGGTTGCTTTGCCATAATTAATTATTTTGTAGTTTTTCGTTTGCTTTTGATGCCATGCTTTCAAGAGAATCTCTTCGCTCAAAATTTTCTTTATCTTGCTGTAATTTTACATCTATTTCGTCTGATGTAGCACTTGGCGTATTTTCATCTACCATACCAAATATTCCACTTCTAAATCCGCTGTAATCAGCAAACTGACCTGGATCTGTAGTTGGATTTACTGACGCATATTGCCTATTAAAATTCGGCATCATGTTTTTTTTTAAAGGATCACCTTCAGATTGGTCTGCTGGCAGCTGTTTATTTAATGCGTGCTTTTCTAGCTTAGCTAAGCCAGGCTGCATGTTCATTACGTGTTGGCGTTGTTGCTGTGTTCCAAACACTTGATCAGCTACACCCAATGCTGTGGGGTCCATTCTAGTCATTGCTCCAGAGTAAGGGTCTTGCATAGCATTCATATCCATTTGTCTAGGCCCTCCAAATACAGCGTTCATACCTACTTGACCAGTGTTACCAACAAATGGTAGTCCATCTTTTTTATACATAACTATCTTTGTTTATCTTTGTTTACGTTATTTATAGAAGTAATAAGAACTTTGTCTGTATAAGTTTTACCTTTCATTATCTTATTTCTTCGCTCACTAGTAGGTATATCCTCTTCTCCTAGCATTATTCTATACACTCTTTGTATTAGTTGTTTGCATTTAAAAGAAACTTTATATATATTATACTTTTGTGTAATTCTGTTTCTTTCTCTCCATACCACTATCCAGCCTTCTTTCAAAAGTCTATTCCATCTCCTGTTGTCCCAGCTGTAAGAATAACTGCCATCTTCAAAATCTTTTTTAGTAAAAAGATCTATACAATCTAAGTATATTAAAAGCTCTAAATCAGCATCGTTTAAACTGTTGTTACGACAAGCCCACTTACGTATAATACGGTAATGCTTTAATATATTTAACTGCTTAATGTCACTAGCCTCTATTCTCATAACAACACAACAACATCTTGTAATTTTATAACTGTATATTGTTCGTCGTTAATTTCTATTTTATGACCACTATGTCTATCATAATATATAGCATCGCCTTGCTTTACAACTTCTACTTGATCACTAACAGAAACTACATTAGCTTCTGTATATCTTATATCTTCTCTGTCTTTAACCGACAGCACTAAACCACCTTCTGTTTTTTTGTTAGATACTGGTTTAGGTTTTACAATTATATTACTGCCTACTGCCTTCATCGACTCTAAGATTATTGATTACACAATCAGTTGACAATATTGTTGTAGCTACAGACGCTGCGTTTAGCAAAGCGCTTTTAGTTACAAGCAGAGGATCTATAATACCAGACTTAATCATATTTACCATATTTCCTGTAACCACATTTAATCCTCTGCCTTTAACTTTAGGTAGCTCGTATTCAACTATACCAGCATTATCTAATATAGTTTTAAATGGAGCTTTAATTGCTTCTAGCAAAACCTCTTCGCCTTTTGACTTTGGTTTTATAAAGCTAGACGCATTTAAAAGAGCTATACCACCACCAGGCACTATACCATCTTTTATCGCAGCTTTTGTAGCACAGATAGCATCTTCAACCCTATCTCTTTTTTCTTTTAATTCTACTTCAGAGTTAGCACCTACTTTTACAATTGCTACTTTAGCTGATAGCATTGCTAATCTTTTTTCGTATTTGTTTTTAGTAGCAGCTGATGAGGCGTTTTTTATTTTATCCTTTATATCCTCTATTAAATCTTCTAATTCGTTAGAAGACTTATCTACTTGTAAGATTGTTTCTGTTTGATTTGAAACAGATTTAACACACTCACCTAAGTGTTCTGGCTGTATTAAATCCATGTCATCACCTAGATCTTCATTTATAATTGTAGCACCAGTAAGCATTGATAAGTCTTGTAATACTTCTTTTTTACTTACACCATACACAGGCGCATCTACTATGTTTACTTTTATATTACCTTTTAGCTTGTTCATAGCTAAGGCGTTTAAAACTTGCTGCTCAGCATCACCGATTATAAGTAGCGATCTATTGTTTTTAATAACATACTCTAATATGTTTTGTATTTTACGTACGTTTGGTATTAAAGATTCTACAATTAAAACTAAAGGATTTTCTAATTCAGCTGTACCTTTTAACTTGTCAGTTACAAATGAATCATTTTTAAAACCTTTATAGTACTGAACTCCGTCGACTATTTCACAAAAAGTTTCTGGTTGATCGTTTATTTCCATCATAACAACACCTGTATTATCAACAGCTCTAAAAGCGTCTGCAATGATACTACCTATTTGTTTATCGTTGTTAGCTGATATGGTAGCTACTTGATCAATCATTTCACCCACCACAGGTGTACTGTTTTTTTCTAAATAAACTATAACTTTATCAACACCAGAGTTAATACCTTCTTTAAGATCTCTAGTGTTAACTTCTTTTTTATAAGAGTTTTTTAAGAGTGCGTGTGCTAGTACTGTAGCCGTTGTTGTTCCATCGCCAGCTTCTTGCACAGTTTGCCTAGCCGCTTGTTTTAAAAGCGTCGCACCCATGTTTTCTACAGGATCTAATAGTATAATACTATCAGCTACTGTAACTCCATCTTTTGTTATAACGGGTTGGCCCGCACCATCCTCCAGTATAACGCACTTGCCGCTAGCCCCAAGTGTGGAGCTAACAGCTTTAGTGAGATTTTCTATACCTTTAAATATTTTGTCTTTAGCATCACTGCCAAAGTTTAAATTCTTAACTATTGCGTCAGACATATTTGATTTAATTAAATTATATTTATTTTTTACTCAAAGGTTTTTACTACCTTAGGTCCTTTTACAAAGTCAAGCTTTTTAGCGTAATGATCAATGCTACCATCAATAGCAGCCTCAGCGCCATCCATAGTTTCTCTACGAGTTACATCTTCCCACTTATCATTTTGATCTTTGTATTCAGTTTGAAAAAATCCGTTTGGTAGTTGTACTATTCGCCAATTTTTCTTTTCAGCGATATGCTTCCAAAATTTTACTTGGTCTTCGGATATTTGCGGTTGACTACTCCACGTGCTAGTCTTATAATATAGTGTCATTGGTTTTGGTTTTATATTAGTTTGTTTGGTTGCTCTAACCCGAGCAGGGTATACTTTATATATCACTTATTTTTAGTGATTTTTACTTAATCCGCTATTATCATAGTTACAGAGGCTGGGTTTACTTGATCCTCAATAGAGGCTGCGATCGTAGCTTCTATTTGAGCCACTTGCTCTTCACCCATTGCTGCTTTGCACCAAGCGACAGCATCTTTATTTGTTAATTCATTAAAAGGTTTAAAATCTTCTATGTCACTAACGTTTAATATTTGAGTTCCAATTAAATCGCTTTGGTAAGCGGTTTCACTATCTTCACCTAATACGTAATAGTGTACGTTATACACAACGTCGGCATACTCTCCATCTTGTGGGTAAACATCAACTGTTTTACAGTTCCATTCGTAATTTATCATGTTTATTTATTTTTAAGCTAATCCTTTTATTTGTATCCCTACGTTCATATATCTCCAATAACCATTCGCTTGAAATTGCAGTCGAACTTGATCGTTAGCGTTGAACACAGCGTTTTCTCCAAAATCAA
>Ga0233412_10000382_pt1 | contig 25786 bp, 26 predicted proteins | sample Na_anoxic_4_MG_FD_180667 | JGI IMG/M metagenome (GOLD analysis project Ga0233412, IMG submission 180667) | Seawater microbial communities from Saanich Inlet, British Columbia, Canada - Na_anoxic_4_MG | ecosystem: Environmental > Aquatic > Marine > Inlet | place: Canada: British Columbia...
TACAGGATCGTCCGCCCTGTTGAGCGCGATCGAAGGAGCTGCGTCAAACTTGGCCCCCTTCGCTCCAGTCGCTTTCGCAATCGCTGCGCCGTCCGAGTGAGTGTAGAACAGGTCCAAGAGCGTGTCGGCATCTCTCTGCGAAAGCTCGTCGAGAGACTTCTTGTTGAACATCGCCTCGATAAGCTCTTTGAGAGTCCTATCCTCAAACCCTAGCTTTGCCGCCTGGGCCCGCATCTGTGTTTTAGTCCAAGCCATCGGCTTCATGGTGTCGCCGAGATAGCCGGTAGCTTCGCGAGTCCGTCTACCGAGAACCTCCCAGGTTTCCCCGAGTTGTGGGACAACCTTGCGGACTTCCAGTGGTGCGGACAGCTCTGCGACCGTCCGCTGGAGAGCCTTCTCTGTCCCGTCAAACTTGTCGAACGGAACCCCATGATGCTTCATGGCTTTGAGAACACGAGCCTCAAAGTCTGGAATGAACCCGGCAAGCTGCGAGTCAAGGTACTTCTTCGTGTAGCCATCGAACGCTTTGACCCATTGAATCAAACCGCCCTGATCGAACGTCCCCTCCCTGCCTGGGCGGAAGATAGCGGACCAAGTCGGGTGCGACGGGTCCTGCATCATCTTCATCGTTTCAGAAACGTCGAAAGTGAGCTTCTCTCCGGTCCGGCCAACGGCATGGCCGCCAGCAACATCACCACCGGTCAGGCCACGACGGAAGTCTTGTGTATGCTCTCCAGCCTCACGAACAGTCTTGCTCCCAAGCTTGTACGAGAAGGACCTGGGAATCGGTTTTGTGGAAATGATTTCGGTTGCGACCTTACTTCCTTCAAGAAGCTCGGTAGACGCGGTCTCGACAGCATGAAGCCTCGCGGCCTCACCGACACCAAGCTTCTCTCCATGCGCGACGCCTTCGTCGGAGAACTTGCCAGGAATCTTGTTGGCACCAATGCCGTCAGTATTCTCGCGCATCAGGTAAGTCAAGAGATCTCGATTGCGGGCGAGATCCCCGTCCTTGAAGCCAAGCCTGGCCAGGTTGCCGTTCACGGTCTTGTAGACCTGGCCCACCTCGATGATATCTTGGGTGCCATAGCCAGAGCGACGGAACATACCACGGATTAATCCATTGGACATTCCATCACGAGCGCCACGGATCATGAGGTCCGCGACACCATTGTTCTCAAGGATCCACTTCTGCATCCTACCTTTGTGGATCATTTCAAGCGACGCCTTCTTGCGCGCCCGAAGAACATGGAACGCGTCCAGCAGCATCGAGCCCTCACCGAAAACGTCTTCTCCCTGGGCGATGGACGCAATCATCCGCTGCTGGGTGAACCGATTGCCGGCGGCAAGCTGGACCTCGCCATTCCGCATGATGGCGCGCATTGCGAGGTCGCGATGTTCTGGGTTCTTGTAGATGTGTGAAATGTACCCGCTTACACTCTGCGTCGCATAGTCCGCCGACCGCTCCGCAGCAAGAATGCCCTCCATCTCTTCCTTGACGAAACGAGCGGCCGTCATGATTTCATCGTCGTAAGTGACGGCAGCGCCCAGCCCAGACTGACCGAACTGCTCAAACTGGAACATCTCTTCGACAGCACGACTGACGGTCTCGCGCTTCTTCCCGGCCATCTCGCTGAACACGGGCGCGTATCGAACGAGAGAGTCATCCATCTCGTTACGAAGAGCGACACCAGTCGCACGCATCCGTTCGACCAGTTCCGGAGGAGCGTCCCACCCAAGATCGAAGCGGTCGAAGACCCAGCGTGCTGCATCATTAAAGTGACGCAGGCCGGGCGCAGCGCTTGGGTTTGCACCACCAGCGAGGAACTTCTGCGCTCTGGTAGTCGAATACAAGGCGCGCTCTTTGTGCATCGCGCTTGCAGTTTCGACGAACAAATCGTCTACCGACATGCCCATGACGCGACCAAGGCCGCCCTCGGCCTCCAGTCCAGCCTGCATCAAGAAAGACCTGTTGGCCTCGCTTGCTGGGAACATGTGCTTCAAGGTCCGGAAACGGCCTTGGCGTTGTGTGCGGAACATCTCACCAGCAAGACGAGGGAAGTTCTCGACCATGTGGGCCGTGATCTCCGACATCAGCTTGGGAGAGTGAACAGCGTCCAGCAGATGCTTGCCATCCAGTCCGCGGTCGGCAGTGATGCCCTCGCGCATGGTCTTCAAGTAGTCGTGAGCTGCGGTACGAAACATCCGTTGGCCGACGCGACCATTTAGGGTGAGAGCTGCTGGCTCTGCCTGTGACAGCTTGCTTCCGGCGCTTGCTGCGCGACGAAGTTTCGCAGTATTCTTGAGCTTTGCGCCCGCAGCGACACCAAACGTCGCATAGGTCAACGGGTCAAGCCCAATGTCCATGACCAGGCCGCCGGCCAGATTGCCCCACATGGAGTCACCCCAGACTCCATGACTGTCGGAGAACTCGATGAAGTCAGTCCGGTTGTGCCAAGCCTTGGCAAACGCTGACGGCGAGAAGCCGGCGGACATGAGCGCGTTCGGGTTACTCTTCGGATCCCAGAAGATCGGCGGACCGGTCATCTGGATACCCATGTGCCCTGCAAGCGGGCTTTTCTTCGTCGCGATCGAAGCAAGCGGGTGTGTGCCCCACGCAACGGCTCCCTCGAAAGGTCCCGCGTGGAACGCTGCGCCGCCAGCTTCTATGTTGACGCCGAAGGAGTCTTTGTCCTTGTGGGCTCCTGCTCGCAGTCGGTTGAGTTCCTGGATGGCGTCAAGGCCCGCAGCTGACATCGATGATGTCGCGTACAGGGGGAGGGACAGCACGTCACCAAACGTATCAAGCACGCTTCCGGTAGCTCGACGACCGGTAGTTTTGAGGTTCCCTGTTTTCTCGTCATAGACTTCTGCTCCCAACATGCCGAGGGCATGCGTTGGCGCGTCGAAAAGCGCTCGCTGAATCCAGTTACGGTGGTCGTTTCCAACCGCGCGTTGAGCCTCGTCATACTCGTCATGGGTCAGAAGACCCCTGGAATACGCTTGCTGGACGCGCTCCATGTATTGGTTGTACTGACGAAGCTGACGGTCGTCTACTTCGTCCGTACCCTCAAAACGGCCACGTCCACGAGAGTGGCTGTACTGATGGTCGTACAGACCGTACGGACTATTGCCAAGCGCGTTACGAGCGCCAGCATTGTAACTCCGTCCAGAACCAAGGCTATAGTCGTAGCCGCCCATGTTTCCTACCTATGCATGCCCTTGGTTTGTTCGCTCACGCCGGGAGTCTCTGTCGGATCCGCGCCGGTGGCCTTGTAAATGTCAGGGCCCAAGGCCGGCGCCCTATCCAGCAAGGCACGGGTGTCTTCTTCGGCCCATTGACCGCGCTCAAGAAGCGTCCGCATCGCAGTAACAGCCGCACCCTTCGGGCCATAATCCGCCTGCTCTGGGAATGTGCTAATAACAGCCTCACGCTTCAATCTGGCCTTGAGGTAATCTCTGACGCGCGGATCCATCGCATACGCATCGAGCGTTTCATCTACCTGTTGGATTTGCTCATACAGCAAGGCGTTCATGTCGAACGCATCACCACCTTCGACGCGAATCTGCGCTGCCTGAACCTCAAGATCGTTGATGTTCATACCAATATCTTGGAGCGCAAAAATGGTCTCAGTGTTGATTGCAGGATCTTTCGCCATCGCGGTATAGTTGAGAGGTCTCATCCCTGTGATGATGTCGACTGGCGCATCCTTGTTGATAAACCTGGTCGCAACACTATGGATGGTTCCGGGCTCCCCAGCTTCGTACGCCTCCAACTCTTCTGGAGTCAACTGGGCCATCACGTTTGCGCGCGCACCTTCATGTGCCATCTCGATCGCATCTGCGGTGTACGACTCCTTGATCTCCTTCATCTCGCCAAGGACTCGGCCGGCATGCTCGACCTGGCGTTCGCGGGCTTCCGGAGTCAGGTTGTCGAAGTTCTCCGCGCCAACACGAACGGCCGCGAATTGCTCTGCGACGGTCCGTTGCTCTTCCGGCGTCATGCGCAAGAACACTTCCTGCCCAGGAATGTCCCCCTGGTCGTAGCCCTTGAGGAAGGTGTCGCCGTCATGGATCATCTGACCCTTGTCGGACAGGCGAGAGGTTTGGTCTTCTACGAGCCTGGCCTTCTCCGCCTTCGCAGTCTCGCTGGTCCGGTAGTTCTGCGCCCCGGTCGTACGGATGTTCGATCGGTCTTGCTGCTCGACCTGCATCTGGGTCCGCACTTCCTCGGACTCCAGGCGCTTCGTTTGCCGCAAGCCTTCCTGTTGCTGGCGCAAGGTTTCCAACGCGCCTTCGTGGCGCCGGTTGAGCAGACCTTCACGCTGGAGAGCTTCAAGCTGTTCGATGCGAAACCCAAGATCCTCGTCGAACTGTCGGACGTTCTCCTTCTGGGTCACGTCAAACTGCCGAACGCCCTCTTCGTGCGTGGTGTCGTACCGACGCTTGTCTTCCTTGAACTCCTCACCAGCGACGGCGCCCTTGAATGCGCCCTCGAGACCGGTGACACCAATGGTAAGAGGATCAGGTTTCCTGATAACGGTGGCTGGCATAAGAGTCTCCTACGCGAGGCCGGCAAGCCTGTCGATGGCTTGCGACTTGAGGGCGGAATCTTGAATGGAGCGAATTTCGTCGACTCCAACGTAACGACCGTTGGCCAATTCTTGCGCCACATAGTCGTCTCCTGACTGAATCTGCGGGCCCTGTCCCACTTCTGGGGGCTGGATGGCATCCCATACCGAGGGCTCCCCAGGGGCTCCAGGAGCCCCGCTGGGGGCTCCTGGCTGGGAAGGCCCTACGGCCGGAATGCCACCCTGGGAGCCGGCTACGGGCGCCTGGGGTAGGCCAGCAGCGCCGCTGGCGCCTCCAAGCTCGGGCCCCAGCCCAGGGCCCACCGGGGCGGCCCGTGACTCGAAACCGAAGGGTCGAAACTCCGCAGATCCGGGCGAGACACCAAGGTCGCCGAACTGTTCTGCCTCTCGTTGCCAGCCGGACCCAAGGGAAGTCGGACCTCCGGTGAAGGCTCGCGCGCCCGTCTGGGCAGCGTCGTGAGAAACAGAGGACCCAGGATCAGTCTTGGCAGCGGCAGCGTCGCCAGCCCCAGCCCCGCCCTGCATGCTTCCAAGCTGGGACGCGCCTTCCGTCAGTCCGCCCCACGCCAGATCCATGGCAGCCGTCGAGCCGGCAGATCCATCTGCCAGACCCTGTGCACCCTGGAACTCGTCAAGGATCTGTTGACGCTCGGCAAGGTTTGCTTGCTTGGCAGCGACGAACGACGACGCGCGGCCAGCTTGCTGTGCGCGGTTGACATCTGCAACAGCTTGCTGCTCCAGCGCGATGCCGGCGGCTTCCGTCAATCCACCACGGGCCGCAGCTTCGCGCGCCTGCTGTGCGGCACGCCTGGACTGAATGGACCCGGCAAGCGCTTGCGATGCAAGGTAGGTGTCGAAATCAGTTCCGACAGCATCCAGCTCGGCCTGTAACGCCTGTTGACGCTCCCATTCTTCGTAGGCTGCCTGATCTCCAAGGTAGGTACGACCGGCGCCGAACAGACCGCCAGCAGCACCGCCGATCACCGCGCCCCAAGGACCAAAAGACGAGCCAGCGACCGCTCCAGACGCGGCTCCAGAACCAATACCAGCAAGCCAGTCGCCAGTGCCGGCGCCTTGAAACTCATCTTCTTCTTCGTAAGGCATCCTGTCTCCCTATGCTTTCGACGCAAACTCGGCATCGCCGGTGTCTGTGACGTAGGCTTCGTCTCTTCCGTACACAAACTCAACCGACATGGCACCGCTCTCCCACAGATTGACCCACGGAGGAGACCAGTACTGAAACGCAACAACCGGAATCGGTGTGAGGGGGTTCAAAACTGGAAGGTTTGGCGGTCCAGCAGCAGCGTATTCCCAGCGACCATCCATCCAAGTCTCGACCCCAGGCGTTGTATCGACAAACCCGTGCGTCGCCGCATCTCGGAACTTCAAAGAGAAGTTGTAGTAGCGTCCGCCAACAAGCGCGACTTCAGCCCACATCTCGATGGACTCACGCTGGGCAACGTTTCTTGTAATATCTTCCAGAACCTTCCAGGACTTGTATGGGGCCTGCACGCCGGTAACCGGGTCCACAATGTTCACGTTGGAGTTCACAAACTCGTCCGCGTACAACATCGGATTCGTGTCGACAATCAGTCCGTAACGCATATACTCCGCATACCGGAGTCCCTCTCTCGCACCTTGTTCCAAACTCGTGTTTGCGATTGCGCTCCAGAAGTGCGTATCTCCACGCACTTTCGCCTTGATTTTGGCAATACACGAGTGGGGAACGTATACGCGAGCGCTTGCCCCAGGACAAGTCAGCCAGCGAGAGAAGCAATACTCGTCCGGATAGCGCTTGTACGGCCATCCGGTCGGGGGCCAGCCTGCTACCCCAGCAAGCTCGACGGAAGAATCGCGTCCATCCTCTTGACAGGAGTAGTAGAACGACGGACCTGGGCGGCCAAGAAGTTCCATCTCGTACGCGTGGCGACCTGCCGACTCGATCCGGCCAGCAGCTACAGCTACTGTTCCGCAATCTTCAATCGCTTCTCGGTAGGTGATGTCAAACCTTGAATTGATGTAATTGTCGACGTTTTTCTTTTGTCCAAGGAATGGATTGGCGAAAGAATGCACAGACGCGATCTGGCCGGAAACATATCGCCTAACGCGGAACCTGGAGAAAGCGCTCGCTGCAAAGTCGGCCTTCACCAACGACGACTTGAAAAGTGTCTCGAAGTTCTCAAAATTCGAGTCGATGATTGATACGTCGAGTGTATCACCGACTGTTGTAAAGGCAATCGTCATGGTGAATCCTTATCCCAACGTGCAGTAAACTCAATGTCCCCACTAATCCAACCATCTCCAAACGAATTCTGATTCGCCATGACGCAGAAGAGTCTGGCGCCGTTGGCCGAGACATCCTGGTGCGTACCACCCACGGAAGCCAGCAGAACAATTCTATGATCGTAGTTGTAGTTAACGGGTTCGTACCCAGCCACGCCGGTCATGTAGTCCAACTGCGTCCCAACAAAACCAGCAATCGCCCAGCCGCCGTTTCCGGGACCAACGGGACGGTATGTTCTCGTTGCCAACGGAACCCAGGTTACGCCCGCGTCTATTGAATACCCAATGCAATACCTCGTAATGTTGTTCGGGCTCGCGGCAGTCCCCACTGTCTGGTGAAGCTTGGCCTTGATGAAAGCAACAGGAGCGGTCTCTTCGTACCTGTTGTCGTACGACGTCACAGTTCCAAGGTTCACTGTGAGGAGCGACTGATCGATCGGGTAATACCCACCGAACAGGGCGCCAAAGGTCAGGCTTGGGCCGGAAAACTTCGCGGCCAACTCGATAGACAGCGGCCTGTCGATATGCCTATACTCGACTGCGCCAGGCTCCATGTTGCTCTCGTCCAGGCTTGGAGTGTTCCACCAAGTCTGGAGGTCGCTGAACATGCCATCAAGCTCTTGCTTTACCACGTAACGACGGTCAAGCTGTTGGGAGTATGTGAACCTCGACATTACCTTGCCCTCGACCGAATTGCAAGCTGAACATGCTGAACTCGGAAGTGTCCAAACGAGTGCACCAAAACGCCAGACAACATCCTACCATTGAGGCCGACAAAAGAACAAGAACCTCCGAGAGAAATCTTGTCGTTGGTTGAAAACGCGGTGCCGTCTACCACATCGCCATCTGGATCCGCACAATGTCCTATAGCGTAGCTAACGATGCTCCCCTTCTTCGCGAAGTCTTCGCCAGCCCACAAAGCTTTGCTATCGAAGACGGGCCACGCAATCAGACACACGGACTGATCCGTGGCGGCCGTAGCTCGCAACGTCCAAGTCAGCTCGCCAAAGGTAAACGAATCATCGTTGCGAACCTGAATCGCAGACCCAGGCGCTGTTGCAGGATTATGTGGAACGTTGAACGTCAGGTCGCGATCGGAATTGTACCAAAACTCTTGGATGGCTTGCTCTTGAAAAGAAACCCTTGAAAACTGGTCGTTTGCAATGTTTCGACCAAAGATTTCATTCGCACGCTGCGCTGCCTGTCGGTATAGTTCGTCAAGCCTGCGACGGTCTACGGCATCCCCAGATTGGAGCTTGTGAAGTCTTGTGATGCCGCCTTGCAGGTCCATTGATTACAGCCGAACACTTGTTGGTTGTTGCAGAACGACTTTGTCCAGTTCTTTCTGCCACGGTGGTTTGTTGTATTTCTTGAGAAGAGTTTTCAGTCTAAAACTGGAAACCGGCTCTTCGATCCCTTCGTGCTTCCATTTGACCTTCATCGGCCCTTTAGCTTTCAGCATCCTCTGTGTCTCCATAGGACAGTAGCAACGCCTTGACACGAACACGATGGCCGGCCGGAAATGTGATCTCTACACGATGAGCAAACCCGGTTACAGGCCGAGACGTATCTGGTTTGATCCAGTAATCACCTGGCGACGCCCACTCAACATTGCTGTCGTAACGCAACGCTGTCTGATTCCATGTAGCCTCATGATAGCTACTTCTTGAAATTGCCCGCCTTGACGGCATTAGCACTGAATCCCGATCCTGCCCTTCTTCGTACGAAAACTCGGACGACACGGCGATGTCCGCAGACCCAGCAGAAGACGCCTCCATCAGAAGCTTAATATCATCCAGGACCCGCTTGGTCGCGGGATTGCTGCCTTCTGGAATGATGCCATCAATGTCAATGATGGCATTGTCGCTATAGGTCCCACGGAACAATTCGTAGATGGAATCCTGACAACCAATGATGCAGTCCTTGTAAATTTCAAGATCGTAAACAAGCTCTTTCAGCTTGTACCACTGCTTCGTCACAAGATTGAAAGCAATGATCCTGTTGTTTCCGGTGGCCAGGGCCATAGAAGTCCTGGTAGCCAACAGATACCACTCGTTGACCTTGATGGCCGAATGCACGTAGAAATTCGGATCAATGTAGAGCTTCTGGATATAGTACGGCGTCTGAATGAACTCAAACTTCTCGCCGTCGTAAAACCCAAACCCGTTGTTCCAAAGACCGAAGATCGAACCACCAACGTCTACAAAAGAACGACCGTACTTGGACCCGTTAGCAAAGTCTTGTTCGAGGATGGCCATTCCCGCTGTTGCTCGATACAAGACTTCTGTCGAGGAGCGGGAGATGACAACAACGCGGTCTCGTAAAGCAATTGCCCGGACAAAGTGATCAGCCAAACGATGCTGGTTTTCAGGATGAAACTGCCCAAAGAACGAGAGGTCCGACCAAACAACAACGTTCGCATCTTCGAGACCTCCAAGAAAGATCATGTCGTTCCAGGAACAACCACCAGTCGCCTGTGGTGGCGGACCAACAGTCAGGTCCATCTCACCAAGCTCAATCAAAGCAGAGTCTGAAACCTGATGGGTGTACCGACCAATGGTTGTGTTGTCGAATTCGTATTCCGCGTAAAACAACCCTTCCGCTGACGCGCCTCCGTGAATGTCGTCCGAATGAAGGTTTGTCGTTCTTCCAATGATCATGCCAACAATGTGGTCCTCAATCATTGGGGGCCACCACGTCGAAATCAAATACTCGTAGGAGTCGTATGGATTCGTCAGAGGGCCATCCCCATCAATCTCAATCTCCGGCCTGACGAGGCACCGGATAGATGGCGGAGACGGCCGCCCTTTGTTGCCGTACTCGTCCTTGTACTGAACTCGTACGTCGTACATCCCCCAAAGCTTTTCCTCATCTACATCAACGTTAGCACTTGGTCCGCTTGCCGGCCTGGACTGTGGCCACCAAGAAGTCGCGTACGCCCAGGGGCCGTATTCTACCGTCCCATCTTCCGAGCCTGGTGCTGGATGGGCTCGTACGTCCGGCGCCTGTGGTGTCTCGTGAACACCGAGCGGCCGAACCTTTTTGAAGCCATCCCACATGAGAACAGGATCGCCGAAGTTGGCGATGATCAACTTGGACTCATGAATGAACAAGTCAGGATAGTACAGCTCGTCAAACGCACGCCCAACGAACGTGTACAAAACCTCGTAACCGTTTCCATCTACGCGACAAAGCTCTGCGGCCCGAACGAAAACAACATGTTCGGCTCCATACGCGTCCCGGAAAACCTTCAGTCTCGTGATCGTTTTGTTGGTCGTTGGAGGTGTCCCAACATAGGCAGGGAGATCAGGAGGAGCACGACGGAAAAGGTCGGAACGACCTGGATAGTTAACAAGGTAGCCTTCTCTATCTGGAAAGACATTGATCGACTTCTCACCGAGTTCAGGCAGGTTGAACTGCCTGTTGTCGGTGAGACCACGACTTAGCGGATATAGGAAATCAGCCATTTAGTCGCTCGACCACGGAAGCTGGTCTACCCAGCCAGCGGACGCAACATCGAACTGCGCCGCATCGTTGAAATAGTTTTCAGGGGACAGATCGTTTGACGCCGCCTTGCGAGCCTGGTTCGCAAGGTAGGACATCTGCGACCTGAACTGTGCGGAAGCCTGCCTGTATTCCGCCGGATTCTTTCCGGCGAGCTTGGTCAGGCCGAGAAGGTAGATGCGAAGAAGCTCAATGATCTGATTGTCCAGACCCATCGCAATACGGTCTTCATCGTAGGCCCTCCGTCCCCAGTTGTCCAAGTGGGTGATGATGAATGCCAGCCGATCACTGTCTGGCGGGGGCAGAAGCTCGACCACTGTTTGGACGCCCTCGTACATAGGCGTCATAGCCCTCATCGTTCCGTCGATGGCGTCCTTGAACGTAGCCACCGGGGTATCCGGGGCTCTGGTTTGTAGTCGAAACACCGGAACTCTGTTTCGAGTTGGATTCTTTTCTGAACGATAGAGTCGAAGATAGTGGCTGGATCCACCCTCCGAGTAGTCACCACTCGGGTTCCCGTAAATGACGTCCACGTCGTTTCCGTGGTCGTTGTTGTATTCGAGCACTGGCCCGGGAGGAGACTCAAGCCCTGACTCATAATCCACCCTGGTGTAGAAGTAGTGGTAGATGCCAACAGACACACCACCACCACCATTGTCCGAACAGATCGGCGCGTAGAGTGGCGCGTCAATCCTGCGGTCTTGGTGGTCCGCGTACGCAATGGGTGTTGCCGGATCGAGCTGATCTTGGCGTGTGGTCAAAAACCTGCGCTTGAAGTAGTCCGGATCGTACCGAAGAAGCTTCGCTCGATTGCCGCACGAAACGTTCTTGACTCGCGAGGCATTGACGGCAATGTTCGTCCGGTACAGAGTCAGCTCGACTCCATCCGTTTCTGCGCCTACGATGGGACGGTCAACGTACAAGCGCAGCGGATTAGCGTGACCAATGTCCACGGTCTTGTAGTATTCATCCCCAAGCTTGACGGTCCGTCCAGTGTATTCCATGTACGACGCTGGAATGGCGCCGCTTGCGGTGGCGTATGTATCGCCGATCGTATGTGTGAAAGTCAAAACACCAGTCTCGATTACGACCGGCGCAAACGTGATGCCCTTGTAATCTTCCCAGTTCCAGGGCCACGGTTGTTCGCGAATGATCGAGACGGCTTCCTCGATCCACATATAGAGCAGATCAAGCTGTGACTGCGTTCCCACCTGGGCGCGCATGTACTCAACGAGAGTGTCGACTCGGATCGTTCGCATCTCTTACCACCAAAAAGGCCGGTCGGTCCTCGCGAGGACCGACCGGCCTGGCTTGAGGCGGGCGGTCTATCGTCTACCGAGAGAACCGCTTGGGCAGGTCGAGCCACGAGAGGACCTCACCAGCCTCCTCGATCGTCTCCCGAGCCTCTGCGACGGCGTGGAAGTTGGGGCCCCACAGGTGGTCTTCCAGGGTCGCATGGTACTCCCCAATGGTACCCAACACGTCGATGGCGGTCGCCGGAAGCACCTCACCCGCGGTGGTGACGTCGGTGTTCAGGATTTCGCCACTGGTCACCGCAGAAGCAGCGTCCAGGTACACCTCGCCGCGCCGCACGATCCACAGGAAGTCGCCTTCCGAGATGGTGTGACAGCGGTAGTGCTCCATATTGGTCAGGTTGTCGGTGAAGTGGTAGTAGTAGTCCGAGAACAGCATGCCCGCCACGTCGATGGCATCCTGCGGGCCAGCCGCGATCGGCACCAACGTCCCAGCTTCCGCGAGCAGTCGGCCCTGGAAGCTTGGAGTGTAGGTCGCCTGCCCGTTGGCGGCGTACGCGATGGTTCCCAGCACCAGGTCGTCGGCGCCCGTCGGATGGACGTACGGAACCAGTTCGTGGTAATACTTGTTGGCGTCGGCATCTTCGTAGATCACCGGCCGCACAGGCATCGTACGCCACCAATCGTCACCATCGATGATGGTTCCGTCCTGCCCGAAGGCGGTGGCGACTTCGGCCGCACGGATGACGATGTGAGGGTTGTACAACCACGACTGCATGGCCAGGTCGACGAAGGAGTTCACGAGGGCGTTGTAGCGCATGGTTTTTCCTTTTGTGTGCTACAGGCTATGCAGTCTTACGACCGCGGAATGACGTTGACTTTGACGTCGACCGTCTTGCCGTTCGCGCCCTTGGAGCGAATGCGGGCAGAAATCGCGTCATTGTCGGTTGTGATGGCGGTACAGGAGATCCTGTGCTGACCCTCGGCGTTGAAGGCCATCGTTCCGATACGAGACTCGGCGGCGGGCTGACCCGTCGCAATGTCCAGCTCGAAATCATCCGCGCCGCTGATGTTGGCGATGTCGATGCTGTCCACCACGAAATCCGTGGACCCAACGTCGGCGACCAACTGAACCCACGCGCCGGAACCCCAGGGGGTTCCACCGGCGTCGTTGATGTCGGTGAGCGTCGCCGGATTGGCCGCGCTCGGGAAGCAGGTCATGGAGTTGAACTCCTTGCTGCCCAAGTTGCTGACGACCGGCTGCATGAACGCGGTGTCGACGAGGATGGTGTCGACGATGCCATCGACCACCGTGACGGCCGCGAGGATGGCGTCCACGACGGTGTCGACGATGACGACGAGATCCTTGATGGCTTCGTTGCCGAAGGTCGAGTCCTCGATCTTGTTGAGGATCGTAAGAATGAGAAGCTTCATGGTCTTTCCTTTCTGGAAGAGGTAGCGAACGGGGCGACGTTGTCGCCCCGAATCAACTACTACGCCCAGGAACCCCAGTAGGTTCCGGTAGACCCGGCGACACCCTGGTCGGCCATCCGCATGAAGGCCCAGTTCATGGAATGGATGATCCACTCGGTCTGGGTCAGCTGACGGTAGGGCGAGCGCGGAGCGATGCGACGCATCTGGATGTTGGGGTGGCCGATCAGGCCGCAGGACCCGTTGACCTCGAAGATGCTGTTGGCGCCAATGTCCTCGAGGTCTGCATCCATCTTGGCCTTGTCGCGAGGATCGCCGGTCCACTTGGGATCGTACAGCTCGTTCAGGTGGATGGCATAGACGCTCTCGGCGGGGCAGTTGGGGTCCCACGCGATGTGCGAGCCGTAGAAACGGAAGGACTCGAAGCCCATCTCCGCCTGCTTGTACTCGGTCATCATGTGCATGGGGCTGGAGACTTCCAGCATGGCCCGGCGAATCACCTCGAAGATGGTCTGCGTGGTGATGAGGTCGGTGGGCTTGAGGGTCCCGTTGGTGGTCTGCTGGATCAGCGAGAGCAGCGCGAGGAAGCCCGCCGGGATGGTCGACCCGGAGGCCAACGTGCCGAACGCGGAGGTCAGCTGGACGTACTTGTTGCGGAACCAAGCCTTGGTGGACTTGTCGACGCCCATGACCACCTGGCTCTGGGAGCCGGGGGCGGACTTCTCGATGGCGGTGGCGAGCCCGTCGGGCTGCTTGCCACCGGTGCCATTCCAGAGGCCGGCGCCGAGGGTCCGTCGCAGGGCCCACGCGACTTCCGCCGACTTGAGATCCACGATGTCGTAGATCTTGTCGGGGTTGTTCTCGTGGATCATCTGCTCGAGCATGTCGAGGCCGGAGGGGACCACCACGAACCGGTTCGTGGCTTCGCCCATGGCGACGGCGCTGGACTGTGCGTCCGGCAGCATGTCGCCGTAGGAGATCCATCGGCCCAGTTGGGGCGGAGAGACGTACATCGGGACCTGGATGGTCTCGTAGCACTTGATCATGGAGCCGGCCGAGCGGACGCGGTAGTAGAGATAGCTCTTGACCATCTCCTGCACCACGAGCTTCTTGAGACGCGTGTCGAGAAGCTGTACCGCCTTGGGCACTTCGGTGTAGCTCATTGTCGTTTCCTGGGGGTTGTAGGGAGGAGCGGTCGTGCCGCCTCGCTACCTACCCAAACAGAGTCTTCTTCCCGGCTTGGACTTGCGCGAAGTCGTTCGGAAACATCTGCTTGTGCATTTCGCGAGACGAGGGAACTCGCCCGAACGGATCGGCAGACTCGCGTGAAGTTGGGCTCTTCACGGGGACCACCGGCGCTACGGGCTGCTGCGGATTCTGTGGGTTCTGTGCCGGCTGCGCGGCCTGGACCTTGCGCTCGTAGGCGCGAGCGGCGTTGTCGCCGGAAAGCTGCATCAGCTTCGGCATCCAGTAAAGCTGTGCGAGCTGTTGAGGAGTCGCGCCACTGGAGGTGATCTGCTTGGCGAGGGCCATGAACTCATGGACTTCGGACTCGCTGGTGAACTGAACAGTCACATCGCCAATCGTCATCGGCTGACCAACGACCTGGCGAATACCGTCGTGGAAGGCCCCGACACGCTGCTGATGAGCGAGCGCGTCCTGGTAGGACTGCATCTGCTGCGGGCCCCAAGCGCCACCTTCGCCGGCGAACTTTGCTGCATCGACCTTGTCCGGCGAACGCAGATACGTGTCCAGGTGAGGAGCGGCGTTGAAGTCCGGCGTTACTGGCGCCGCAGGGCTGGGCGTCTGCGGCACTTGTGGCGCCTGGGCGACTCCGGCAGGAGCCGGAGAAGGCGCACCACCAGGCGCAGGACCAGCAGGAGCCGCAGACGCCCCGGACGGAGCGGGTCCGCCCGTGCCAGACGCGGGAGTCGTTGGGGCTGCGGGAGCCGCGACAGGAGCGGCAGCGGGGGCAGCGGGAGCTGAAACAGGAGCTGGGGTGGTCATCGTGGTCCTCGATGTTATACGGCTACGCCGTAGGAGTCGTACAGTTCACGGGGTTCGACAAAGTGTGCGCGCTCTGCCATCTTGACCGCCTCTTGTGTGGGCGGTGTGTCGATACAATCGTAGAAAGAACGCTGGCTCGGCCCAATGCTGGGAGAGCGACCGTCCATGGTTCGAGCAAGATCATTCTTCTTCATGTAGGCGTCTTGCTCGGCCTTGCTCTTGAAGGTGACATCCTGGTACTGAACAACCGGCCGGTTCAGTTCGTCACGGACCGGCTGGTTGTTCTCGTCGACCACGAGCTTCTTCTCGAAGCAAGGAATCGTGATGGGGAAGACACTCTTGTGCGCCTCTTTTCCGGCGAGCGCGACGTGCACCCTGTCCACACACTTGTGCCAATCAGTTGACACGCATTGCGGACAAGGTTTGAGGGGAGGCTGACGACAATCGGCCATACGTCGAAAAACCTCGACGTATGCTCCGCAGGTCGTACACTCCCAGTCGTATCTCGGCATCTTCCACTTCTTCGTCAGCAGTATGTCAGCTACAGCTCGCCTGCTCCAGAGCCCGTCGCGAGAGCACCCCGCATCGCGTTCCCAAGGTCCATCCCTCGGGAGCCAACGTCACGCTCTGGATGCTGGCCTTGCACCATTTCATTTAGCATAGGATTGCCACCGCCCGCAAGCGCGTTCGAGAGATCGGCCGATCCTCCAGGTTGTAAGCCCTGAACCGCCTCCGGCGAAACTCCCTGGCCCTCACGCCCCGCGGCGCGAGAGGCGAGTAGGTTCGTTCCCTGTCGGAAGAACTTGAGAGTCGCTTTCGCAAGACCTTCCCTGTCGTAGTATGGCGCCAGGTATCCGGAGGTGTCCTGGAACAAGGTCCGAAGGAACTGGACCCAAACCATGCGCTCTTCTTGGGTGGCCTCGGTCCCTCTGTCATTGACGATCACACGATACACGAACGAAGTCGTGAAGTCGTGCGTGCCGCGAGAGAACGAGGTGAACTTCCCACCGAACGAGAACTGACGCGACCTGCCGGCCATGCTGTAGAGGCCGGCAAGATGCATCAGCTTCATCACGACTTCGGTCACCGCTCTCGACAACTGATTCGCCATATCCTCAACATTGATTCCAGTAGCGTCAAGCAAAGCTTGAGTTTGGCGCGCTGTAATCTCCTTGATGGCAGTTCCACGGTCAAGATCGCTCTGACCAGTCGAAGACTGGGCAAGCGACTTGATATACGACATCGCGCGTACCAAGTCAACGTTGAACTCGTTCTCGCCATACTTCACCACTCCGTTCGGATCGTTGACCTTGACGGGCCCACGATAGTTCTTGTTGAACAGCTTCTTCTCTTCCGGCTCTTGAAGTCCGGCAGATGGGGCCACGAGCGTCTTGTCCTCAAGCATTTGCTCCAGATTGCGCTCCATCGCCTGAATCCCGATATGGTAGATATCGGCGTACCGGGACAGCTCCTTGGCGAGCGTCGTGTCGTACATCTTCTTGAGCCGCGACAGCTTGGTGAACACCAGAGGAATCATTCCGCCGTGCGGGTTCTGACCCTGATGAATCACCTTGTCAGGCTGGCCAAAGACATACGAGAAGAACCACCCATTGTAATCCGGGTTGTTCCGATCCCGCTTGATGTAAACCTCCATGATCATCATCATCTCTGGGAACAGATCGATGGCACCATCTTCCTGGGTCTTGTGGAACAGATCCTGGTACTGCCCGACGATGCCGACAGTCGACGCGTCGGCATCGTACCCACGGACCAGACGCAGCTCGGCACGCGTGATGAACCGAATGCGCGCGATGTATGGCGCGTTGTGGGGATCCTTGACGTTCAAGGGCATCACGACCAAGCGCGGATCGAGAGGCTTGACCCATGGATACCCGAACGCTGGGGAGTAGACCGGCTGCGGATCGTCCATCCCCATACCGCCAGCAAGAAGGGACTGCTGTTCCGGGCTGAACGGAACGACGTTATCCGTCTGTCCGCCCATAGTAGCGACCTCTTCTGGGCTCGCCTCTTCCCACTGATCTTGCGCCTGATCGTCCCGACCGTAGTTTGGGCAGCGGAATGACATGTAAGGATCGTGGCTGGCTGGATCGATCGGATGCCCAAGCTCGAAGACTCCGAAACTGGCCCACGTTGCTTGGGTAGTCACATCCTGCGACACGTTTGTAAGGTCGCAAATCCGCTGCAACGATTCTGCAACAACCGCCGCAGACTCCGCCTGGTCGGTATACGAAGGATCATCCGAATCGACATCGCATGAGAGATCGTCAGTCAGTAGACGGGCGTGCAGGGTCTTGATGAACTCCGCAACAACGTTACCATCCCGATATCCAGTCTCCGAGTTGCGAACGAGTTGCTCCATCATCTCCCACACAGGATCCCACTTACCAAGACGCTCGTTCAGATCGTCTCGGATGCGCTGATCCCAGTACTCGACGTACTCCGACGTCATGGTGCGACCGCCACTGCGCCCGACTGGACGTCCATAACGATCAGCTTGAGTTCCGGATTGAGTCTTTTCTTGTGCCATGTCTACCATCCCATGTGGATGAAGTCGGTGTCCTCAAGCATGAAGCCACCCTGTTGTTCTACCACCTCGTCGGCCCATGTCTGGTCGACGTTCAGACTATCATCTACCGGAGGAGGTGGCGTGTGCACCTCGCTCACGATATAGTCGCCAAACCGCCAACGACGCGCAACATCGGCGTGCGCATCGCCAAACACAATGTCGTCATGGAAACCGGAGGCGGCCTCTGGTTTTCCTGTCTTTGTGTTGATCACAAAGTTCGGGTATTGTTTTCGTGGACACTCTTCTGCATCGAAGCAGAACATACGCGACGGATCTGCCGTCACGCTCGACCTGTACTTGTTGAGAATTGGACCCCTGTTGGCACCGGACACAAACGTCCAGGTACGCTCGATTGCTGGAGCACCAACCGGTTTTGGGAGAATGACATTGTTAGGGTAGCCAGTCAGCCAGAAGAACGCAAGCAACGTCAGTCCTGTGTTGTTTCGTTCCCCATTGACCCAAGCCATGTTGTAGAAAATAGCAAGCAGGAGAAGATCAAACCACGCATGCTCCGGCTTAATCCTGCTAATATGATACGCGACCGTCCTGCCGTACGCGTTTTTGACAGCGAAGCAGTTGTAATCTGGGTCTTCCCTGCCGTCCTCATCCACAATGGCCTTTCCTTCGGCCGTGTCAGCCCCAATGAAATACTCTTCACCGACACACGGAAGCTCACGGATATAGGTATTTCCGCGACGATTCTCTGTAAACACCGGGGCAACTTGGGTTGTAAGAATAGGGCGAGAGACGTCAGTATACCCGCCGGCATCCGAAAGAAACCCGACCATGTGCGGTTCTGCATTTTCTGTCTGATCCTCGATATACTTGAGAAGGCGCGCACCAAAGAAACCCATTTGAAACAAACGGTACGCGTGGTCAGGAGTCGTTGGGTACTCCTGGTCAAATGACGAACGAACACCATCAAAGTCTACCTTGATCTTCTTGCGGCGGAAGTATACCTGCTCGACGGACAGTCCATACTTCTCGGCGTACTCACTCTCGTCCAGCTCCCTGTCCTGTTCCGCATCGTAGTCGCGGAGTTCTTCATCATCGTCGAGGTAGATAAAAGAACCATCTCTGTCATAGCAGTGTGGCGGTGGAACCTCCGCATACTCAAGGGAGATGTACCACGGAAGAAAGATGGGGACTACATCGGTTTCAGACTGCTTCGTAGTTGCAACGCGGTCCCATTTGCGCTTAAAGGGTCCAACGCCGTGGGCTGTAGACTCGTCTACGTGGACGGTCATCTTGGCGCGGGGAATACCGGGAATCACAGAAGTCCGAACCTGTTCAGCGCGTCCCGCTGGCCACTTCGGCTTCTCTGACTCGATCAGGAAGTGAATCATCTCCGAGGTGCCAGGGTTCGGCGCCTCGGCAGACTCAAAGAACATCATGGAGCCATTATCAAGCTCCAACTGCTTCTCACCACGCCCGCCCTTCTTGATCTTGCAGTCCTCGAAAACGTCGTGGAACTCATCGTAGATGTGGTCGAGCCACGAAACGACAGTGTTACGCTTGGTTCTTGCGTGAGGCCCCTTGTCGATGATGAGCATGACGTGGTAGTGAGGGTACTTGACCATCAACCATGTAGCGAAAGCAAGCAGAAGAGTCGTGTTGCCAAGCTGGCGCGACTTCAAAATGATCACCCGAAGAGGTTTTCCTTCTACCAAAAGGATGGTGATCATCACATACATGACGCGCTTCTGACCATCGGTCAGAATCATTGGCCCAAACCCACCGTCTGGGAAGTCGGCATTCATGCCTGGACGATACGGAATCGTCAGACACTTCTCACAGAAGAACACGAAGTCGGCGTGCAGCCGGTCGGCATGCCCCCGACGCTCCTTGAGCCGCTCCGCTTTCTCATGCAACATTGCGGAATGAGAAAAGCTGTCGATCGCGGCGTTTAACATCGGCTTGGTGGCAGATGTCTCGGCCTTCGCTTGGTTCAGAATCTGACGAGCCTTCTTCGTGACCGTCGCGGCGGTAAACTCTTCCCCAGCGAGACCGGCGGTTTCTACGAGAAGCTTGAGATCGCGCTCCTGCTCCTCTATGACCAGATGAAGCTGACGCACGTCGTCCGACGATGCCGACAACATCGCGTTCCTGGCCCAGGTGATCCTTGCTTTTACCTTGGCAATCTGATCTATGACTGACTGTTCTCGCATGGCGCCGCTACTTCTTCGACCTCCTCCATCTCTATCACTTCTGGTTTCCGTTCGCGGTTGTAGACCACCTCATCCCCAACAGCTCCATCTGGAAGCAAGGGTCTGAATTCTTTGTATAGCTCGCGTGCGCCACGATGCTGGTGAACTTGTTTCGACGTAATACCAAGGGCTCCACCTGTAAGGGAGTCATATACCGCAAGCCCAGCGATCATGTCGTGAGGCTTCTTCGCGACCTTCTTCTTGAGAAGTTGTCCGCTACCGTCGTATTCTCGAGTAATCGTCTCACCCTTGATAACATGGGCAAGGTTTTCAGCTACTACTGTAGCATTGACCTTATGATCGGCCTCCAGCGATTGCATGACTCTACGCTGGAATTCAGTCAAAACCTACTCCTTCAAAGCGTCGTCCAGCTTGTCCTCAATCGAGTCAAGCCGCTCAACAACGTTGTCGATGCTCATTTCAAGCTTCTGCCTCTCAAGCGCGTCGACTTGGTTGTGGTGTGCAAACCTCTCGATCAGCCCCGACTTCGTAACGTAGCTGCTACCGCCGACGGCGTTACCCACCCCAAGACCGGCTCCTCCGACGAGAAGCCCAACAATAGAAACGATGAGGTCGCGCTTCGTAACCATCGTAAAAACCCCCGTGGGTCCCGACGGATCCCTGGTGCTTCCAGGATCCGTCGGGCGTGTGGCAGTATCGGCCGACATGTCCGATCAGTCGGTGAACAGGCGATCGAGGAAGCTGCCATCCTTGATGTTGGCGCCGACCCGCTCCTTGAAACGACGGAAGAACTTCCGCAGCATGCGCGAACGCTTGCGGCTGTAGTTCTTGACGCGGAACTTGATGGCCCAGTACCACAGATCCCCGTCGATGTGCTCGATGAAGTCCGCGGCGGAATCCCCGATGATGCCGAGCTTGTCGAGGGCTTCGTCCCAGTCGAAGGCGGCATCGAAGTCCTCGGCGACCGCGCGCTGGGCTTCGTCGGTCGAGCTGGCATTCAGCTCGCGATAGCCCTCGATGGCTTCTTGCAGCTCCTTGGGGTGAATGACCTCCATGGCGTCTCGGATGATCGTCTGCGCGATCGCGGCGATCATGAAGATGGACAGGGTGTTGGACATGTGCGCTACTCCTTGTCAAGGATTGTGATGAAAACCCCCTCTCCACGCAGGAGAGGAGCGGTGATGATCGGGTAGATGCGCTCGTACGCGTGTCTCGACCCGACCAAAGACTGAAATTCGGCGCTTGCCATGGAGGGGGACTCTCCTACCAGGAGACACCCAGCGGTATCCTTGACGTAGTTGCCGACGTGGATGAGGATGAACTCGAAACCGGGAACGTTGATGATTTGAAGCATCCCGTGATGGTTTAGTCCGTAGCTGCGCGCATACCGCTCGTGGTGTCCGCCGATCGTGCGGAGCTTGACCCTGTACTCGCCCTTCGGGATCCGGGTTTCTCCGCGAACCTTGACCTTGCGAGGCCCGTCTTCGAGCACGTAGCAGAGGAACTGACCGTCGAAGTAGAGTAGACCGAGCGTGCTGTCGTGGCGGGTCGAGTAGCGGTAGAGTTCGAGGTTGTGTCTACTCATTCTCCACACTTCGTATAGAGCCAGAGGATGCGCAGCGCTTGTGCACGGGTGTTGTACTCGCCCTTACACCACCCCTTTCCGTCGAACAGTCGTACATCCCACGGGGAGGACTCCTTATAGTACCGCCTGCGAACGTAGCCGATACACTTGCGCGTCTTACGGTTGATGACGAGGTACACAGGGCCGGACATGTAGTTCACGTCAACCCTGAACAGCGGATGCGAGTCGCCGACCTGAACAAACCTGTAGTTCTTGGGGTTGAATTCAGTCATTCTGGTACCCCAACATCTCGCGAATGTGAAACGCCTCCGGCTCGCACGCGATGGCGGCGTTCGCAGTCATGCGTGCTTGGCGGACCAAGCGGATAGCGGCGGACTTGTCGGGGCAATCGGGACAGGCGGAGTTGATGAGCTGCGCAAGCTCGCACGCGGCGGCATTGATCAGTTGATACTTCGCCTGTTGTTCCGGAGTCGGGCGGTGGTACGTGAACTGATTGACGATGGCTTCCGTGGTGACTTGACGACGGGGCATTAGTTCACCCCGAAGTCGGCCAGGTCAACAACGTCGACCTCCGACTCTGGCCACTTCCACCAGGAAGCTTCGTTGGTCCAGATGGGATTGAGAGGTCCGCCTTCGGGCTCCTTGGTCGCAAGCGAACAAGCCCCCATCGGTTGCATTCCCTTGGCCATGTCAGCGACATCGTGCAGGACGATACCGTTTACGAAGGGCCCTGGAACGCTGACGAAGAACTCCATACCTTCCTTGCCGATCTGTCGGCGAGGAAAGCCGGGAGACCCAGCGTTCTCGAAGGTGCGGGTGACGATGCCTGGCCGAAACTGCTTGAGGGGAGGAACCCAGAAGAGAAGAATCGAACCGACTTGTGGTGTGCGCTTCACAAGTGACTCCTTGTTGTTAGGACGCGAGCGTGTACTCGCAGAGGTAGGATCGGGAGATAATCATTTCATAACCGTCACACGAAGACCCACAGGCGGATGAAATCCGAAGAATATCAGTCGTACGATCAAAATCGTGCGCGGCCCCGATGTTGGTGTCGTCGAACCTGCCGCCACGACTATCGACTACACCAGGAATGGCAAAGGGGTTTTCGTAGGTCGTAGTCGACTTACGCCGCATCCACGCGTGAGCGCCAACGAAATCAAGTCCAACAAAGTGGGTGTCATTTACAGACAGCAAAGACCAGATCATTCCTCCGGCCGACATGTCAAAACGTTCGACCCCACCCCAGATGAAATGACCAACAAAAGCAGACACGCTCTTGGATTTCGCCGCATTGAGCAGTTGCACGCTAATGGCTTCGTAGTCAGCGCTGGCATTGACAAGCTCAATCAGGTGGAACCACCCGTAACGCTTGTCGTTGTCCGGGGTGCATAGGTCGGAAATCGCAAACTCAACGTAACACGGGGACTTCTTGACAGCGTCATGGGTGAACTTCAAGCCGGTTCCGTTTACGATACCGGCTGACAACGCCCCCGCCGAGCCGGTCAGGGTTAGGTTGGCTGCTGGAGCGCCGTACGGACCGTACGTTCCGTCTCCGCCAAGAGTGATGTAGTCTTCGGTGGGCTGCTGCGTCCAGTCGACTTCCCAGATCCTGTGGTCTACTACGGGAGCGGCCGTGTGCCCCTGCGCGTGCTGTGTCCCGACAGTCATGCTACACCTCAAACTCCAGCGAGACGCTGACGATGTCGGCCGTGTCAGAGTCGACCTTGGCCAGAATGGATGCGAGCATGTCGCAATATTCCAGCTCGGTGTACTGGAACCCGTTCTCGCCGAAGTCGTATACCACAACACCAATGGTGGTATCGGTGGTGTCCTTCTCGATGGTCAGGGCGGTGACCTCGTGACAGTACTTGAGATGGGTGTCAGAGCCGTCACCGCCCATCAGGATGAAGTCCAGCGTGGACGCTCCAGCGTGGACGGTTTCCAGATGAATGACGAGCTTGCGGATCGTGCAGTACGGAGGGATCTCGGTGTACTGCTCGCGAGCTTTGTAGTCCATCGCGGAGAGAGCGACGGCCTGGTAGTCGGTGTCCAGGGTGATGACGCCGTCAGCGTCGTACGATCCGATGTTTCCACGGCGAACGGTCATGATGTTTCTCCTGCGAGGCGGGTCGAGAAGTGCTGGCTTCCCTTGGAGTCTGGGGTGTCTCCAAGGGAGGCCGCCACCTGCCGATGACTGATCCGTTTACGAATGAACGATGGTGGGTTAGACCAAGTTGTCGAGTTCACCGAAGCTCCCGGCCCCGGATCGCCGTCACACAACCATTAACCTTCTACGACAGGAAGGGCTGCCGTCCCGTGTTACTTGTCCTTGGACTTCTTGTCGAGGTGACCCAACATGGCCATGAAGTCTTCCGGAGCCGGGGTCGAGCCAGGATTCCTCGGGGGCGCGACAGCATCAGCATCAGCGTGAGCATCTGCCTCAACGTCAACCACAGCAGGAGCTGCGCCCACGGTTGGAGGACCGGAAGGTCCGGGAGGTTCGACTGCGGCGCCTACGTTGTCGGGATCAACGTGGGCCGGTTTTCCAGACTCGGTCTTGCGAGGCTTGGCAGAGCCGCGCTTGACCAGGTCGGAAAGGAGTTGATTCTCTTCACGAAGGAGCTTGTTTTCTTCCACGAACTGGAAGGCCAGGTGTTCCAGGCTTCCCAGCGTAAGGTTCAGGCCAGCGCTTCGGTCCGAGAGGATCTCGGAGAGGTCGTGGAAACGACAGGCGAGGGTGTTGTACTCCTTGCGCAAACCTTCGATCCGCCTGTACAGCAGTTGGTTCTTCTTCGACTCCTCCAGCAGCTTGTCTGTGAGACCTTCTACGGCGCGCGAGGCTGCGGGTGTGGCGTTCAAATCTTTGGCGAGAGCGGCTACGAAAGGCCGCTTCGACTTGCGGAACATTCCGATGATGTATGCGCGGAAGTCTGCTGGCGTCGCTCTGTCGATGAGTTGACGCTGCGCACGGTTGATGGGACGTGACTTGCCGGTGAACATCTCGCGCATCAGGGGCGTGAATGCTGACGAGAGTTGCGGGTCGGGGATGGTTCGTGGGGTGGTATTCATGGGGTATATATATAGAGGTATGGGAAGGATGTAAAGGGGGTGGGGGATATGGGGGTTTGTAGGGTGTGAATCAGAGAATACATATATTCACTATATGGAGCATTGCACCAGAGCGCGGTCCTCCATGTCCGACAGCCAAAACCGTCCAGCCGGTCACAATGCCACAACCCTCCCCAGTGTTCAGTCGTTACTGAACACTCAACACGAACTGAACGCACGTCGCCACGCGTTGCCCTATGGAAAACAAAGGGGAAGACCTATGGATAACCACACAGTGGAAGACCTATGGATAACCCAAGGGAAGAGTCAGCACATAGCAAGATCACTATATCGCCCCTGTCTGGTGCTGGGCTGGTCAGTTACGGGGGGGGGTTATCTTTTTCCTTTGCAGTGCTCGTGTTACCGGTTAAGGTACATATGTACCAAGTATGTACCAAGCAGGACGGAGCCGACATGACCCGCAAGCACACCAAGCCCGGACACATGCGCGACAACTGCCCGAAGTGCAGCCCGAACGGCTCCGCGGGCTTCACCGCCGATTGGAACCGTGACAGCGACGGCCCGAGCGCCCCCGTCTGGGCATGCAACAACTGCGGCCACGAGCTGCCGCGGATCGTCCGTGCCAAAACCTCGAAGCGTTGCGCGGCCCTTGCTGCCCTGCGCGCTGCCAGCAGGTAGCCCCGGGCCGGCCCAGCATCTCGGCCCGGAGCAGCTTGACGCCCCGTACCGGGGCACGTCATGATGCCAGGACCAGCGACGTCGGCTCCTGTCGCCTCACAAGCGAAAGAGGTATTCAGGTACCGCTTTGCCGCTTTACGATTGTCCGCTTTCAACCGTGATCAACTTCTGATCACGTTGAACATGCGTTCAATTCTTGGCTGTCTGGGTGTGTGTACGAAAGTTAGAACAGGTCTCGACAAATTGTCGAAGAAAAAGTTACGTCTCGACATAAATGTTTGTGCAGTGCAGCATATGCGACAATCTGTCACGACTTTGCTCTTCCTTTACAACTCGGGGAAAACGGGGATCAGGGGGGGGTAAAGCTACACTCATCGCTAATGTTTTACCCCCTTTGAAAGCCGGTTTTCAACTTTGCAACAATTTGTTTCCGACGTGTTCCAAAAATGTCGCATATTGACGAGTCAACAATCAGGAACTGACTTTCCTCTTTAGCATATGCCGCTTACAAAGCACCATACCAACACATGACTCTAAAAACGCAATTCTTACAGAGATAACGGAGCTAATAATCCAATTACAAAGCACAATAAACATTAGAACACTAAAAAAAAAAACGGAAGACCCAA
>Ga0233412_10000383_pt1 | contig 25782 bp, 28 predicted proteins | sample Na_anoxic_4_MG_FD_180667 | JGI IMG/M metagenome (GOLD analysis project Ga0233412, IMG submission 180667) | Seawater microbial communities from Saanich Inlet, British Columbia, Canada - Na_anoxic_4_MG | ecosystem: Environmental > Aquatic > Marine > Inlet | place: Canada: British Columbia...
ATTACACCTATTGTAAAATCAGAAACTATGGAAAATACCGTAGTAGAATCAGCACCTGCAGAAGAAGCACCGCAAGTTGAAGAGAAAACAGCACCGGCAGAATCAGCACCGGCAGAATCAGCACCGGCAGAAGAAGCACCGGCAGAATCAGCACCGGCAGAATCAGCACCGGCAGAAGAAGCACCGCAAGTTGAAGAGAAAACAGCATCTGCGGAGGAAGAAGATAAATCGGATGAATCTACACCTGTTGAAGAGAAAACAGCACAAGCAGAAGAAAATTTCGTTAGAACTGTATTGAACGCACAAAATGCCGGTGAATATGCAACAATTGATACAGATAGTGACGAAGAGTCACCACCTATACAAAGACAACATTCATTACGTCGATGCTTAGACAAAATTATGAAAAAACTTTTTTAAAAAAAATAATACATTATATAATTATATATGTAGAATATATATAATTATGGACAACTTTATTAACCCGATGTTAAAATCAGAGGATGATGAAAGAGATTTTATCTTTGCATCATCAAATCTATCAACAATAGATAGAGAATTTCCTGAAACACTTGATTTAAGAGCAGATTTAATGCCGGTTAGAAATCAAGGTTCCCAGGGAACATGTTTTGCACAGAGTTCAGCATGTATGAAAGAGTGGCAAGAACGTAAAAATTATGGCTTTGATGCCTATTTTTCACCCCAATTTATGTATAATCAAAGAGATAATAAGTATGACCAGGATCAAAATAATGATGAAGGGATGTATGGTAGAAATGTGATGAGATTATTAAGAAATATTGGTATGTGTGAAGAAAAGGACTATCCATATGGTAAAATTGAGCATAAAGACAATATACCAGCAGAATTATTTGAAAAAGCCAAAGTAAATGTTATTAAAAGTTATGCTCGTATACATAAAATAGATGATTTAAAACTGAGCTTAAAGAGAAATGGACCATCATTAATATGTTTTCCAGTATATAATTATACAGGTCAAATGTGGATAAAAGGAGAAGGTGATTCGTATAGCGGTGGACATGCTATGACAGTAGTTGGTTACAATGAAGTAGGATTTATAATTAGAAATAGTTGGGGCAAATCTTGGAATGAGGAGGGGTATACAATTTATAAATACGAAGATTGGGGAAAACATTGGGAAATATGGAGTACAGTTGATAAAAAAGACATATTCCCAACACCAGACCCAGAACCAACACCAGATCCAATCCCAGAACCAACACCAGAACCAACCCCAGACCCAACCCCAGAACCAGACCCAGAACCAGAACCAGAACAAGAACCAGAACAAGAACCAGAACAACAACAAACAATAATGGATTGTTTAAGATTTATGTTCAAAAGAGTATTTAATTAATATAACCGGTTATCCTTAACCCTGATGCAGAATATTCTGCAAGAAGTCATGTTATAAAAAATAAAAGAAATTAGATGTCATCAAAATCGATCTCATCGCCATCGTTATCAACAATCTTATCCACAACCTTATCAGGTTTTGAATAGGATGGTTTTTTAATTAAATGTCCAATATCAAACAATGATCTATATGAGTTAAATTGAAGAGCATCTTTGACCTCTTCTTCATTAACAGTTTTATCAATATTATTCAAATCGTAATATTCTTGTAATTCACAGACTTTTGATAATAAATATTGTATATCTCTTTCTTCTTTCGTCAATATATTATCACGAATAAAGTCAATACCATCATCTTTTTTTTCCTCATTTTTACCAATATGACTATATTCATCTGGTATTTCTCCCCTACTAACTAGTGCAGAAACATCATCTTGGTCTTTATATGCATAAACAATGTCTGCTTTATCTAATTGGAAGTCACGTATACCAATGATAACGATAGTACCAAGATTACAAAATTGTTTTTTACGTTTCATACCTTTTCGCATCCTACCGTATATCTCTGTGCCCAATAATACTTTCATTTTAGGTGGTGCATTTTTATTCATAGTGAGTATTTTTATCAGAGCGCGGCGATGACCAGTTAATTTAGTAACAACACCATACTCTGTGCCAATTTCATTGGCTTTTAAATCGAGTGTTTTTTCACCAGGGGCTACATTTTTACCTCGTCTACCTTTTTTACCTCCTTTATTTTTTTTTGGCATATTATATTCTAAATTATATAAATTTAATAAATTTATATAATTTATTTTCATATTTTATAAAAATGTTTACGGGTAGTACAATCTAATATTTAAAGAATCAATTAAAAAATGATAAAAATTTAAATAGCACTTAATATAAATCAAACAATTTTAATTATATATAATAATGGATAATCATACAGATAAATCCCTTTCAGTAACTGAATTTTTATGTTCAACTAGTAAAAAGAATAACATAAAATGCAGTGAATGTGATCGCAGTTCAAAAGAAGGACATTTTTATGCAATAAAATTTTTTAATAAAGATAATAAAAGATATTTTGAAGGTAAATACAAAGTCGGATGCACTCATGTAGATTGGGATGGGGAGGAATGGTGTGATAGTTGTTATACTATTGCAGATGATAAAATACTATGTGCACATTGTGGTTGTTTGAGTTGGGGTAAGCCTACAAATAAGAAGAATAGATCTTATATGTGGTTGGATGGTAGTATTAGTAGTTTAGAATAAATTAACTATTTTATAAATGCAGATGACCATGCACCCCTCCAAAATAAATTCTTTTCATATATAATGTTTAATTATATAATTAAATTATAATATTTACATATTTTTATAAAGAATAATAGATATTAATAGGACAATTATACTTAATGTCACTAAACCTCTTGAATTATCGCAAAAAAAATCACCACATTTATTGATAAACGATTCCCTATTTATATAGTCCATTAGTGCTGTGCCAGATTTATGATCAATATGTCCCTTATTAAATGGTCCAGTAAATGATGGACCAACATTAGGATTCATTTCAATAACATTTGATGATGAACCAGGAATTTTTGGATTATTAAAAATTGGATCATCATCTGAATGTAGCTTTCTTCTGCCATCAGGACCAGCACCAAAAGGACTAACATTATATAAATCAAATGTAGTAGAAATATTTGGATTATTATTCATTCTTTGTATTGATTCTTTTGTAATTCCTAAATCAACATAATTTTGTTGTCCAGTAAAATCTAATTTTTTAGATACAATTTCAGCAGGGTAATCAACTTTTTGTAATATTTTATTATCAGGATAACTACCGTTACTTTTAGATGGTGTATAGGTATAATATTTATAAATTCTTCTGTTATATCTTGGTGTATTAGATTTATGAACCTTATTAACAAATGTATTACATTTTTCATTACCAATACATTTATTAACAAGATTATTTTCTTTTTTTTTTATATTTTGACCAACTTTACAAGCTTTTAAATCAATTTCTTTTCCAAAATTCTTTTTATTACATTTTGAAGTATTATTATAACCAGATAGACAAGATATTCGAATATCGTCTTTATTTATTTTTTGAACACTAGGTTTATCATTATTATTAGATATGATATCTGCATAATCACTACAATTGAGATATGATCTTAATACACCATCTTTTTCAATTTCCATATTTGGTAAAATTTCAGAACCCATATATTTACCATTGTCCTTACAAATTGGATATTTAGTTTTTTCAGTATATAATGAGGTACCAAAATCACATGCTGTTTTTGCAAAAGTTTTATTGGATTTATCGCTACAATCTGTTGCTTTACCATTCTTTGTACACGCTGTTTTTTGATAGTAATTTGTACAAAAATCATCACTTCCACCAATTTGTGCATTACTTGCACCATTTTCACATGCATCAATAAGGTATTGTCCTTTATCTTTTCCTAAAACAATATTTCCTAATTCAGAACATGACGAAGTAAGGACATTTTTATCTTCATATGTAGGTAATGGCTTATTACCTTTTTCAACATTAGTATCGCTACGTGTAGCTAAAACATTAAATTTACCACTTTGAATTAACATTGTATCATAATAATCTTTTGGCCTACATTGTATTTGTTTACCGTTTACAGTTTTATAACAAAAATTATTTTTTTTATCAAATTTATAATCATCTGGGCAATTTATAATATCATTATTAGTAAATTTTTCAACATTTGAATCTGTTAGTTGATCCTCAGGATTTAAATAAGGGTTACTTATTGTATCATCTAGATTAGAATAGGATTTAGTATAACTTGGTTTAGGTGGTGCGTATGGATTAGTGCTTCTAAGATATAATTTAGACATAGTAGATGAGCTTAATGAATCAGATTTTGGCATATCGTTTAAATATTGACAATTAGTATTACTATTGTCATCAATTTTAACAGAAACACCCATACAATTTTTTTTAGATTTTTTTCTAGATTTAGATCTATTAAATGCATTATCATCAACAATATTTTCACAATCATTTAAACATTTTTGTGGATCTATATATTTATCAGGTTTTGGTGCTAAATTAGAAGAAAGTAAAATATTATCATCATTATTATAAACACAATCTTTAATGGATGTATCAACTGAATTTATAGTGGTTAATGGTTTACATAGATTATCCTTAGTAGGATTATCAATATCTTGTATACAAAGACCATCTGTATCCACCGAATTTCCCCCAACAGTTAAAGTACAATTATTTTTATTAATGGGATTATTACAATTTAAATACTTATCTGGACACATAGTAAACTCAGTATTACTTTGATCAAAAACTCTTGCATAAAGTCTTTTATTTACAGGTGGGTTAGGAATATAGTTAGATGTAGCTAAACCTGTAACAGAGTTTCTAAATAAATTAGGAATACACATATTTTTTTCTTGGCCTTCTTGACAGGCAGTGAATCTTCTGTTATTAATGTATACAGACATATGTATTATATTATATGTAAATATAATAAAATATAATAAAAAAATTAAATTATTCCATATTAGGATTCATATTCATTTCTTTAATTGGGCACAAACTAAAAATAGTAGGTTCATTTTGAGTAATTAGTCCGCATCCACAATCAAAGTGATAATGAAATTTGCCAGGATTTTCTTTACAAATCTGACAAATATTATTTGTATCTGCATGATTAGGTCTTTTCAAAATTTTACAATCAAAATAATGATAATGGAACCCTTCCGAAGAACAGCATTTACATTTCATATTAATACCTCTTTTAATAGAATCACCTGTAAGAATAACACTATTTTTTTCTAATTTTTTAATTCTAGATAAAATATTATTTATAGTTTTTGAAGTTAAATTATCCATTTATATATTATAAATATATAATATAATAACCTATATTTTAAATTTATTTAATTATAAAATTGTTACTAGTTTTTACTAATATTATGGTAATTCTAAACTTGAATTATCTAATTCAAATAAATCAAGTAAATCAACTAGTTTATTCCAGCTAGATGAAATTATTGTTTTTATATTTTCTGTATTTTCACTATGATTTTCACTATGATTTTTAATTGTTTTATATATAATTATTGATAAAACAAATTCTGATAAATACTTGATAATATTATTTGGATTATTTAAGGATTCTTTTGCAAAATATTCTGATATATCTTTCATACTTAAATCAGTATAGTTACTACCATTTGCATCTGTTAAAGAATGAAGTGCAAATTGATATACATTAATTGCATTAATCATTTCACTCTGGTAATTATCCAATAATTGGTCAAATTTGTCGATGCTAAATACAATTTTTGACATATTTACCTATTTTTACTAAATATATAAAATAGATAATGTTATAGTATTAAATATCAATATTAATAATTACCAAAAAAACGTCTTTACTAGACACATTAATGTAAATATTTAATATTTTGAATTTAATATAATAACCTATTTTTGAATTCATTCCAAAATAAAGGAGGAGCAACCATTTTACATTGACATATTTTATAATTATTATCCAATGATTTTATTAAACGACATTTGGGTATAGTATTAATAGCTTCTTCAAGATTAATGCTTGTCACTTGTGCAACATCTTCGATTGTTGTCACTTGTGCAACATCTTCGATTGTTGTCATCAAAGCATATTCATTTAGATTTGATTGATTTTGTAGAACACCTTTTATACATTTATAATTAGAATTATTTAAAGTATTCTCATTGCATAAAGCAAATAGTATTTTCCATTTGTTTGCATTACCTGTTTTTGTATTAGGAGTCAATCTTAATAGATTTTCTTTTGAATGTGAAATAAATTTCCAATTATAATTATCCGCAGTAAAATCTTGATGCAATATCATAATACTATTTGTATCAATATTTATTATATCATTTCTATTAACTTTATATTGTAACAAACCAGGTGGAATATTATTATTATTTTTAGACATTTGATAACATGGTTCGTTATAAGTTTTACATGGTATAAGTTTATACATATTTAATATTAATAATATATTTTTATATATATTATTAATGAAATAAAAATAAATACTTATTATATATGTTAGTACTTACTAATAGAGAGAAGACTGAATTAATTTTTTCAACATTATTCCTATTTTTACTTTTATTTTCTGTTTATGGTCTAGTACCATCAATGTTTATAGATAGAATACCTAAAGAAATATCAAATAAGAATGTTATAAATATATTTATTGTAATTGTATTATATGCATGTTGGTATTTTTTAACTAAATTTACAACTAATTATTTTGTATTTGATAGTTAAACTACTATATCTTTATTTGCAACTTGATCATTTTCTGTTTGCAAATTATCAATATTATCTTCTACAACATCAACAGTATCCACAACATCAGTAGTATCCACAACATCATTAGTAATCACAACATCAGTAGTAATCACAACATCAACAGTATCCACAACATCAACAGTATCTGCAACATCAGCAGTATCTGCAATATCAGCAGTATCCACAACATCAACAGTATCCACAACATCAGCAGTATCTGCAACATCAGCAGTATCTGCAACATCAGCAGTATCCACAATATCCACATTATCCACAACATCAACAGTATCCACAATATCCACATTATCCACAACATCAACAGTATCCACATTATCCACAACATCAACAGTATCCACAACATCAACAGTATCCACAATATCCACAGTATCTACTACATCAGCAGTATCTAAGACATCACTACTATTAGTAACATCAATTCTATCTTCATTTTCGTTAACATTATTTATTTTTTTAATATTCATTTTAATGTGTAAAGGTTCAAATAATTTCTCAGTATCTTCTAATGATTTATTTAATGTTTTATAATCAACGAGATCCATTTTCATTTTACTATTTAAAATGTCAATATTTAACTTAATACTATCTTTTGTTTGATTATATGTTAATTGAGTTTTAGTTATAAAAGATTTTAAATATTTGTGATGTATTTTCATAAAAAAAGCTAAATAATTTTTAAACAATTTCAATTTATTGGAAATTTCAAGATAGTTATTTTCCAAAGTAAATATGAAATTATCTATATTTAAACCCATATCAGATTTAGAGCTATTATTTTTAATTTCTTTTTCTAATATTTCAATAAAATTTTCAATTAATTTTAATATATTAACAATATCGTTAAATAAAGTTTCAATTTTATGGATATTATATTTTTTATGTATATTGAGATTATCATATTTTTCATAGTTATTAAATTTTTTCATATTAAGTAAAATATTTGAATCATTAATATTTTCATTAATATAATTTTTTATAATAATATTTAATTTATAATAATCACAATATATTCGATTTAAAATAATATCTCTTAAAACAACTAAATTATCATATTCAGTTTTTAATAAGTTTTTTTGAAAATGAAATGTGTCCAACATAATAATAAATTGTTTTTTATTATATTTAAAAACGAGATCATCATATATTTCCTTTAATTGTTCAATAACTTCTTTAATATTTATAAAAATTTTATTAATTACAGAATTGGAATATAATGTTTGTTTAAAAACTTTAAGTGGTTCATCTATATTAAAAGATTCCATATATAATATACATAGAATTTAAAGTTTAAAGTCTATTATTAGAAATAATGAGTTCAATAGATTTAAGTGATTTAGAAAATGAGGTTAATAGTAATACTGATAATAGAATAAATAAAAAAAATATGAAATGGCAAAAAGAACATGAAAAGATTATGATAGATTGGGCAGATAAGGCAATGTGTTATAGATGGCTGCATTCAAAATCATACAGTTATTTTGATTCAAAAAATAGATGGTATACAATTCCAGTCATTATTTTATCAACAACAACAGGTACTGCTAATTTTGCTCAAGAAAGATTTGACGCATCATATAGACAATATATAGTAATATTAATAGGTTGTTTAAATATTTTAGCAGGTATAATAACAACAATTAAACAATTTTTGAAGATATCAGAATTAAACGAAGCACATCGAGTAAGTAATATTGCATGGGGTAAATTTTATAGAAATATTAAAGTTGAATTAGCAAAAAATCCAAAGGAAAGATTACCAGTTGATCAAATGCTTAAATGGGGTAAAGAAGAATTTGATAGATTAATGGAGACAAGTCCAGTAATTCTAAATTCAGTAATCGACAAATTTAAGAGTACGTTTAAAGATAAAGAAAATTTCAAATATATAAAAAAACCAGAGATATGTGATGATTTAATTAGCACACTAAAATATAAGTTTAAAGGAGTTGTAATTGAGGGCGACGACACAGAAAAAGAGACAAAAATGAAGTTAGATGAATATGTTGATAATTATCATAATATACATGGAAGAGATCCAATATTGGATGAGATGTATGATGATTTAGATATTGATAATGATATTATAGATGAATTTTACCAAGATAAATATAAAGATAAAAAAGAAGGACCCAAAAAGAAAAGAGGATTTAAATTTCGTAAAAATAAAAGTATTGAATTAACTGCTACAAATGGATCTAAAAGTTCAGGAAAGGTTGAATAATTATATCAAGTAATAATATAGAGATAATGAGTGGATTTATAACAATATGTTTAATAATTGCATCATTAATATTAACATTATATAGTGGAAAAGCATCGGCTGCTTTATCAAACAGAGAAGTTGTTGAATTATTGATAAGTTCAATAATGTTCTTACTAATAATGTGTGTATTTAGATCAATATTATTAGGTAAAGTGATGACAGATAATCCGTTTTTTGATATGAAAGGTGCAATAATGACACAGGGATTAATATATTGTTTATTATTTATTTGGTTTTATTTTTTTACAAAAATAGTTACAAATTATACAGCTGGGAATGATATTTAAATATTAATATATAATATATGGTATTAACAAGAAGACAAAAAGTTGAGACGATGGTTGGAACATTATTTTTTTTATTATTTGCCGGATATTTTAGATATATATTTATAGATCACTATTCATATTATGGAAAAGATATAGTAATAACAACAATATTATTTTTCATTTGGTTTGGAATGTCAAAAATTTTAACAAATTATTTAAGTATGACACTAAGTGATTATAAACCAGAATTACCAGAAATACCTGCATTACCAGAAATAGATTGGAGTGATTCTATATGTCCATAAAGTACATATAAAGTATATAAAAAAAAAAATATTATAATAAATAATGAAGATATTTATTATAAATTTAAAAAGGAGAGATGACAAATTAGTGCGGATAAAAGATAGGATATCTAAAATAGAATTGGATAAATATTATGAAATAGAAATATTTAATGCAATAGATGGGAGAGAAATAAATAAAGAATATTTAATCCAAAATAATTACGAGATTTCATTAAATTGGAATGATAATTTGCATAGAAGACCGATGAAGTGGGGTGAGATTGGTTGTGCAATAAGTCATTATCAAGTATGGAATAAAATAATTGAACAAAATTTAGAATCGGCAATAATATTGGAGGATGATGTTGTATTTAAATCAGATTTTATAAATAACTTAAAAGAAATTTTAGATTCATTAGAAAATAATAAAGAATTAGGAAAATGTGAAATGGTATATTTAGGAAGAAAGGTATTTAACAAAATAGAAGAGTCAGTAAGTGAAAAGTTAGTTAAATCAAATTTCAGTTATTGGACGCTTGGATATATATTAAAGAAATGTGGGGCGACTAAATTAATAGAATCAGGATATAATAAAAATTTAATACCAGTCGATGAATTTTTACCATATATGTATGGAAAGAACTCAATTAGTAATTATAATATTATAGATTTAAATAATAATAATAAAAGATTAATTACATATGCATTAAAAGAAGATATAATACAACCTGAAAACCAGGCATTTAGAGAGAGTGATACAGAGATATCTGAAACAATAAATATAGATAATAATGATAATATATTGGTAATTTCTGTTGCAACATATGAAACAGATTGTTATAAAAGATTTATAAGAAGTTTAGAACATTTTAATCTAAAATACAAGATACTTGGATTTTCAGATACAAAATATAGTATGACAGGTATAGGTGGTGGGTTTAAAATAAAATTGTTAAATGAGTATTTAGATAATACGAATTTATCAGAAGATACAATAATTATATTTAGTGATTCATTTGATGTAATATTTAATGATAATGGTAAAAATATTATTGAAAAATATAAAAAAATAGTAAATAGTTATGTAGATACAAATTATAATATAAAAAATAAAATAATATTTTCGACAGAAATATCATGTTGGCCAGATACATCATTAAAAGATGTATATCCAAAAGTAGAAACTAAATATAAGTATTTAAATTCAGGTGGTTTTATAGGTTATGTAGGAGATATTAAAAGACTAGTGAATACTTATATAGATGAATTAGACGATGATCAATTATATTATACTAAAAAATTTTTAGAGAATAAAAGTGATATAATATTAGATTATAATTGTGAAATATTTCAAACATTAAATAATGTATCAAAAGATATTAAATTAAATATTGATAGATCAGAAGTTTTAAATAAATATACAAATACTAAACCAAGTATTATACATGGAAATGGTGATAGTAAATTACATTTAAATAATATAGGAAATTATATACCAAATAGATGGTCAGAAATATATGGATACATGGAAACAAGTAGGGATAATACTAAAATGAAAGAACCAAATATAGCAATAGTATGTAATAAAATAAGTAATGTGATGAATATTAAATATGATAAAGAAAGAATATATTATTTTACAAATGGGATATATGATAGTAATTATATAACAAAGAAGATGTATTATTTAACAAGTGAGGGTGATATTATTAAAGATAGAATTAAGGAATTAGAGATAATTAGATCATTATCAAAAACAGATAAAATAGAATATGTAATATATATAGATGATACACATGTAATCGAAGACTTAGATGTTTTAGATTTAATAAAACATGGTAAAGAAATAATTACACCGATGTTAGTAAGAAAGGATACAATATTTTCAAATTTTTGGGGTGATATAGGAAAGGATGGCTATTATTCAAGATCAGATGATTATGTAGATATAGTAAGTAGAAAGAGACAGGGAATTTGGTGTGTACCTTATATTCAAAATACATTTGTATTTAAAATAGAATTGATAGATGAAATAATTAATGGATATAAATCGAATGATAAGATGGATATGGATATGAGATTATCAAAATATTTACGTGATAATAATTATTTAATGTATGTTGATAATTTAAAATACTATGGACATATTGTAAATTAATAATATAAATTTAATGACAACTTGCTTCGTATCTAAGAAGAGCGGCACCGAAATTAATACCGGGATTGAAACATTTAACACGTTTAGATTGGATATATTTGACGGCAGTTCTATAATCTATTTTACCATATTTGATAAGGTACGCTGCAACAACCGCGGCAGATCTTTGTGCACCTGCATAGCAATGAACAAGAATAGCTTGATTTTTTTGTAGATATGTATGAATAGTTTTTGTTAGATCAATAAGACAATGATACAATTTTTTATTTTCAATAATAGAGTCACTGGTATCTTTATCATCAATATTAACTCGAATTTTTTGATGAGTATATTTTTGATGAAAAGCTATATTTTTTGTGCAATTGACAATTAATTTAATATCAAATTCACGAATGAATCTGATATTATGAGCATCATTTCTGTCACCGATCCAAATATTGGGAATAATCTCAGCGGCATTACTAAAAATCATATTTAATATAATTAATAATAATAATATATTTATAAGTATATATTATAATAAATGGTTGATAATATTAAAATAGTTGGTAAAATTGGACAATTCACACAAACTAGAACAGATGAACCAAAATTAGATATGACAATAGGTTTATGGCATGAAAGTATACCAAGCACATCATGGCAAGTAGGTTCATATGATGAATTATTAAATGGTCCCAATGATAATGGCAAAGGATTTAAATCATATGCGAATGATTATATAAATTATGTAAAAAACATAATTGCGATTGGTAAAAGTAAAGGTATGATGCCAGGTGAATTTTATTTTCATATTGGAGACCCTGGACCTAATAATTGGGATAAATCTAATTTAAATAATTATAAATATTGTATTCCAAATTTACCATCGCCTAATGAAAATGAAGAGCCAATGATTAATGAATTTTTAATAGAAAGATTAAGACAAAATGGAGTAAAGAATTTTGGATTAGTTGTTGATATGGGTAAAAAAAAAAATCCGTGGTCATGGACAGTAGATGATAAATTAAAAATAAATGAAAATACAAAATCTTTAAATGGGAAGCCATTTAATTACGCTAATTATAATCCAACAGCAGAAAAGGTATTTATATTGGTAAAAGGATTAAATAATAAATTAAAAATTAAATATGATAAACAACAGATTAATAAATCTGAAAGATTATATATACAACATTTAGGATTTGATAATGAGGGATTTGGAGAAGTATACATGTCAGGTATAACTTCAAACAATAGTTGTAAAGAAGAACCAAATAAAACAATTGTAAGTAGTGTAGTAATAAATTTCTTATGGGATCAATATATGAATGATACAAGTGTAGAATGGAATACAAAAGGAAAATACCAGTGGGGAATCACAGATAAAAGTCCACCATTAGATGATAAATGTAAATATAATTCAATTCCACAAATTATACCGAATACAAATCGAGAATATGCATTTATTGAATTTTATAATGTACCAGGAGACATTGATGCCGTACATATGAGTGATCATCCATGTTATATGCCATGTTCATATCCATGGAATGGGAATGTAAAAAAATTTGTAGAAAGTAATTATAAAGATCCATCATGTGATGGAGATGTAGATTTTGGATTAATAAATAGTTATTATGGATTAAATACACCATCTAGAAAAAATAATATAATATTAGAAAGAGACATTAATAAACTAATAGATGATAATAACAATTGTACAATATATGATCAAGAAAAGCCTACAATAATTGAAATTATTACAGGTGAGAGTAATATAAAAGATATTAAATATCCGTTGACGACAAATTATAGAGATGAAATAGATTTGGAAAATATGTATACAATTATGAATAAGGATAATAATTTAATAAATATAGTAGAAAGTGAAGATTATAAGAAAAATGGTAAATCAAGTGGAATTAATACAAGATGGATGTTATCGATAGAAAACTTTTCATCATCAATTGGTACAATAAAAGAAAATAGTTTAGATAAAATAAAGAATGATATATATTTGAGTGAGGACTATATAGATAAAACTAACGCAGAAAGTTCAATTGCAATTAAGTATGGAGGAAATGGCGAACCATTTGAATTAAAAAATAGTATGTATAACTTATCACATATAACAAAAACATCAGGAACATTTGAAGCATTTGGTGGATGGGAATTGGATGAAACAATGGAATTTATGAAAACAATAAATGATAAAAATAACTTAGTTAAAAATTTCATGTTGTATGAATTTAATTTTGCAAAAATAAAACATTGTGATCCAAATTATGCAGATGAGAGAATAAATTAAATAATAATAAAATATATTTATAGATAAAAAAACACAATAAATATATAATGGGAAATACAGAATCAATTCAAAAAGAATATTATTACGGATGGCAAAGGGATTTGCCAGATAAAAGAGATAAAGTAGTTAAGTACGAAGTATCAAAAGATATAGATACAGGTGAAGATAAAGATAATAATGATCCACCAGAAAATGGCATTGATCTTCGTTCAAAATGTCCGCCAGTATATGATCAAGGTAAACTTGGATCTTGTACAGCAAATGGAATTGCCGCAGCCTATCAGTTTGATGAAATTAAACAGAAGAATGATGTTGATTTCATGCCATCACGATTATTTATATATTACAATGAGCGTAAGATGGAGGGGAATGTAGATAATGATTCAGGTGCATCAATTAGGGATGGAATTAAATCAATAAATACATTAGGTGTTTGTTCAGAGGATGAATGGCCATATGATATTAGTCATTTTACAGAGGAGCCACCATCTTATTGTTATGATGATGCGAAGAAACATTGTAGCTTAAAATATCAAAGAGTGAAACAAGATAAAGACCAATTAAAAGAGGCATTAAAAGCAGGATATCCAGTTGTATTTGGATTTAGTGTATATGAATCATTTGAATCAGATACAGTTAAAGAAACGGGAATGGTCCCTATGCCATCAAAGGATGAGAAATTATTGGGTGGACATTGTGTAGTATTAGTTGGATATGATGAAAATAATAAACAATGGATTGTAAGAAATAGTTGGGGTGAAGAGTGGGGAGATAAGGGATATTGCTATTTCCCGTATGAATATATTACGGATAAGGATTTGGCATCAGATTTTTGGCAAGTTGAAAAAGTTACAAAAGTTACAAAAGTTACAAAAGTTACAAACTAATAGTTGTATTGTCTAATATAAATAAGAATATTTTTACAATATTTTGAAATAATATCGTAATTATTATATTTAGTATCAATTAAATTTTTAGCAGAAATAATTGATTTTAGATTATCATTATCAGTTGAATTTATAATACTGTTATAAACATGAATAGGGGAGGGTTTATTATTAGATAGAATATTTTTATTTAATTTATCTTGTAATCTAACAGAGTATTTATATTTACTGTTAGAATTTGTAATAAATGTTGGTGTATAAGGACCCCATTTTGTGTAAGTAATGCATCCAAAATTTAATAAATTAATAATTGATGATGAATTATTAGCGAAACCTTTTCCGTCGGGTTTGTAAGCATATTTGCATTTATTAATAATATTTGATAATTGTGTATTATCAATATTTACATGAATTTCTAAAACGTGTTTATATTTATCTAAAACATTAAAATTATCATCAGTTAAAACAGATTTAATTCTGTCTAACCAGCATGAAATAAGTGGATTATTTTTGTCACATTTACCAACAATAATAACTTTTCCAATATTTGGATGTGGATTTTTATAAATATGTAATGCTAATTTTAGCGCAGAATCGATTCCTTTTTTTGGTCTAATTAATCCAAAAAATAAAATATTATTGGGTCTTTTCATGAGCTCAATGGTACTATTTTTAATATTAGGTATATTAAGAGTAACAACTTGTTTGGTATATTTATGTTTACCTTCAAACCCAAATTTTTTTGCATCTAAGTAGTCAATTTTATTAAAGAAAAAATTTAGATTACTATTATTTAGAATTTTAACAGTAGAATATTTAAGATATTTTCTAAGAATATTTAGATAAAATTCATGACAAGTAATAGAAATCATGATACCATTTTTTTTAAATTTTAATAAATCATCTGGGAAAAATAGAGAACCACTATCAGGTAATCTATATTGAATGGCTAAAACTTTATGTTTATTTTTATCAGAACTAATTAATTTGATAAGATAATTGATTATACTAATTCTAAAAGGATCATTTTTTAAATGATTGTAATTTTTTAAATAAATTTTTTTATTATGAATATATTTTATAAGATTTAAATATTTTTTTTGTAATTTCAAATAATCATTTCCAAAAATTGAATAATCAATAATTTCAGATTGTATGCCAAATTTATTTATAATATTAGAATATTTAATCATATAATCACAATCTCCTGTTTTTGGTGTTTGAAATGGAGCAGAAGTAAAATAAATTTTAATCATCTAATATATATTAATATTTTATTAATAAATATTAGTGAAAATAAAGTATTTATGTGTTGTTAGAGATATAGTATTGATTTAATGAAATAGTACCAATAGATAGAGAATAATGAATAAAAGAATGAATAAAATTAGTTTCATAAATTTTATTATTATATTGAAAATATTTACTACCCATATATAAAACTGGACAAAATAAGTAAGAATATATCGAAAAATAGTTATTGTATTTAAATGCATAAAACATATGTTGCCAATATGCAAGTTGCCCACACATTAAATCTATTTCTTTTATATAATTTATATTAAATTTATGGTGATAAAGGATTGATGCAATACAAATTGGAATTTCTGTAAATAATAATATACTATTACCAGAGTAAATAGTATAAGGTATATTACAAGATAGTAATAAACTAGAAAAATGACAAGGATTAGTAATAAAATAATTTAATATATTATTCATAATTATATAATAAAATATTATTTATCCTTATATATAATTATAAACCTTTTGTACTATACGCATAAAACATTAGTAATGCGACCATAATAATACATAAGGTTGTGCCTAAAATCCATTTCATTGTAGTTAATTTACTAGTAATAGTTTTATATTGACTGTTAAGAAAAGATATCATTTTAAGATAATTATCATCAGTTGGCATTAGATCGGCATCTACAATGTGTTCATCTGGATTGCAATCTTTACCTTGACATTTAAGTAATTTTTTATCAATGAAAAAATATTGATTTCCATAATAAGACATACAAGCTACAAAAGATCCAATGAATAGACCTTGAATTAATGAGGTAAATGGTAAAAATGCATTATTTCCATCAACAACAACAAATAGAGATAAAACAAAGGAAAGAATAGTGAAACCGATTGTAACTTTTTTGGATAACATATGTCTATATCCGCTAAATACTTTACCATTTTTATTTGTTGTATTGGTCATATTAAAAGTTTGATCTTCTGGTTTAGTAATAAATAATCCAACAATAGTTCCAATAATAATTAATACGGTCATTATATAGTAGAGCGGATTAGAACCTTCATTTGAAATAGATGTTACATTAGTATAAATAGTAATAATGAATACATACAATACTAAACTGTAGAACATAAGTTGAGTCCAACTTAAAACGGAACTTGTTGCATCTTGTTTAGTTATTTCATTTAGTGCAGGTATAAATAAGCCACATAAAAATCCAAAATAGAAGTAAGCAGATCCTTTTCCGTCTAGTGTTTGTCGTGAATTTAAATTAGTAAATATATAAATAAAAAATGACAGAGCAATAACAGCAATAATGTCATTTTTTTCTTGTCCTAATGGTTTTTCATTTTTAAATAATTGATGTTTTTTAGATTTAAGGGATCCATTAAATACTTTAATTCCAAAGTATCCTAAAAAGATTAATGAAAAAAATGTTTTAAGTTTATTCTGATTTAATAATAAATTAGAATTATTATTCATATATATAATTAAATAACATAATAAAAATTGAAAACAAAGTTATTTAAACATTATATAAATAAATTATTATTAGTATTATCGTAATAATGACTGATATATGGGATGCATTTAAAGTGATAAACGATTCATTTGTAAATAAAAATGATAAAAATAAAGGAATAAGCCAAACAAATGTAGACCAAACAAATGTAGGCCAAACAAAAGTAGGCCAAACAAATGTAGGCCAAACAAAAGTAGGCCAAACAAATGTAGGCCAAACAAATGTAGGCCAAACAAATGTAGGCCAAACAAATATAGGCCAAACAAATGTAAGTCAAAAAGATAATAATGATAGATATAGTTGTAATTATTGTAATAAAACAGAATTAATAGTAGAAGAAGGTAGTTTAGTATGTAGAGATTGTGGATGTACAAATGCACAATTGATTGATCATGGACAAGAATGGAGATATTATGGTTCGAGTGATAATAGATCATCTAATCCAAGTAGATGTGGTATGCCAATTAATCCATTATTGCCTAAATCATCAATGGGGACAATACTACAAGGATGGGGTAATGAGAAATATAGAAGATTAATGAAATGGAATTCAGTTGAATATAAAGAAAAAAGTTTAATGGATATATTTAAGATGATGAAATATAATTGTAGTAAAAATAATATACCCAGTTGTGTATTTGATAGAGCCACAGTAATGTATAAGATGATAAGTGAGGCTGCTATTAAACGTGGTGCATCAAGAATGAGTATTATTGCAGCGTGTGTATATTATTCATGTAAAGATAAAAACATATCAAAAAATAGAAAAGAGATATCAAAGATATTTTCAATAACAAATAGTAAAATGACGTCTGGATGTAATCAGTTTAAAGAGATTTTATTTAAAATGAATCCAAAATATATTAATAGTATTAAACCGAATAGTGTAGAAGATTATATAAATAGATATAGTATATTATTGAATTTAGGTAAAAAATATAGAGAACAATCAATAATTTTAACAGATAGAGCTGATAAATATGGAATAGTAATGGATAATATTCCATCATCAATAGCAGCTGGTGGAATATATTTAATTATACAACATAATAAATTAAATATAAGTAAAAAGAAAATGAAAGAAGTATGTGAAATATCAGAGGTAACAATATCAAAGACATATAAGATATTAAAAACTTTATCTTCGATATTATTAAGAGATATTTAAATAAGATAAAAAATTAAATAAAAGAATTAGGAATATAAATTAATAATTTCTTTAACAACTTTATGTCTTTTAACATCCGAATTATTAAATGTGACATATTTAATAAATTTAGATTCATTATTTTTTAATTTATTTATAAAATCTTCTAAACCATTAACTTCATTTTTTCTATCATGTTGTAGAAGATCACCAGTAAGAATCATTTTAGATCTAGTACCTATTCTAGTAAGAATCATTTTCATTTGATTAACAGTTGCATTTTGCATTTCATCAGCAATAATCCAACTATTTTTAAATGTTCTACCTCTCATGTATGCCAATGGACAAATCTCAATTATTTTTTCATTAATCATATATTCTATTTGATGTGAATCAAAATAATCATAGAATATATCCATCATTGGTCTAGTCCATGGTGCCATTTTATCTTCTAAATTACCAGGAAGATATCCAACGTCTTCATCAGCAGAAACTAATGGTCTTGTAATAATAATTTTATCAACCATGTTATTTCTTAATTGATTAATACCATTAATAGTAGCAAGAAGTGTTTTCCCAGTTCCTGCCGGCCCTACACAAGCTACTATTGAAACATCATTTTTATTCAGAAAATCATTATAAATGTGTTGATTTTCGGACCTAGGTTTAATTTCTTCTTTTGGTTGAAAAGATTGTTTATAATTATCATAATGAGAATTAGTTTCATTATATTGAAATAAGCCTTCTACTAATTCTTCTCTAACGTAATAATTATTTTTCAATCTTTTATTACGATTACGATTACGATTACGATTACGTTTACGATTACTATTAGATTTTTTTGAAGAATTAATAGAATAAATATCAGCACCTGTTCCTAAATTTATTTTTGAGGGCATCCTATAGATTATAATAACAAATAAAATGAGAAATCTATAATATTCAATAATATTATAGATTTAATAAAAAATTAAAATAAAAGATTATCTATGATAATGATATACATGGGTAATACTCAAAACGGAAGTGTAAATAATAATACATCTAAAAAAATAAGTAATACAAATAGTAATACAAATAGTAATACAAGTAGTAATACAAATAGTAATACAAATAGTAATACAAGTAGTAATACAAATAGTAATACAAATAGTAATACAAGTAGTAATACAAATAGTAATACAAATAGTAATACAAGTAGTAATATAAATAGTAATACAAGTAGTAATACAAATAGTAATACAACTAGTAATACAAATAGTAATACAAATAGAATAAATAAAAAAATAGAATTATCAGAAGATTTGAAAGTTGTAGAAGATATTACAAAAAAAGCAAGTAATTTATGGAATAAAAATATAAAATTATTTTTAAAACCAGATTTTTGTAATAAAATTGGAATATCTATGATGACAAGTTTATCTAAATTAGATGTAAAAAAATTAAGAAAGATACATGGGGCAATAAATAATGTAGATGATAATGATTATAAAAAATATCAGTTATATTATAAATTTGAACCACATCAGAATGAAAGTTATATTGTAGATGAATTAAAAGAAGAGTTAGAATTACAATTCTACGATAAGAAGTTAAGTTTATCTGATATAACTATTAATTTAATTAATAATGATGTATATGATTATTTAAGTTTTAATCAAAAAGGGGGTGATAATGTATTATCATTGGATAAATTAGCAGAAGCACTAGAACAAAATAATTCAAATTCAAATTCAAATTCAAATACAAATTCAAATACAAATTCAAATTCAAAACCTAATACAAATACAAAACCTAATACAAAACCAAATACAAAACCAAATTCAAATTCAAAAACTAATATAAGATCATATAATGAAGTAAAAAGGAATAATAAAAGAGATAATAGGAGAGATAATAGGAGAGATAATAGGAAGAATATGTCAGATAGTAAACTAGAGAGTATAAAAATGAATTTGAATAAATTAAAGAAAAATATAAATAAAAGAAATTCAAATGGAATAGATAATGAGAATAATAATAATGAAAATATGAGTAATGTTATAAGAAATACATTAAATATAACAGAGCATATTAATAAAAGAAATGTAAATAAATTAAATAGTGGTACAAATAAAACTATATTAAATAAAAAATTAATAAATAAAAGTGATCAATATAGATTAAAAAATAATTCAAAAACAAAAATAAAAATTGGGAATGCATTGAAAGTATATTTTAAGGATTGTAATAATAGTACGGGAAGATGTAATTTAACTAAAAAAGAATTATGTCAATCAATAGCAAAACATTATATAGTAAGAGGTAATATTATAGCAGCAATAGTAACAACATTACCAAATAAAGCTGGGGATAAATATAGAGATGGATTTTGTCATAAGAGACTAATGGCATTAAAAAGAGGGCATTTTTGTTTTCCACCAAATATAAATATGACTAATAATAAAACATTATCAAAAGAAGAAAAATTAAAATATTCAAAAAAATTAACAAAAAGAGAATGTGTAGAATCAGGTGGATATTTTAAAGAGTTAACGGATACAGAGATAGAAGCACTTCAATCATCTGATCAAAGATTTAATACAATGTATAGAGAATTTAGAGTTAAATTAGAGAATGATTATTTAGCATCATTAAAAAAATTACTAGAGATATTAAATGAATTAGAAACACAAGCTACAATTAGTAATACAGCATTAAATAATATATCAATAAAAACCAGAGAGATAATAGATGCAATGTATAATAGTTGTCACACGAATTATGAGGCAGCTATTTTAGCATTATTAAGATCAGATTTAGATTCAACAAATAAACAGAAAGAAGCTGATAATAAATTATATCAGAGTTTAAAAGATACATTATATTAAACTTTGTGCAAGAGGAGGATCATTTGATCCAACACTGGAATCCCAAGCTGTACCTAAATCACTTGGTAGGTTAACAACATCCCAAACTAATTCAACGCCATTAACAATAGATTCACCAGTGTAATATATTAACCCAACAATATCATTTACAAAAGTACCAATATCACCGTTTGAACTTGCAGCCTCTGGTGCACCGCCTTTTTGTCTAAGTTTTTTTTTACTTTTAATTTTATTTTTAAATTCAGATTTATTAGATAAATATTTTTTTCTAATATTTGCATATTTTTTATCTTTAAAAGCAGAAGGATATTTTTTAATCAAACTACCTGTAATTCTTCTACCATTAGAACGTTTATTTAAATAGAATAGACTACCTGAAACATGAGGGTATTTTTTATTAGTCATTGTATACTATAGTATATTATAATTATTTTAATAGATGTTTAATATCCAGTTGAACCAAATCCACCGGATCCTCTGTCAGATTCATCGAGTATATCAATTATAGTAACATCAGGTGTTAGAATTGGTGTGATAATTAGTTGTGCAATTTTATTACCTTTTTCAATAACAATTTTTTCCTCTGAATCAAGGTTAAAAACTACAATACCAATTTCACCTCTATAATCACAATCAATTACACCCGCACCGATGTGAGAGTGTTTTTTGACAGTAAAACCTGATCTTGGTGCAATTCTTCCATATGTATTTGGTGGTAATTGAATAGAAATACCAGTTTTAATTATTGAATGTTTGTGAGGATCAATTATGCAATTTTCGGATGCATATAGATCATATCCTGCGGCATATTCATTTGCGCGTTTTGGTGGGTATGCATTATCATTTAATAGTTTAACTTTAAACATTATCTAATTATGAATAAACTAGATAATAATAAATATAAATACTTTCAATTTTAAAAAACTAAAAAAACTTGAAAAATATTTAAATAATTATTATATAGTATATAGATAGTATAAAATATCAATGGATTTCATTGAAGAAAAGCTTTTAATAGGTCAATTTGAAAAAAGTTGTACTGTAAACGAAACAAATGAAGAAGTAGAAGTATGTGGGATATGTGCAGAGGAGATAAAAGACAGTCATGATATTGACAAATTGAGATGTAATCATATGTATCACCATGAATGTATATACAAATGGTTTGAATCAATCGAGAAAAAACAAAAAGTAATGAGTTCGGTTGCACATAGACAATGTCCATATTGTTGTAAGCAGAGTGATTATTTAGAATTACGTCCAAATGAAAAACCAATAAAGCATGTGCATAAAATAGTATCATCAACATCTAATGTTAAATTATACTGCTGTGCTTTAAAAAAAAATGGTAAGAAATGTAAATATAAAGCGAAACATACTTCAAATAATAAAGGTTATTGCGGGATACATTATGGGGCTGCACAATAATAGTTAATATGTGATAAATTATAAATAATTATAAAATAAATGCAAGTGAAATTCATTCACGGGCTAATTAATGCAAGTGAAATTCATTCACGGGCTAATTAATGCAAGTGAAATTCATTCACGGGCTAATTAATGCAAGTGAATTTCATTCACGGGCTTATAAATGCAAGTGAAATTCATTCACGGGCTAATTAATGCAAGTCAAATTCATTCACGGGCTTATAAATGCAATTATATAATTTATGATATAGAATATGTAAAATCTGTATCATTTACAATTCTACCATATTTATTATATAGATCTTCTTCTAAATGTTGAACTTCTTTCATAGTTTCATTTTCTAATTCAATAAACGATTTTTTAAGTATTTCACGTTCATTATTTAGATGATTCAATGTAAAATTTAGTTTTTTTATTAATTCAGGTGGTACAATTATTTTTTTAGTATTGCTAGAAACTAATTCTGAAAAAGAATCTGATTCAGTTTCAATATTAGCCTCTATATTAGCCTCAATATCTAATTCAATATCAGTCTTAGCAGTCACTTCCTTTAAATTACACTCATCCTCAGATTCAGCCACAGTACTATTACAAGATATTTTTGTCTTTGTATCAATAATATCAGTAGTTGAAGAGAGTGCACTTGAATAATTGTTACTGCTAGAAACATTTACAATTTTAATAGTAGAATTTAACGATGGAAAATCAAAATTAATATCAAACTTTTGTGCATTATCATCCTTAAATGAATCTTTCTTTTTAGGTATATTATATTTTTCTTTAAGTGGAAAAATATCTGTTATTTCCAGATATCTACCGTTATATGTAAATGAGAAATCAATATGTAACCCAAGAGTAATTCTATTTCTACACTTAGAAATATCAGGATGACATATTTTGATAGATCTTTTTCCATTTTTAGTCATAAAATCAACAGTAAAAAATCTATTATTTATTTCATTAAAACATTTTTTACCAGAAAGACAAAAAGTGCATGATGTAAAATAAGTTTTTCTTCTTGAATTTTTAATCATATCCAAAGATTTAACCTTACTTTGAAGAAAATCTCGACTAATAAATGGATGTTTTGTAGGATCATTAACATATTTTCGCAATATATTGTATAGTTTTATATTTACGTTTTCATTTCTCTCCGCTTTACCGATAATTTGATAAATACAATTCCCATCACTAAGAAATTTAGTAAGGGATGTACTCATCAAATTAGAATTCATTGATTTTTTATCAAAATAATTAATCATATTACAGTTTATATTCAGATATAATAAACAATACTATTATTTGTATAAAAATCAATTTTTAAAGATTTTTGAAAAAAAAAATGAAAAATAGATAAACAACAAAGTCCAAAAAAACCTTAGAAATATATAATATTTATGTATAAAACATATAATGCGATTAATAAAGTATTAACGAGTGATAAAGATGAAGATGAAAAATCAAGTATAATTAGTTCATTTACAATAGGTTTATCCAAAATAAAAATAGGTGCAAAATCGGCGGGTAAGATATTAAGTGCATATTCAAAAAGATATGATACATATGATGGAAAGACAAATTAATATAAATTTAAAATTGAATAAATAAATTATTTGTATTGTTGCATTAATAATTATAAACATTAAAAATGAGTTTAATATGTAAAAAAACAGTAGAAGAGAGACTTGAAGAGTTAGAAACTCGTATTATTGAGTTAGAAAAGTTGTTGGTAAAAGGTAAGCGGGGACCACCATTAAAGAAACATATAAACTCAAATAATATAACTATTAAAGAAAAGATACATTTATTAAAAGTCTTTAATACATCAAAGATTTGGATTATATTATATAATAAAGATCAAACAAGTGATATACCAATACTAGAAACAGATATAGGATCTATAATTACATTACGGAATTCATTAATGTCTGAAAACTTAGTTGGATTTGATTCATTTAAATTAATTAACAGGTTTGCAAAATATGATGCAAATGTATGGTCCTTAGTTTAGATGAAAAATTGAAATATATCAGAATTAAATAATATTGATATATTTAGCTATTATAATACTATTATGACTGAATCATGTAAATATTGTTTAGGGGCAGTTAGAATTCCTATTAGACAAAAAGTAAGAGAATGTATTGAAAAGGGGAAAGAAGTAATAATTGTAACATCGAACAAGAATGGAAAAGTTTCAGAACAAGCATTTAAAAAATGTGAACGTCCACCTTGGGACATGAATCATTATTGTTACAAACACAATGAGGTTAGATCTAAAGACAAAAAACGTTTAAAGATATATGAAACACTAAAATTAGACAAAAAAACAACCCGATTTGCGACATTAAATGATCCATACTTAGGAAATTGTCACGGTACAAAGGTGTCTAAGAATAATAGTGGAATATATATCAAAAGAAGTAAAGATATTATGAGTACATTGAATGATATAATTACTAATTATTCTACAAATAAAGACGATGGTGATATACCGTCTGTTAAAGAGAAAGTCGAAGAATCTAATGATGAATCAGGCGATGAATCAGGCGATGAATCAGGCGATGAATCAGGCGATGAATCAGGCGATGAATCAGGCGATGAATCAGGCGATGAATCAGGCGATGAA
>Ga0233412_10000384_pt1 | contig 25775 bp, 21 predicted proteins | sample Na_anoxic_4_MG_FD_180667 | JGI IMG/M metagenome (GOLD analysis project Ga0233412, IMG submission 180667) | Seawater microbial communities from Saanich Inlet, British Columbia, Canada - Na_anoxic_4_MG | ecosystem: Environmental > Aquatic > Marine > Inlet | place: Canada: British Columbia...
AAGTAGTAAATCCTTCATCAATAATAACACCAAAGGCATATTGTTTATTTTACAGAAAAAAATAAATTATCTATAAAATAAGTTATTTTACAAAATAATTTAAACAAAAACCATTAATTAAAAAAACATTTTAATCACTATATATATTATGGCAGTAGTTAGTACAACATCAACAGTAGATCCTGTAAATATGTATAATAATATAAATACATTATTATTAAACCCCAAAGTGTTATTCATAATAATAGTGTTAATTTTGATTATTGTCACAGTTGCATCGTCATCTTTAGGAGGATCAACTGAAGGAACAGAAAAAAAAAGTAGTGCAATAGGTGTAATAGTAATTGTAATACTAATACTATTAATAATAATAAATGCATTTCAATATTTTTTAAACGTGAATATTACGGCTTATATAAGTGGGTTTTTTAATCCTCAAGTAAAACAAAAACATATAGATATTGTTGTAAAACGTCCAACACAAACGTCTCCGATTGTTCCGGAAATTCGATTTAAAAAACAAGTTTATAATATTCCAGGTAATCACTATACATATAATGATGCAAAAGCAATTTGTCAAGCATATGGGTCAGAATTAGCAACATATGAGCAAATAGAAAAATCTTATGAAAATGGCGGAGAATGGTGTAATTATGGCTGGTCTGAAAATCAGTTGGCGCTTTATCCGACACAACAAAAGACATATGATACTTTACAAAAAATAGAAGGTCATGAACATGATTGTGGAAGACCAGGAGTAAACGGCGGGTTTATAGCAAATCCACGAGTGCGTTTTGGTGTAAACTGTTACGGTAACAAACCAAAAATAACTCAACCAGAAGAAGAATTAATGAAAACTGCAACTCCATATCCAGAATCAAAGAAAGACCGATTATTTCAAAAGAAAGTAGATTATTGGAAACAAAATATTAGTGAATTATTAGTTTCACCATTTAATCATAATACCTGGGGCGAATTATAGTAAATATTTGTGAATTATAATACAAAGAAAAAAGTATAGTTACACCGGAAAAAGTTATAATAAAATAATCTGGGTAAATTGAAATAACATTTATTGATAAAACGGTGGAAAATAATAGTAAATTCCCGATTAAAAATATTTTTAAAAAAATGAGTATGTAATATTTAATAAAGTTAAATAATAGCAGTATTATTTTTTTTATATAGCCAGGTGCAATAATAGATGGTAATAAATAATAATCTCTACAAATAACACATTTACATATTTGATTATAAGTAACATTATAATTATAATATTCATTTAAACAGCTATAATGAATATTGCAATTACACCTACAATTAACTATATAAAAAGGTTGAGTATTATAGTTTAATAAATAATCGTTACTTTCGTGACAAATAATACAGACCTTATCTAAATTAATAGTAATTTCATGACTATCATTATCTGAGTATGGGTCATATGTAATGAATAACATATAATAATAGTTAGAATATTATTATATTTTTAATTAGATCGTATTTTTTTTCGTTTTTTTTTTAGTATTTCGTTTATTTTTTTTCGAAAAAGTTTTGGGTTTGGGTTGAACTAAATTAAATAATTTATCATGAAGATCATCATCAATAAAATCTGTATCTTCCTCGTCAGAAAAAGCTTCTCTTAATTTCCCTCCTGATTTTATATCATATGATAAAGCCCAATTGGGTATAACTATATTATCAAATATATCCGAAACCTTACTACCTCCTTTATAGTTATTATTAATAGTTTGAATTGGGGAAATTCCTTCTTTCATTAAAATAGAATTTACCCCAAAACCGCCTGAAAAAATACCCTTTTCTCCATTATTAGTGAAAACTAAATCATTTGCAGAAAGATGTTCTTGAACACTCATTTAATTTAATGAAATATAAATTAATTATTCGTATATCGCTTTATTTCACAAACAGTTTTAGAATCACGATTATCTTTCAATTTATTGATAATAAATTCGATTTGTTTAGGATCAGATATAATTTCACCTAAAGTTTTTTCTATATACTTAAAAGTTAATGGCTCAGTTTGATTTGTATGTACAAATCGTAGTTTACCGTCACTAATATTAATAACTGATTTTTGTAATTCGTGTTTATTTGCATAATCAAAAATAGTACTATTTAATGTATTTTTTTGTGTGCGTAATTGTTTTAATTGTTCGTTAATAGTTTTTATTTTATTATCAATTTGTACCCATGATTGAATTTTTTGTTCAAAGGACATCTTTTTTATATAATTGTATAAATTTTTAATTATGTTATTTAAACAAATAAAGTAATTAAAGTTTTATGTAAATGGTTATTAATTAGGATAATGACTCAATATGTTGTTTTTTGTATTTTTAAATTATTCGAGATAGTATTGTTTCTATTTCCTGTATTTCCATCAGAGTTTTATGTACGTGTATGGATCATGATAATATATGTGATCGGCCATATACTCGGAGTACAAACCCAATACAAATTATGGAAACAATCTACTTTAGACATTTTTTCAAATTCAGATCTACATTTAGAACAAGAGAAAGAGATTTGATCGATAAGAATAAAATATTTTTGATTGTTGTAAATGAAAATGTTTTATTAAGATATATAAAATGTTTGAAAATAATATTTCCTCATTTAATCAATCTAGTCGTCTAGGAAGTGATGTTTTCTATCATACACAAGATGCGATTGAAAATCGTGCTTATATGAGTCACACAGTAAATGATTTATTATAAATTCATTTATTTTTTTTTATAATTATGGTGCATTCCCCATAAAGAAAATGGTACAACTGCTTGATTAATGACTTGGCTCCAATAACCTCCCTTTTTACTTTTTTTATTTCCTCCTTTTTTTTTGCAATTTCTACCTGCTTTTTGGGTCATATTTTGACCTTGTAATCCAACAATAGTGTTAGAAGGATTCATATTTTTATTAGATAAAAACACGTTATCATATTGTTCATTCCCGTTACCTACAGATGCCCTAACAAATGAGGCTCCACTATCATAAGACGACGGAGATGGTGATGGATATTGAGATCCGCCTTTTTTTTTATTATAATTATATTGAGCGGCCCATAATAACCCAGGAGCGGCGGCTTGGCCTATAATTCCTCCGCGATGAGATTTTCTACTTCTATGTTTTCTACAACAAGTACAACATCTGCAACTTTTGGTATGGGATTTTTTACTACGATGACTTTTACTGTTTCGTTTAGCAGGCATATATATTATTGTTATATTATTTTTTATATAGCCTTGAAAAAATCATATTTATTACGTAGAATAAATATTAATATAACTAAAATCGCTAAAATCAATAAAAAAATGATTAATACTAAAAAAACGGTAATATAGATATAAGGATTTATTTCATATAAAATAAAATCAATAACCGGTTTTAGTAATTTTTTGAATTCATGTTTAATATCTTCACGTTTCAAAAGTACTAAACACTGTTCAATTAGACTTTCTTTCATATTTAATAATAATAGTTTAAATAACTAATAAATACTAAATAACGGTACTTATTGCGTCCTCAAATAAGTAATATTTTCTTTGTAATGAGTAATGGAAAATATAATTATACCAGATGAAACATTTGATTTCTCAAAACTTACTTTAGATCATCCAATATCAATTCAAGGTGGTGCATATTTTACAAAAATAGAATTCAACCAAAAACCGCTTTATATTCAAACTAGTAAAAGTTCTACTAAACAAGGTATTTTAAAATCGGGAAAAAAATATTACTCCGATTTGATGTTTACAAACACATCAAGTAATTTAATAAGTTGGTTTGAAATGTTGGAAGAAAAGTGTCAAGAGTTAATATTCGATAAAAAAGATGATTGGTTTCAAACACTTTTAGATCGTAACGATATTGAAAATGCTTTTAATTCTGTTATAAAAACTTATAAATCAGGTAAATATTATTTAGTACGAGTAAATATTAAAAATACGCCGAATAACACGCCAAATATAAGTATATACGACGAATCATCTATACCATTAACATGTGAAAATGTTACTACGGATAGTGAACTAATATCTATTTTAGAAATACAAGGTATAAAATTTACTAGTAGAAATTTTCAAATTGAAATGAATTTAAGACAAGCGATGGTATTCGATAAAGAACCTATATTTGATAATTGTCTTATTAAAAGAAATACAAATAAAAATATTCCTTCTGATAAAATTATTGAAGAATCTAATCCAATAGTAGATGATAAATATACTTTAGCAGATACCAAAGATACTTTAGAAAAAAAATTAGAAATTCCTGTAGAAATCACATCCAACGACGAAGATTCTGTAAAGATATCACAATATTTAGAAAATTCGGAAATTGATACTTCTATTCCAGAAGAAGAAATAAAAGAAAATTTAGATTTAAAAATAGATATAGAAGATCTAGAAAATGATAAAGATATAATCGATCCTAATAATATTGAAGAAATAACAATCAATACAAGTTTAGAAAATATAGATAATTCAGATGCTATTACTTTACGAAAACCAAATCAAATTTATTATGAGCTTTATAAAAAAGCTCGAGAAAAAGCAAAAGAAGCAAAAAAAGAAGTAATTATAGCATATTTAGAAGCAAAAAATATTAAAAATACTTATATGTTAGATAATATCAACGATGATTATAGTTTTTTAGACGAAGAAATTGACGATGTATCAGAAAGCGAATTAGAAGAATTTGATAAATAATTCTTTTGATCTTTAGAATAATTTTAATCTATTTTTTAAAATTATTTTATCCTTCAATTTATATATAATGAGTGTTTCTTTCAAGAAAATATGGAATGACTACGGTCTAGGTATAATAGTTGTTTTATTAATAGTAGCATACTGTTTTAGTTTATTTGCATCTTATTTATCGAGTAAAGGTGAAATAGGAAGTGAATCAAATCAACATATGCAAAAACAATATAAAAATACCCATAGCGAAATGAGCAATAGTGTTCAACCCTCCCAGCCTTTAGGCGAAAATGAAGTATTTGCATCAGCAAATGGAACCAAAACCAGTACACCAGGGTTACCAACATCATGTTCTCAGCCTAATGTACAAAATCCTTCAGAATTACTTCCAGACGATACTAACAGTCAGTGGGCTCAATTAAATCCATCTGGCAAGGGTGAATTATCAAGTATAAATCTATTGAAAGCAGGCTATCATATTGGTATTGACACAATTGGACAAAGTTTAAGAAATTCCAATTTACAAGTACGATCTGAGCCACCGAATCCTCAATTGAATATTGGTCCATGGAACCAAAGTACAATTGAACCTGATTTTATGCGTCCTCCTTTAGAAATAGGTTCTGGAAGTCAATAATCAGCTAGAGAATTGATATGATATAATATTATAAATATATATAAATAATATTATTTATAATACAGGATTGGTTTCGTTTATATTACAAATAATAATTCAAATAATAGATACGATTGCGTTATTTTATATATCTAGTAAAAATCTAATATATGGTCAGTTATTGATAATTGAATATATAGTGAATATTTTTGAAGGTACATATTATTACTGGATGTTAACATCTACAATAACATCTAAAACAAATTTAACAATAAAACGTTATTATGACTGGTTTCTCTCTACCCCGTTGATGTTATTTACCTTTATAATTTATTTAAATGAAACAAAACATTCAAGTAATTTAAAATTCAACGAAATAGTTGAAAATGAATATATTTGGATCATTATTATCCTAGGTTTAAATTTACTAATGTTAATGTTTGGTTATATGGTAGAACTAAATTGCTTATCTGCTTTGGTGGGCGTGAGTTTAGGATTTATTCCTTTTATAATCATGTTTTATTTAATGTATATTCATTACGTAATAGGAAACACCGAATGGAGTATATTACTATTTAATTATATTGTGATTATATGGGCGTTATACGGGGTTGCAGCACTAATGAACTATACAATCAAGAATACTATGTATAATATATTGGATTTATTTTCAAAAAATTTCTTTGCACTGTTTTTATCCTATATTGTTATCAGTGGTTAAATAAATATGGTTTAATTAAAATATATAACAATTATATGGAGAAACATGGAATGTTTTTTTATATATTTTTAGCATTTATATTAATTCTTTGTTTAAAAATTTACTATGAATCTGATGCATTTAATTTAAAATGTATTATTTCATCGAAAGATGGTAATCGGTACTGTGTGCGCGAGCGATTGAAACTAGAGTTGGCGGCTGATCTACTTGCTAGTGTTACAGGTAAATGTAAAAATATGGTAGAATATATGAAAAAAACACATCCAAATGACGAACGTACAAAGAGACTAGACGAAGGGTTTAATCCTAAAAAAATAAACGAAACATTACCAACTAGTGAATTGACTGCATATAGTGAGAATAAAGGAGAGAAATTAGCATTTTGTTTGAATACCACAAAAAATGGAGATAAATTAATAGATATTGAAACGTTAACATTCGTAGCACTACATGAATTATCCCATATAATGACAAAATCTGTCGGTCATAAACAAGATTTTTGGCAAAATTTTAAATTTCTTTTACAAAATGCCAAGGCTGCTGGTATTTACGATCCGGTTGATTATAAAAAAAATCCCAAAAATTATTGTGGTATGAAAATAAATGATAATCCTTATTATGATTTGGTATAAAAACATTTATGCTATTAAAATTACTTGTTATAAGGTGGTTTCAATAAAATTTGAGTATGGTATATCGCCTGTTTTTGAACTTCCTGTAGCAGGTTGGTTAGATTACCAATATCATGTAATTGAAACAAAATAAAGTAAATAATTGTTTTATTTTGTTTAGTAATTAAAAATAATACTTGGTTTATATATATGTCACAAGTAGATAAAGATAATTATTTAGATGTTAAAGAAAAAATTTATAAAGTAAATTATATTAAGAAAGGAGTAATCAATAAAATTATTATATTTTCGGGTAAAAAAGTTGAGACAGATAAAGAAAAGTATTTTTCATCAAAAGAATGGGCAGAAATTCAAGAAAAAAACATACCTATTGAATTTACTGAACAGCAAATTCATATTGATGATAATATTACAACGGTTAAAATAAAAATTTTGGAAGAATTTAAATCAAATATGTCGTTCGAAGAAATCTATTTATTTGCTGGTGTAATTGAAAAAATCAATCCTATTTTTTTATATAAAACACTCACCCAAAATAAAGAGTTTGATGTAATTAAAAAAAAAACTGTGAATAAAAGGTATGATTTAACAAAAGACCGTTTAGATTTATTTTTATTGAATATCCAAGGTAATTTACCAGGACTAGTTGATAAGGAAAATTTCACATATGATGATATAATATCATTACAATTAGAGAATAAATCCCTTATAATAAATAAAATATTAGGACAACAATTTTTTTTAACAGATAGTAGATTACCTAATATTTATAATCCTTACGACTTAATGAAATTTAAAGGTAAATTAGATAAAATAAAATATACTAGTGTCGCTCCAAATAATTTAATTCTAAATACAGGGGATATTCATGATAATAATATTAATGTATGTTTTGCTAGAGATGTATTAGATTATTTATCTACATCTCATTTTGATAATAATTCAATTATGAAAATATATTATCCAAAATTATACGATAAAAATATATATACAATAGAGGATCTCGAAGATAATCAAAGTGTGCTAGTAGAAAATAATAAAAATTATCTAACTAAAGAGAATTTTCAAATTTATGAGGTAGTTGATATGTTTTATAATATTTATCAGCAAAAAAAAACAAATCTGAATTATATTGAAAAAGGAATCAAATCAATAAAACTATCGCTTTATCCCGTCTTAGATATGAAAATTCCTCTAGAAGTTATTTTTAAATCAATTCACGCAACAGAAATAACTCCGCTTATCAAATTAAATATGCTTAAAAAACAAGATAATTTATATAGATTATTTACAGATGAAATTTCAAATGATGGTAGAAAAATACCCTTTTTGAAAAAGTCAATTATATTCAAATTAATTAAAACAATTGGGAAAAATAAATCTGTTAGTTTTTATATTCATATTAATGATTATCAATTTATTATTTGCGAACTAGATGAAAGTGGAGTTATTACTATATCTACAGAATTAGATAAATCATATAATATAGTAGAAATAGAAAAGTTAATAAAAGAAAATATTAATTTACTTATTAATAATATTAATAATATTTTAGAGGAAAATGGGTTTTCATTAAATTTATTTTCAAATTTATCTAGTCAATATGTCGATATTAAACAAATGACGTATGAATGTAAATTGAAACTTAAAAAAACGTTTGATATAACTCCTTTTATAAAATGTATATCTACTTTATTTGTAAATGAAACAGAAAAAGGGGATAATTTAAGAATGAGATTAAAACGTATAGCAAATTTCAATAAAACAACCAGTCAAGAAGCTTTTATAATAGAGAAAAGTGAACAAGGATTAAGAGGATTCGAGATAATAGAATCACTTATTAAAAATTATCCGGATTTATCAAAAGAAGATGCTGAAGATTTATTAAGAAAAGTGGCAAATGAAATAGAAACACAGGAAGGAATTCGTAAACATGATATTAAAATCAAGACAAATCCAGGATTTTTAACTGAATTTAAAATAGAAAAACAAAGTAGTGAATTAACTATACAAGTAAATAATATAAATAATATTCGTTATTTAGATAGTATTCCTATTTACTTGGATAGTATAATACGTCTGACACAAGATAAAAAATCGACAGATTATTCAGATAAATTAATAAAACAGAATTGTTCTAAAATTATTAATGAAGAAGTAATAATTGAAGAAGAACCTGAACCAGAAACGGAAGTCGTATCTGATGAAGAGATTTATTTCGAGGAAGATAAACCAGAAGGTGCATTAGACTTATTTTTTGATGACGAAGAATCGGATGAGGAGGATAGTAATTTGGCCGGAGGAGATCCTGATACAAGCGATTCAGAAGAATCTATTGAGTCATATAAATCAACGGACATGAAAATAAAATCTCCTGAATCTATTCCAAATAACTCAGATAATGATTCTGATAAAAGTATAATGAGTGATTCGGACGATGATTTTTTAAAAGATCATGAATCAACCCCACGATCGAATAAAAGTCGAGATACGAATAAAAGCCGAGATACGAATAAAAGCCGAGATACGGATAAAAGTGAAATTTACGAGTCCTCTGATGACGAAAGTATAAAGAGTAAAGGAGTATATAATATTGATGGATTAAAATTAAATAAACCATATTATTTTCAAACTAAGATAGAGAAATATGACCCTATATTAATATTGAAAGAAGATACCCCACAATATAACGCTTATTCAAGAACGTGTAGATCAGATACTAGAAGACAACCTGTTATTTTAACAGACACACAACTAGGTAAAATAAATAAAGAACATCCTGGTTTTTTGAAAGAAGAGGATGTTATTAAATATGGGTCTGATACTAAAAACAAATATAATTATATTTGTCCTAGGTATTGGTGTTTAAAAACGAACAGTATTATAGATCCGCGTGAGTTGAAAGAGGTTACTGAAAATGGTAAAACAGAATTAGTACATCCGACTTGTGGAAAAGTATTATCAAAAAAAGACAAAGTGGTGAAACCAGGATATTATATATATGAATTTTATAAAGAAAACGAAAAACGATATCCTGGATATCAAACAGATAAGCATCCAAAAGGATACTGTTTACCATGTTGTTTTGATAAATATAACACATTAGGTAGAATAAATGCAAAAGAAAAATGTGAAGAAAATAAAGATATTAAATCAAAAAAACCAGATATGGGTAAAGAAGAAGAATATATAAAAGGTCCTGAAAAATTCCCTTTAGATCCAGGTAGATGGGGTTATTTACCTATGTCAATTCAACTTTTAATTCAAGAGTCTAATGTAGATTGCCAAATTAGTAAGACAAATACAAATTTGAAACAAAATCATCCGTGTTTATTAAGACACGGAATAGAACTAAGTAAAAATCAGTCTTTTGTTGCTTGTATAGCTGATTTGATATCTTATGGAAGTAGTCAATACTCTGAAAGTGGTCAGGTATTATCTATTAAACAAATGAAAAATAAAATATTATCAAGTATTACATTAGATACTTTTATAAAATATCAAAATGGTAATTTAGTGAATGATTTCAATAATTTTTCCCCAAATAAAACCTATGATTTTAATAAATATTCTGATACTAAAATTTTTAAGATGATCAATCAAGAAAACCCCAAAGAGGTATTATATTTTAAAAAAATAATATCTTCATATGAAAATTTCAAAAATTTTATAAAAGACGATGATACAATTATTGATCATACATATTTATGGGATATTATCAGCGTACCAAATAAAAAGTTATTTACACAAGGATTAAATTTAATCATATTAAAACTTCCTCAAGATGATATAACCAATAATGTTCAAATATTATGTCCTACAAATCATTATTCTACCGAATTGTATGAATCGCGTAAACCAACTGTTATATTAGTTAAAATTGATGACTATTATGAGCCTATTTATCTTTATATGAGTTCAGATAAAAAGATCAAAATTACAAAGGAATTCAAAGAGTCAGATCCTTATTTGAGTGTAACTATGCGTAGTACTTTAAATAATGTATTGAAACCTATCATGAATAATTTATGTAAGCCTTTAGATAGTATGCCGTTTGTTTATAAGGCAAGACGATCAATCTTATTTGAAAATCTTATTAAAAAATTAATAATTTATAAATATGATATACAAAAATTAGTATTAAATTTTAATAATAAAATAATAGGTGTTGTTGCAGAACATGATAACAAAAGTGGTTTTATTCCATGTTATCCGTCGTTCTCGGTAAAATCTTACGAAGAGATAGAGATTATATTTATGAATAATATTTCCTTATGGAGTACATATTCTGAAACGGTAAAATTTTTAACAACGCTATGGAATCGTAGTAAAAAAAGAAAAGTTACAGCAGATATTCCTTGTAAACCGATTTTTAAGGTAATTGAAGATGAGATGGTAGTAGGAATATTGACTGAGACAAATCAATTTATACAAATATCTCCACCTGTAATGGTTTCAGATATTTCACCTGATATAGATTTACCATCCATAGAAAATAATAATTATTTATTAAATAAAAAAGATGATAAAACGTTGAGTGATTTGATAATTACTACATCCCAAGAAGAAGATAAGGAAAGAGTAGACTATATAACAAAAATCAAAATGGAAAGTACTTTTTATAATCTATTTCGTAACACAATAAGAATATTATTAAATGATTATAAATATATATCAATCCGCGAAGAGTTGGAAATAGAAACAAATAATTCATTTTTAATATACCAAGAGCATCTAGAAAAAACCCAAAATTTATTAGAAAAACTTGTCGCGAATAAAATTCAATTTACAGGTGATTCAAACTTTTATAAACTTATTAATGAAACAACTATTTGTACAAATAAAGATAAAGAAAGATGTGAACAACTTACAAATTTATGTGCATATACTAGTAATAATTGTAATCTAATATTACCTAAATTAAATTTAATTACAGGTAAATTAAATAAAGATGTTTATTTTTTGAAAATGGCCGACGAACTTATTAGATATAAACGTATAAAAAAGTTCATGTTTAATCCAGATACATATTTGATGTTTTCAAATGTAACTTATAATTTAAATGAGGATGAAATAATATTATTACAATCATTAATTACGCAAGAATATTTTGAATCTTTTGTACCGATAAATAAAAATAATTATGTAAAATATAATTCATATGATGAAGTTCAACCTGTTTTATCACAACCATATGATAATAAAAAAAATATTTCTAATATTCTAGATAAACCATCTGAATGCGAATATTCTATTAAAAATAAAATTACATCGTCCTATTGGGAAAGATGCTTTCCTACAAATTATCGTGAATTAAACTATGATGAAAGTGAAATATGTAGCTTCCAAATTATGATAGAAATAATAAAAAAAAGTAAAAATATTGATATATCAGTATTTGATTTAAAAAAAATATTATATGAGGAATATCGTAATTATTTAAAGGATCATCGTATAAAAATAATTGAAATATTGAAAAATGAAGGGAAAAAGAAAATGACTGATTTATTATTAGCAAATAAAATAGACTTTGAAAATTTCATATTAAATGAGAGTTATTATTTGACTATATTTGATTTTCTATTAATTAGTAAAAAATATACAATCCCTATAATTTTTATTTTTTCAAAGCCATTTTATCAAGTTGATCCGTTTCATAATTTTTATATAACTAATGGTAAGGATGAGGATAATTTTATACTTGTTTTCATACCGCCTTTTCAGACAAATAAGCTACCTAAATATAAAATTATTCTTAATGATAAAAACGAAATATTTATTCCTATAAAAGAGTTATCGGGTCAATGTGTAGATGAAATAAAGAATGAGTTGAATCGTATTAAAACGGTTGATCAATTTATCAAAAAATATAAAAAAAGTAAACCATTACTGATAGAAGAAGATGATGAAGATAAAGTAGACATATTAAATATAAAATCCAAATTAACAAAGGAAAGAAAAATTGATATTAATCCAATAGAAAAAAATGAATTTGATAAAAATAAAACTAAGAAACGATATTCAAATAAAGGAAACACAAAAACAAAAAAAATATTAATAGAAGAAGATTAGCTAATACTTCCTTCACATTCTGATTCATAATCCTCAATAAACACATTATTAAAATGTGTATATAAATTTAACGGAATGTTATCACTATCGCTTTCTGTATCATGTAACTGATTATGTATTATATTATTATTAGTAGTATCGTGGATGCTATCGTGGATGCTATCGGAGGTGCTATCGTGGGTGCTATCGTGGGTGCTATCGGAGGTGCTATCGGAGGTGCTATCGTGGGTGCTATCGGAGGTGCTATCGTCTGTGTTATCATATTCGTTATTATAAAAAGTATTATCGATAGTATTGTGATTAAATTGTTCGTTTGTTGAAATTAATTGACTTGAATTAGAAGTATAATTGTTTTCATATAACAAATTATTTAAAGCAAGATATGCATAATTTATGACCTGAGTTGTATTAGGAGTATAATCGTCATTATATTTTATATAATTTTCATTAAATGATATAGTAGTACGATCTATGTTGAACTGAGGTTCAAAACTAACAACTCTTATTTTATTAATAATTTTTCTACTAAATTTATAATTTTCTTCAGAAAACTGTTTCATTTTAAATATAAATTTGCCATCATTAAATTTTTTTATAGAAGGAACTAACGAAAATTTACTTTCTAAATAAAGATATAAATACGGTTTGAAAACTTTCAATAATAATTTATTATTTGGAAATTCCGGATGAATATTTATTTTATATTTTAAGTATGATTTCTTCATTATATTATTAAAATCTAAAATCATTAACATAATTTCTTTCAGAACAATTTTATCTGAATTCATAAAAACAAATCTCTTAATGATTTCTTCGCGTAAAATATATTCATATTTTTGAAAAAATCGTTTTAAACAAAAGTCTTCTAAGAAAAATTTATGAAATAAATCGCTATGATAACAACTAGAAAATTTTATATGAAAATATATATTATATAAATTGTGTTTTTGAAAAAAATCATTATCATATGGATTTTTAATTCCAAGTGGTTCGGAAAACATACTATCATTATTAGTTAGTGAATTTTCAATAATTTTAATTAAATCACGAATATTGAATAAAAATAATTTATGGTTATGAATCAATTTTATTACGTTTTTATCGTTTTTAGTTATAGTGTTAAAATTCAGATCCTTATCCACAACCTGGGTTGTAAATATTAAACGATGTAATATTTTAAAACTATGGTATATTTTCTGTATTTCAAAAAAAATATCAGCAAATATATGTTTATGACTTTCTTTTAAAAATATATTTTCTTGTACTTGTTTATATATAGCGAACTTTTTTTGAAGAGTAAAATTATTGTTAAGCATAAATAAATATATTTCTAATATGCTATGATTACTAGGTAATTTATTTATAAAATGTTCAATAAATAACATTATTATAATATAATATTATTTGTTTAAATGATGACAGAGTAATATAATTAAAACCCCGGATTATAGTCGTTATCTTCACCTGTATTAAGTGGTTTGATGGTAGATACATTATTTTGTATAGTTAGATTGTTAAGTGAACAAGGATCATCTGGATTATCTACTTTTTCTAAGAATTTATCAACTTCATTCTCTATATCTATAGGATTATAACTATCTGCTTGAAGTTTTTGTAATTCTTCTATATCTAACACTACTTGAAATGCGCTCGTACCAAAGTATCCTTCTTGGCCGCACATAACATTTGCTGATATTCCTTTGAATGTATCAAGTTCAGCATGTCGAGCCGCTTTCAAAAACATTTCAGGAGTTTCTTCAAAAGAAGCTTTGGCAATCGGACCAATATTATCATTATTGATACCATGTCTGAATATAGATATCATTTTATGTGAATATGTCATTCTATCAACAAGAATACTAAAATTATGATAATTGATATATGTTCCATCAAACTCTATAACATCCACTAATTCATTATAAATAGCTTGTCGACCAGCCTCAATTCCAAGTACATTATATATTTCTACAATATCATTACTAAATGTTCTTTCTTTATCAATATAATCTAAGCTCAATACACTCAACAGATTAGTACCGATAGTATCTAATACCCAAATATCTTGTTTTTTATAAGTCCCATTTGACTCGACCAAATTATCTTTAATAGTTCGTAATATTACTTTTTTGAGTCCTTTTACACCTCTAAGAATAATATTTTGTAATAATTGGTCTTGAAAGTTCTTCAAAATATAAATTTGATCAGATTGGTCTAAAGGGTTAATTTTACCTTTTTTGGATTTTTGACTAGTTTTAATTAGATTATTCATCCGAATTCTAAAAATTAGTTTATCAGAGTTGTAGTCAGAAAACACGCACGATATTTGATTATCATAAGCATTTTTAAGAACAAAATTAACATCGTCCATCGTAATATTTTTCTCTAGCATAATCTGAGAATTCATTTCCATACGAATAATCCATTTAGATTTTTCTGTTTCAGGAGCTATCGTATAATCAGCGCATTCTGCTACCATATTTTCAAAAGTATTGAACTGTGTTATCATATCTTTATCTTCTTCAATCAGCGTATTTAAATCATCTGGATCGAAGCAAATTTCGCTTGATGAAACAATTTCATCCAATTTAGTGTGTTCAATCATATTCATAATTGATTGAACCTTATCTTGTTGTGTTTCGTCTTCTTTTTTAAGATATATGGTAAGCGATGGATTTTTTTGTTCGCTAGAAAGAGATAGAATTTCTTCGATACGAGGTACTCCACGGGTTACGTTCGATTTAGAAGCAACTCCAGCAAAATGAAAGGTATTCAACGTCATTTGTGTAGAAACTTCTCCAATACTTTGTCCAGCAATCATTCCTACCATTTCACCTGGTGCAACAATTGCTTTTTTATAATATAAAATTATTGATTCCAAAAGTAATGTTAATGCCGATTTATTGAATCTTTTTACAATCAATAAAGATTTTGGAGATAAATGATAATAAAACGCGGTTTTGAATAATTCGGTAGGAGGGGTAAAGTAAATACTAACCAATCTATCAAAACAATTATCAATCATTTCATAAGCATCTAATGGAGTAATATCTACTTGTGAATTACTATTTAAATTTAATTGTCCTTTGATATTATTAATAATATATTCAAAAGCAACAGGTAAATTCAACGCAGTTTCGCTTTTATTTTTAAATACATGCGTTATGATTTCAGATCTCATTTTTAGAATATAGTCTATATCTTTTTGAACTCTCTGTATCATTTTATCTTTTTGTTTTTTAAACTTTGAGTTGGTTGATTTTATAAATATACTCGAAGTAACATTATTTTTATCTGGTATAGCAAAATGTGAGTAGATATCTTGAATATTCATATTAACAAACGGAATCTCTTGACATTCTACTTTTGTAGAATCAATACCATCATCCCCATAAATAAATTGTACTATTTTATTTTTATTAGTTCTTACCGTCATATCATAGGAAACCATTAAATCTTCTAATCCTTTGATTAATCTTCTTTGAATATATCCAGTAGTAGATGTTTTAACAGCAGTATCAATCAACCCAACGCGACCACCCATCGCATGAAAGAACAGCTCCTGAGGTGTAAGTCCGTTAACATAAGAACTTTCTACAAATCCTCTTGCAACCGGTCTGTCGTCATATTTTGTATAGTGAGGTAATGTTCTATGATTAAACCCATATGGTATGCGTTTTCCGTCTACATTTTGTTGTCCAAGACAAGCAATCATAAAAGATATATTTAGCTCGCTTCCTTTTGAACCAGCATTTACCATGGTAACAAATCGATTATTTTTATCAAGACTTTGTAATCCGATTTTACCAGATTCAGAAGTGGCTTGATTTAAAATATTATTTACACGAGTTTCAAATTCTTCATTATTTGTTTTTCCTGTTTTATTTTCAAAGATACTTAATTGAGTTTCTTCAATCAAATTTTGTACTTCTGTTTTTTTCTTAGTAATAACCTTTACTATTTCTGTATTGGTTTTTTCATTAGAAATTAAATCGCTAATACCAACACTAAACGACGAAGACATCATATAATCTGTAATAATATTTTGTAAATTATCTATAAATGTTGCGCATGATTTATTTCCAAAATCGTTACAAGTTCTATGTAATAATCCTTTCGTACCAGCACCTAATACCTTTTTATCCATCTGACCTCTAATATATTCGCCATTTTGTATTTCAATTACCAGATTAGACTTGGAAAATTCTTCATTTGATTTTTTGAATGCATTAGTTGAATAATTAACACTAAGAGGAGACATTATTTGACTCAATAAGTTAAAACTAGATACTCCGTTGCTATTTTGTGTGTTTTTCATTAGTTGATTTTCATCAACAGTATTACACGACATAAGTAAATTCATCGCTTTTCTAGCATCAAAATTTATATTTTTACGAGTAAATTGATAACATCCTAACATAGAATCTTGGAAAATACCAACGATTGTTGAGTTATTTGCTGGACTTATTAATTGATAAGGAACCGCAGCTAGATTCTTCAATTCTGATTCAGATTCTGGGTCTTGTGGCATATGCAAATTCATTTCATCTCCATCAAAATCGGCATTATATGGTTTTGTATCAGCAACATTCATTCGAAATGTATCCCCTTTATGCATTATCTTAGCAATATGACACATCATACTCATACGATGAAGAGTTGGTTGACGATTAAATAATACTGGATCACCGTTCATCATATGTCTATGTACTATATCACCTTCTTCTAATACAATTGATTCGCGATCCATATAATACCGTAATGTGATGGATTCGCCTCCAGGTTTTTCTAAAATTTTAGCCCCTGGCCAATTATCTGGACCATTTTGAACTAATTTAGTAAGAAATGCTTTATTTAATTTATTTACAGTTACTGGTTTTGTAATATTCTTAGCAATTTTTAGCGGGATACCTAGTTCTGCGATTCCCAAGTTTGGGTCAGCGGTAATTACAGAACGAGCGCTATAATCCACACGTTTCGCCATAAGATTACCTCTTATTCTACCACCTTTTCCATTCAATCTATCCTTTATAGATTTTAAAGGTCTACCTGATCTCTGTGCAACAGATGCAACTCCAGGAATTTTATTATCCACTTGGGTTGCTACATAATATTGTAACACCATAGTCCAATCATCAATTACATTTGCGGGTGCATTATTTAGAATCTTATCAAGTAAAGTCTTATTTGTTTTTATAATATTCACTAAGATATGACTTAAATCATCTTCTGATCGTTGTTGTGCGTCATGTTTTACAGATGGTCTAACTGCTGGAGGGGGTACTAACATGACTTGACAAATCATCCAATCCGGTCGTGACCAAACAGGACTAAAACCCATAAAAGTAACATCTTCGTCTGAAATTCTTTTGAATATTTTAAGTACCATTTCAGGTGATAATTTTATTATAATCGGTTCACCATCGGCTTCATCATTTTTCCATTCTGCAAATAAATTTGCTAATCCTTCTTTACGTATTCTTTTTGGCTGTAAACAACCACATCCGTCATCAGTATCTTCACCACATCGTGTTATTTTACCAGATAATGCAAATACTTGTTTCCATCTAGCCTCTGTAGATAGAAACAACATTTTTTTATATTTTTCCTTATTTATTAATAATTTACTACACTTAAAGCAAACGCATCTTAAACATTTTAAAATAGTGTTAATAAATTGGATATAAAATACAGGTCTGGCAAGTTCTATATGACCGTGATATCCTGGTGTTTTCATATAATCAAGGCCATCTGTTGGACAAATTATACCCGGCTCTAACACTCCCATTCGCGGGTCAAATAATCCTCCTATTACTGGTTTATTATTTATATAAGTATCTCTTGTAGTAATTTCGGCCACAGATCCTTTACGAATCTCATCCGGTGATAATATACTAAATTGAATTCCTATAATTTTTGAAATATTGTTAGACATCATTCCAGATTGGCTGTACATCTATTATATATTAACAATATTTTAGATAGTTTTTTTTCAATTTTATTTAAAACCAATTTATAATTTTAAAAAAAATTGATATCTATTTAAAAATATATTTTCTTTATAAATATAAGTATGGTATTTTCTGATAAGAGTAAAAGTAAACAAACTAATAAAAGTTTTGTAAAAGGTAAAAAAAAAAATGAGGACTCTGATAGTGATCATGATGAATATAGTGAATCAGAGTTTGAAGAAGAAGAAATGGATATGCATGAATATAGAAAATTACTATCTAAACTATTTCCATCAAAATTTTTATCGAAAAAAATTAAAAATGGAGAAAAAGTGAAGAAAACTGGAAAAATGATTACCGCGTCTAAAACAAAAAATGACGGCGATACAGAAAGTGAAGAAAAAAGGCCTTCTAAAATCGTAACACGATCTATGCGTAAATCACCAGTCAAGAAAACATCTAATTCGTCTAAAAAATCTCCTAAAAAAAATAAGAATAAAAAAGAAAGTGAAGAAGAATGGGAAACTGAAGATGATGGTGAGGATGATGATAGTAGCGACGAATATGAAGAAGATAGTGATACTGAGGATGATGACGAAGAAGACGAAGACGATGAGGATGAGGATGAGGATGAGGATGAGGATGAGGATGAGGATGAGGATGATGAAAAGTTACAAAAATCAAATAAGGTTAATATAATATTTACAATTGGAGGGGGAGAAGATGAAGAAGAATGGGAAACAGAGGATGAATATTATGAAGAGGACGATGAAGAAACAGAAGATGAAAATGTATCAGTTTCTTCAGAAGAAACTACCGATAAAAAAAAACGTAAAGAAAAGAATAGACAAAATAAAGATAAAGATAATACAAAAGAAATTGATAAAAATAATAAAAACAATAAAAATAATGAAATATCCAAAGATATGGATAAGATGATAGAAGGTAATGATCAATTGCAAAAATTAAAAGAAATGTATAATAAAAATAATAAAAATGATAAAAATAATAGCAGACTTAAAAAATGTATTGAATTATTTGAAGAAGAAATAGTAAAAGATAAAAAAAAATCAGAAAAGAAAAGTAAAAAACAAAAAGATAAAAATGCAAGAATTTTTAAGCGAATTGCTCGTGATAAAAATACTATGAACGACGCATCCTTCTTTGATAAGTTATCAGTTGATGAGCAAAAAAAAATATTAAAAGAATTTCGCGAAATCAATTCAATTACTAGAATTGAAAAGCCATATCGAATAACACTTTTAGAAAGTGATATTCCTCCTATATTTAAAGCATCAGCTATGAAAAAAATAAATTCACTTCGTTATATGGAACCAGGTAGTGGAGAATTTTATAAAATAAAAAATTGGGTAGATACATTTATGAAAGTTCCATTTAGTAAATATCAAACACTTCCCATTAGTATTGAAAATGGTGTAGACGAGTGTCATAATTTTATGGAAAAAGCGCAAAAAACATTAGACGAAGCAGTTTATGGATTAAATGACGCAAAAATGCAGATAATGCAAATGTTAGGTCAATTAATGACCAATCCAAAATCAATTGGAACTGCAATTGCGATTCATGGACCACCTGGAACGGGTAAAACTAGTCTTGTAAAGGAAGGAATCAGTAAAATATTAGATCGACCTTTTGCATTTATTGCCTTAGGAGGTGCAACCGATAGTAGTTTTCTAGAAGGACACTCATATACTTATGAAGGGAGTACATGGGGAAAAATAGTTCAAATATTGATTGATAGTAAGTGTATGAATCCAGTAATATATTTTGATGAATTAGATAAAATAAGTGATACTCCTAGAGGAGAAGAAATTGCAGGAATATTGACACATTTAACAGATACGTCACAGAATACTGAATTTCACGATAAATATTTTGCAGAAATTGATTTCGATTTAAGTAAATGTTTATTTATATTTAGTTATAATGACGAAACAAAAGTAAATCCAATTTTGAAAGATCGTATGTATAGAATACAAACTAAGGGTTATAATTTGAAACAGAAAACAAATATTGGTAATAATTATTTGTTACCTCGTATTCGTGAACAAATAAAGTTCAACGATGGAGATATTATAATTCCAGACGAAACAATTCATCATATAATCGATAATCACTGTAATAAAGAAGATGGTGTTAGAAACCTGAAAAGAAGTTTAGAAATAATACATACTAAATTAAATTTATATAGACTGATGAAACCAGACCAAAATTTGTTTGAAGAAGATCTAACGTTAAAAGTAGAATTCCCGTTTACAGTTACAAAGGAAATTGTAGATAAGCTAATCAAGCGTAACACAGAAAATATTAGCGCGATGTATAGTATGTATTTATAATTAACTTAAACATAACTTTAATATTATAAAATAATAATATGGATAGTAATATTGATAAAATAAATTCACTTATCAAGAGGATAGAACTTATAGAATATGAATTAAATGATATTTCATATTCTAATTATAATAAAATTGAAGAAATAAAGAATATTTTAACTGATATAAAAAATGATATTTTTTTTAATAAAGAAAATAATGAATGCATATGTGAACATGAATTTGAAAAAGATTTAATTGATATAGATCCAGATACTTCGCGTGAAATAGAATATTGTACTAAATGCAATTTTACCAAACGCTATTAATATTATGCCACCACATATCATCACCTTTTTTAACATTTAATAATTTACGAAACATAGGTAATCGTGATAATGGAATATTACAACGATATTTATCTGGTGGATGTGGATTTGTTTTAAGTTGTAACGCAAGTGCTTTTTTATTTAATTTTTGTCTTTGTGATACAGCAAACCATGTAAAAAATACTTCAAATGAAAGTTTACTTATCATAGTAACATCTTTATGAAAAATTTGAAAATTTCTCAAATACATAGATATAATTTGTAATCCTGATATATCTGCCATATTTTCACCAATAGCAGCCGCTGCATCATATTTTATACCATCCCTTTTTGCAAAAAGCTCATATTGTTCAGTTACATCTTTTTGAATTGCTTTAAATTTTTTCTTATCTTCTGGACTCCACCAATCAAATAACTTACCATCTGCTCCATATTTACTTCCCGTATCGTCAAAACCATGAGACATTTCATGAGCAATTGTATTACCAATTCCTGCTAAGTTATACTCGATACCTCGTTCGTCCATATCTATAAATGGTTTTTGTATATAACCTAAATTAATAAAAATAGTATTTTGTGTTGGTGTATAAGACGCATTTACTATATATGGTTGGGACCCTATCATTTTTACTGGATATTCTGTCCAATCAACTAATGGTAAATCTACATATTTATGTCCGTCAAGGGATATTAATTTTTTAACTCTCCAGTCATTAAATAACATCATATTATTATTTAAATTTGATGTATAAGATAATTGTGGATCATCAAATGGTACTTTATGTGAACCAATTACAAAATTAAATTTTTCTAATTTATATAATGCATAATCTTTTGATTTTTTACTTAACCAATTATTTCTTTTGAGAATTTCTCTATACACTAATTTTAAGTCATCACACATTACTTTGGTATATTTAATTGCTTGTGGATTTTCATATTCTTTTACATACATATCTGATAAAAATTTATTGAAAGGAAGAGTCATATATAATACAGCACTTACAGCTGGATCTGTATTCAATTTCTCTTGTCCACGTTGGTATTTACCCCAAAAATCATAAATAATAGTTTCCCATTTGGCGGTAATACGAGTAATTCTTTTTAACATTAAAAATATCCAATAAGTGCGCCACTTCTTGGTTTGCCAATTTTTTGTTAAGAGATCACTGGCGCATTTTAAATAATTCAAATTACTTGTAATAAAAAATGAAGGAGGAGTTTTGAAGCCTATTGTTTTACTTAACTCACACCAATCAAACCCATATTTTTTGTTTGCGTCTTCTTTTGTAACACGATTATAGTCCTGAGGGTTTTTTGTAATATCTGTGCATCCAAATGTGTTAAATATTTCTACTTCAACATCATAAACATCTTTACCATCTAAATCATTTTCACCCAAACACGTATTAAAAATTTCTTTACATGTTTTAAAAAACTTATTTCTGACAGATGTTTTATAGGCCACATCAGTACCATCATCATAGTAAACATTTATATCAATTAATTCAAACGCATGTCCTCCTATGAATGATCTAAATTTGGTAGGTTCTTTTTCATCTGCTGTCACATCCCAAGAAAATGGCGCAGATGAGTTAATCATGGTATTTTTATTCATGTTTCCCAATAACTGCCAAACATTCCCATTTTGTAGAGATTTATCTACAAATTCAACGGCTTCCTTTGCTAATTGTTTACTTTCATTAATAGGATTCATTTTTAAAACTGAATGAAAATAATTTTTCATCATTTTGGCATGGTGTGTATTAGTTTTGGTATAATTATTGATAATATGATATAATTGTATGAATACACGATCTTGTACTAAACGGAAATCGTCAACTTGAATAATATATTTTTGAGCTTCTGTTCTATGACTCTCGTTTAACCATTCATTATTAATATATGTATAATAGTCGTTATATGGTTTAATTGCGTCTGGGGCAAAAGATTTTGTTATTTCCTTTGTAAATTTGAGTTTCAATTGGTTATTTGATATTTTATTTTTTTTGCTTTCATTTATTTTTTTTATATATTTTTGTTGAAACGGAGTTAAAGTTATTGGACATCCCTTTGGAATTAATTTAAATTTATTTTTAACTGTTTTTATGAATCGATTACTCCTTTTTTTTTTATTACTTTTATTACTTTTATTATTTTTATTCATTTATATTATCAGAATATTATAAATAAATATATTTATAAACATTAAATTGTTGCAAAGGGGATATTATTACCTCCACGTGTTTTTAAATAATTAAATTGGCCAGTTGTCATACATGCACACCCGCTACTATTAGAATAAGTATTTGGACAACATTCTGGTTTGAATTCAGAATTCGCGAACATTAACATTTCGCCGTCGGGTAAAGGTATTGGTTGGATTGGACGGTCTAATATATCTTGGGCTCCAGAACTAACCGCGGTACCAGGAGTTACCTGCATATTAGGTTGGTTCCAATTATCAGTATTGATCGGAGGGGCTGGATTAGTTAAACTATACCCGGAAGATAACCCCATATTAGTATTTGCTCCTGTAAATCCTTCGCTACATGATATTCTACAACAACTACCTAAAGTATTTACCATTAAAATTAAATATATTACAAATATTAATATTAATAATTCAACATTTAAGTTCACTCCTAAAACTTTGATATTCATTTTATACATAAAATGAAGATAATTTTTTTTTACGAAATAAATTTGTCAATACAATAATTATAATCATTTATTAATAAATCATTCGCTCTAAAGTTTCCACACCCTGTCAGTAAGTGATATAATTTATCATGATTTTTAATAATATTTTTATTTTTTTTATCTAATGATAAAAAATGTAAGTTTCTATAATTTGGAGAAGATAAATATTCGCTACCAGATATAATTTTATCACCGATTAAAAATTTGAATTGATTTATATTAATACTATCTATCTCTACTATACCATAAACAATATTATTATCATATAATTTATCCCCTGGTTGAATCAAATCTATCGATTTTTTTGTTTCTTTGAGTGAAATAATATTATGTTTAGTCATTCCAGTTTGAGATAGATTAAACGTTTTACCATCATTCTGTAAATATTCATCCCAATCAGAAAATTCATATTTATTTATAAAAATTCGTTTATTTTTAGTGTTTAGACAATATAGAAATTTTTCTCCATAATTTTGTAATTCAACTGCGTCAGGATGTTGATAAATATTTATCCACCGATTATTATACTTAATTTTATGACTATCTGATACTATAATATTTTCAAGACGATACATTCGTGACCCTTCAGTCAATACTTTTATTTTTGCAGTTACTTGATTATTTGGGTATAAAATATCTCCTACTTCTATATCTTCTATTTTTTTTATTATTTGTTGGTCTTGTTTAATAATAATTAATTCAGTATTTTTATCAAAACATTTTATAGTTGGAATAGAGATACTTGGTTTTACTTTTAAAAAAACAGTCATAAATACTAATATTAAAGTCATGGGAATTGAAATCGCTAAAAAGATAACAGTCATAGAAGCAGCTGCCCCCCATGTGACAGGAACAATCCATAGCACCATAACGATAGCTGCAAGAGTAATTAAAATCATTATAATAAATTCTGCAATAGCACCAAATAATGACTGTAAAGTCATAAATGCGCCCAATAGTGTAAATAATCCTGCAGCCATAACACCTTGTAACTTTGATAAAAAATCTTTTAATGCAATTATAATAGACTGTAAAGGAATCATCATATTGAGAATTCTACCCATAATTTCACCAGTAATCCGCTGAAATTCAGTACGAATTTTATCGAACATAGCTCTTATGGAGTTAATTGCATCCTTTATAGATTTGAATAACTCTTGTATCATATTCATAATAAATGTAACAGGTTCGGTGGCGGTTCCTGCAATTGTGGAAAGAATATTTTGAATGCAATATGAAAAATTTTGGTTCGTATAATCAATACTTGAAGTACCATCGGGGGTATTTATCATACCAGCAAAAGGCATGACTCCTAATTTACATCTCTCGGTTGGCCAATTATCTTGAATAGGTTTAATATTCATCATAACAAGACAATAAGAAACAATTAAAAATAGTATAATTAAGATAAATAACATCAACGCTATGGAGCCACTATATTGATCAAAATATGTTAAATCTTTATACATATTATAAATTTTTTTTAACCCATTTGTTTCTTGCATCTATAATAAAGATTACTATTTTTTTAATTGCGAAAGATATTTATTATAATAGTTAATAGAAAAATGATCATCTTCCCAATCCCAAAAAATTTCATCTTGAATACTTATTTTATTATCGCTTGTAACTAAACAGACAAACCAATCGCTAATTTTATCAGTTAATATAGCCTTTCCATAATCCTTCACAGGGAT
>Ga0233412_10000385_pt1 | contig 25744 bp, 36 predicted proteins | sample Na_anoxic_4_MG_FD_180667 | JGI IMG/M metagenome (GOLD analysis project Ga0233412, IMG submission 180667) | Seawater microbial communities from Saanich Inlet, British Columbia, Canada - Na_anoxic_4_MG | ecosystem: Environmental > Aquatic > Marine > Inlet | place: Canada: British Columbia...
CCTGGAATGCTTGCAGACTGTCCAAAGTGTAAGTTAGAGTTTTGTGATACGTGCGTAAGGGAGCATAGCTGTAAGAATTGAAAATACCAATAAGCGAGGATTGCAGAAGATGCAAACAGAAGGCTGCATTATGGAATCTGTTTATAGAGGACGACAGTGGCTAGGTCCATATGCAAGAAAAAGAACTGTGACAGGCCAGTCGCAAGGTTTGGTCTTTGCGGAAAACATGACTATGTAAAAAACAAGGATTATTATAATACAAGATCAAAGGCAAACTATCCAAAGTATAAAAAAAAGGCAATTGCCAGAGCCAATGAAAGATACAAGGAAAATAGGGAAGACATACTAAAGGTACAAAAGGAAAAGCGTGCAGCAGACCCAAAGGCAGCACGTAAGAAAGGCAATGCATATTACCAGGCAAACAAGGTACACCTTGCAACGGAAGAGAGAAAAAGATACTGGAAAAACAGGGAAAAGAAATGCAATGCTGGCGCAGTATATTATCAGAAAAACAAGAAAAAAATAATCAAGCGTATTAAAAAATACAATAAAAAGAATCCAGAAGTAAAACGAAGGGCATGGGAAAAAAGATATGCAAAGGAGTCATATGTGTTTGAGGTAACTTCTGATGCTTATCGATATATGATTATGGCATGGAAGGGTGTCATAATGAAACGTGACAACAAGTGCTGTGTATACTGCGGTGCAAAGGGAAAGAGGGCAAAGTTGGAATGTCATCACATCATATACAAAAAGACACAGATAAAGCTTGCCTTAATAGAAAACAACGGATGCATACTTTGCAGAAGATGTCACAAGGAGTTGCATGTGTTAAACCCGATCAAGTTTGGACAAAGAAGAAATAATGAATCCTAGATGTCCGAGATGTGATCATGAAATGGTTGACGTGCAGGTATGCCATATGATATGCCCGAATTGTGGGGCCCACTTGGACTGTTCAGACAAGGGAAATTTTTGGTAGACTCTAGTCAACAGTATGCATACTATCCATACCGTTATGATAAAAGTTTTTGTCTTTTGACAAATGCCTGAACGCCTAGTTTCTGCCTTACCTTCTTACATGTCTCACAGTATTTTCTGCGTTTCGTTCTGGAGCCAAGGTCTATAGGTCTGCCACAGGAAACACAAGATGCTAATGCCCACAAACTAATCAAGTACTCCAAGCAGTATGAATATGCCTACAATATGTGCAGTTAATACGACACCCAATATCAGAACAGGAATATTCCTTAACATATAAAACTAAACAATTAATGTCTATATAAAGTTTACCCTAGGTGTTTGTCAAGGGCACCTTCTTGTGAAACCTCTGGTTTTATCTTAAAGTCACACCAGTACTTTGATACACTTGACGTGTCCTTGTCTCTTACGGTAACTTCCTCATAGTAGTTTCTGAACTCTGTGCCAAATGCTCCGATTCTTAGCGGAACCATTTCATGACCTCTTGCGAACTGCACATAATCCTCGTATACCTCACGCTTTGTACAGATTGAACCGCCTGCATCCTCAAGTCTTTCCTGGATGTACATGAGTATCGGATCTGCCAGTTCGTTCCAAGTATCACGGATCTCGTTGATTGTCTTTGTGAATTTAAAGTCGCCTCTTTGGTCCATGTTTTTTGCAAGTTGTACCAAGACTTTGAATACTTTGGACACTTCAGTTTTGTCCTGGACGAGCCTTTCAAGAAGACCTGTGTCCTTGATGTCGTCGGTAAACTTTCGTTTCCATTGAAGCACTACGAACCTCCTGAAGAAACCGTCTGTCTGGTCGTAGGATCGTGGGAACCTGTTTGCTGAAAATATGAACTTGGCGCGAGGGTACATTGTAAATGGATCTGAGTACTTGCGCTGTACCTCGATACCCTCGCCACCAATGATCTGTTTCAATTTGCCTGACTTGCGAAGTTCTGTGGATTCAATGTCCGCAAATATGTTTGCAAGTTTTCCATCGAGTCTAGCCAAAACAAAACCGCCCTCAGCAATTTCCTGAATAGGAATGTGTGTTATGTTTAGTTTTCCAAACATTGAGTCAATATACTCGAGCATGACGGACTTGCCGTTTGAACCGCCTCCGATGTACATCACTGACTTTTGAATGGAGTTGTTTTTTAACAGTATCAATGCCATTGACTCGAATGCAGTGAATACGTTTCGCTGTGCATCGCCATCAAATTTTCCGTCAATGGTAAAGCAGTCCTTTACATACTTTAGGAACTTTGTATCCTTTAGCAAAGTCTCCAACTGTTCATACTCTATGTCAGTATGGCCAAGTGGCGTATCATCCCATTTAATTGGAATATAGAATGTTGCAAGGTTCTTGTGGTTGTGTTCCATAAAGTTCATTGTGTCGATGTTAAGTATTCCGTTCTCCAGTGTGACAATGTTAAACTTGCCCTTGCCTGTACATAACTGACACATGTTCTGGTCTTTGTCAATTCCTTCGCCAAGACATTCCTGGCACGGATAATAGTTAAACAAGTCTCTCATTACATATGAACGTCTCTTGATCTTTGCAATGACCTCGGCACATTTGTGTGCAGTACATTCCTCTATCTCTGTCTCGCAACGCTCTCTGACCACGCTTTCCGCAACCAGATCATTGTAAATCTTGCCGTCCCAAATCAACAATTGGTCCGTGTCCTTGTAGGTCTTAAAGTGGAACTCTTCAAGCAGTTTGTCTGCAACAGTTCCTATCTCGTCCTCTACGTCCTGTTTCTCTTTGGACTTGCCACGGACACGATTCTTTTTAAAGTATGGTGAGTCCTCGTCTTCCTTGTTCTTTGCAGCGAGGGGTATTGCATTGTTTACCCATCTGGTTACCTCGGTATCTCCCCTTGGGGGATCGCAACACTTGTTGTTCAAGGACTTTGCCTCTGTCAATACCTTGTCATAATCCCAGTCATTCATAAATCTATCAAGTGCTATTCTCCAGCCGTTGTTGTAGCGTTCTCCTTGGTGCCATTTTCTCATGGTCAATTCCATGATGGATTCCTTCTCTACAAATGTTCCGTCTGCTCCGACTCTTACCTCTGACTTTGAAAGCCATTCTTTTTTCTTGATCTGGTCAAGAAGTTCAAGATGTGTCAAGTCCAATTTTTTAATGTGTGTTGTGTTTGAAATGACCCTGTAATTTTTGCCTGTCTTGTAATATTCCCCTGCATCGTTCTTGTCATAATGGTCAGAACTTGCGCCTATTACGTATGAACCATGGGCCTTTAGTTCCAAGTTTTGAGTTATGCCTTCAATTTCTTTATGCAAGTATATTGTGGCAATCGGGGACTCGTCTTTTTTTGTTGCAACGTCTGATACTCTAAGATAAATATGATAGCCGTTTCCTGACCTTACTACAAGAGTTTTGTTGATGCAGTTTGGTACCAAGTCATTCAATACATCGATTGAGTCGCAATGGTCAAAGTCTAACACTACAAGATTACCGCTTGCCTTTCCGTTCATTACTGCAAAGTCCTGATCTGTTGGTATGTCCTCAATGTATTTTTGATTGCAGTAAATGTTCCATCCTGAAATTCTTAGAGATTTACCGTCGCCTTTTGCGATTGGAACTATGTTAACCCCCTGTGTCCTGTACATGTCTATTGTTTTTTTATCTGTCATGATCGTAATATGTAATTTATTTTATATAAACTTTTAAGAAAAAAAATTAGTCGAGTGGTGTCTCGGCAGGTGGTGCACAATTGCACGCACCTGACAATACCTTCTCTTCTAATGTTGTAAGTTTTCGACTCAATGTTGCATGATCCTCGTTCAACTCTCTCTTCATGTCCAAGAGAGTTCCAAGGATTTTTTCAACTAAAGCATTGTTGCTTGGACTTGCAGCAGCACCTGCGTTGGTGAGGTGGCTGCCTGGTGCGCCCTGCCTTGGGGCATCCCAGTTTGTCTTCTCAAGCTTCAATGATTCTTGAATCTCATTGATACGCTTTTTGGCTTCGCCTTTCTTTACTTCGTCTGCGCCAGAATCTCGTTTGAGAAACGACCACTGAAGTTTAAGGTCTTTCCATAAAGCATCTTTTTCAGCTTTTGGTGTCATTAGTTTAACTTGCCTCCTTTTTTCAGGACACTTCTTACACGTCTGCTGTCTAGTTTATAGAAAGGTCCACGAATGGCATCTCCTTCATAGGACATGACAGTGGTATCTTTCCTCACAAGAGCATTCTTGTAATCCGTACCTGCAGCGACTAACTCTGAGACTCTTGCTGCAAAATTCAAAGGTTTAATAAAGCCTTGTAATTTTTGCTTTTTGATCTCTTTCAATAGTCTTTTATGAAGCGTGTTTTTTGTAACATATGAATTGTAAAAGTCTGACTCAACCCACATCTTCAAGAACATACATCTCTGTACGTTAAGTGATTTCCAGGGTCTCGCATAGACGGCCCCTGTTGATTTGTGTTGAATCAATCTGACTTTGTATTTACAATTCGGACATTTGACATGGTTGTCGTGAACTTCTACTGCTCGGGTCATTCTAACTGGCCACCTTGCATAACTGCACGAAATTTGTCGTCGTCCCTTGCTGCATTGAATAGACGTCTCAATTTACGTGAACTTACTGGTGTGGATATAAATTCCATTAATGCCATCTTTACTAAAGATGTTTTAGTGAGTTTGCCTATATCCTTGAGTTCGTTCATCATTGGATTACTAAGAATCAATGCTTCTATTGCGAGCATAGAATCAAATGTTGTATTGACTCCCAAAATTGCTTGTTCGTTTGTACTTGTGGTACTGGTGTGCATATCTATTGATAAATCCCCATCTATATAAAGTTTCCTATAAACTTTAAGTTTTTAAATAATTGAATAATATAATTTTATATATAAGGTATTTTATTAGTAGTCATGGTCTTTAATAAAGCAGAATATATGAAAGAATATCAAATTAAAAATAAACTAAGAATTAAGACTAGAAGAGCAAAACACAGAATTGATAATATTGAACATTATAAACAAATGGATCAAAATCAGTATTATAAAAATCAAGAATTTAATATACAGAGAAAGTCAAAATATGCAAGAGATAATCCTGATATAGTTTTGAAGTGCAAACAAAACTATCTTGCAAAGGAAGCTGATGTATTAGAGACTAACCTACAAAAAGTTAGATATTTATTTCACGCTTGGGGTTTGGTAGTAAAGCGACGAGACGGTTTAAAGTGTACTTGGTGTGATGAATCAGACTTAAAAAAATTACGGGCCCATCATATAATTCATAAAATATACTGTACTAAGGAAGAAGCACTTGACCCTGACAATGGTATTACTTTATGTCATGAATGTCACAAAGAACAACACAGACTTGACAGGAGTCTTAGTTAACTTTATATATTAGTAGTTTTGATGGTTGATGTTGTTTAATGAATGTAATAAGTATATTTTCAGGGATCGGTGGATTCGACCTAGCATTACAAAATCTTGGTCATACAATTACGGATGCGGTGGAGATTGATAAATATGCAAGACAAATCTACCGAAAAAACTTCCCCGACGTTACCATACACAATGATGCAACACAGTTGCAGGTTGAGTCACTCTCACCACACGCTGTGCTTTCTCCCGAAGAGCTTATCATCGTTGGTGGCATGCCCTGTCAAGCCTTTAGCATTGCAGGGAACCGAAAAGGCTTTGATGATACCAGAGGTACTCTCTTTTTTGAAATTGCTCGACTCGCAAAGGAAATCAAGCCACAGATTCTATTTCTTGAGAACGTCCCTGGACTCCTTTCACATGACAAAGGACGGACTTTTGCAACCATCCTCAAATGTCTTGATGAAATCGGGTACGATGTGCAATGGGAATGTTTTAACTCAAAATACTTCGTTCCACAAAACAGGAACCGTATCTACATTATCGCAAATTTTAGAAGAGGACGTCGACGAGAAGTATTTCCTCTCGGAAGACTCGACAAAAAAACTACTAAAAAACGAATAACATCAAAGCCTGACAACAACATACCAGTCGTAAACGACAGGGGTGGCTTGAGAGAAGTTGAAAGGGCAACATGTCTGGATGCCAATTACTTTAAAGGTCATGACTATCACGGTGCCAGAACACTGATATACACTTTGGTCAAGGCAGTACTTACTCCAGACAGAGCAGAAAAAAGACAGAACGGCAGAAGGTTCAAAGAGTACGGAGAGCCAGCATTTACAGTAAACACTATTGACAGACATGGTGTATTGATTAACAAGTTCAGAGCAATGACAGAACAGAGAACGGAAGAATCAAAGGCAATTAGAAAAAAATCAATGCAAGAAGACGGTGTAGACTGGTCGCCAAGAAGAGGCAAAGAACTAGCCATAAGAAATGATGACTTGGCAAACTGTGTGACTACAGGTCAGACCAAAGAGTCTTTGATATCTGACGGTATACGTATAAGAAAACTCACTCCAGTGGAATGCGAGCGGTTACAAGGCTTTCCAGACAACTGGACAGAGGGTATCTCGGACACTCAAAGGTACAAGTGCTGTGGCAACGCAGTCACTGTTCCCGTGGTGCAGTGGATCGCGAGTCACTTTGAATTTCCAAAAGATTTGGCTGATTAGAAATTTCCACTCCAGTCACAAAATATTCTATTTTTTAACACCTTTATTTCCACTCCACACGTAATTTGTAACTCAACTCGGAAAAAAACTATTTCATATCATTTTATATTATATTTACATCTTCAAATTTCCTAAATAGTTTTTTCTTTCATACGGTTACAAAAAAAATGACTTGTAACACCTATTACATAATGTCAGCTCCATGACATAAGATTAATTTTAATTTTATATATTAGTTTTTCAGACGTTTGCCATGGTAAAACCTCTAACAGACAGGGAAAATTTCATCGTGGCAAGCGTTATTATGGTCGTATCAAACGAAATGAAAAAAGTAGACCGCAAGACCAGACAAAATATATTACAATTTATACGCGAAGAGCGATATCCAGGAGTAACAGACCAAGACTGGAAGGAGGTTGCAGCAGGCATTGACAATCACAAAAAAGACGTATTTGGTTTGATGGTCAAGATGTTCCACGAATCAAGTTCAAAACCAGACATGTTTGCAAAAAAATCAATTGCAGAACTGGACACATCAATGAAGGGAGAAATTGACGATATAGACTTTGACGAATTAAAAGAAATTGTAGACTCTTCTGATGATCCAAAGTTAAGGGAATATTACTTGACTATGAAGCAGTTGAAAAGAGACTTTGATGATGAGAGAGGATAGCCATGACCCCAGACAAAACAAAGAAATATAATAAGGATTATTACTCCAGAGACGATATAAAGGAATCACATGCAAAATACATGAAGGATTACTATCAGCGTAACAAGGAAAAACTGTTGAAAAAACAGTCAGAGTACTATGTAGATAACAAGGAAAAAATCAAGAACTATATGAAGGTCTATATGAGAAAATACAAGAAAAAGAAACTAGACCTCAGGAAAAACGTGGTCAATCCAAAGGGCAAGGTCGTCGACAAAGTTGATAAGGATAAAGTATGATCCGTAGCAGAATATCATCGTAAACAAAAGTATCTTCCTTCGTCTTGCTGGCATCTTGTAATACCATCCAAATATTTTCATGCTGACTTTGCTTATACCGCTGAGTATTGGGGAGTCCTTCTTGTGTTTTTTCCAGTAACGAATTGAGTACCAGTCTATAAACTTTCTAAAGTATTCGTCAATTGCATTAAACACTTTCATATGAAACTGTATGATGTACTTACCAACAAATATGAACAAAGTAATTGCAGAGCCAGCCCATATATACGTAGATGTTTCCTGTAGTCCACGGGCCCAGCTTACATCTGACATCATTGTTATGTAAAGGTATGTTGTTATTGTTGCAGACATCAGGATGAATTTTAAAGAAAGTAACAGTGCAAAATAGAAATGCTTGTCAGATTTTAAAGCCATTATTTCCTGTAACTGGTACTTGAAAAATTGATACATGTTATATCGTCAAAACACAAATATATAAACTTAAATTTAATTTAACTTTAAGAGAAAGATTTATTAATGACTTAATTTATCTTAAACTTTATGTCACAAATTTTAGAACAACAAACAGAGTTTTTGCCAGAGAATATACAATGGCTAGGACTTGGAAACAAATATCTAGAATGTCAATATGAGATAACTGACAATTGGGGTACAAAAGGATTGGATAGAAAAGATTCTTACGATGCTAATTTTCAAAACGAGTATGACTTTGTTCTGGATAACATGAAACTACGAGGATAGGAATGACAAGTATTAACATAGCACCACAAGGAACAAACATCACAGGCATGTACAGAAAATGCCAAGAGCTAAGCGGTGCTTGTGACACACTTGTATCCTGTCCTTATACCCACTGTAAGGAACATTGGGTAGCCAAGTCAATGGTTGATAGTACTGATATGAAACAAATATTGAGCATCAAACCTAAATTTTAATTTTATATATTCGTCTTCTGCCACAACACGATATGGGTAGCAGTAGGAACAGTCCTTCAAAGGCTGAGCGCAGACTTGATCGCAAGCAGAGACGTGAGGCAGCAGCCAGACAGGATCACAGAGACAAAGTAAAAATACGCGAGAAGGAAATAAAGGATGAGAAAAAATCACAGCCAAAGAAACCAAAGGAATGGAATCGAAGGGACAAGAACGGTGACATAATTCTTTGGAATGCAATTAAAATTTCAAAGACAAGCAGGTATGTTCTTGGCGGTATGGCAGCAATAATAATACTTTTTACAATATCTCCAATATTTGAGGATCCAAACTATGTCGAACCAGAACGTTTAAGCTTTGCAGAATGTGAGGCAATAGATTTCAACGACAAGTGGTGCATATATGACTACAAGTGGACCAGGGAGTACAAGGACGGTGGAACCATCTCTGAATACGCAGAGTTTAATCCGTTTGTAGACCTTCCAGACTTGGGCAACAAGTACACTCCAGAGGAACAGGACTTCTTGCCCCCTGGAGGAGAAAGCAATACAGATTTTGAATCAGATCTTTCAGACGAGGAATGGGCTGACATACTAAAGGATTTTAAAATAGGTAATTTCATACTGCCACTGGCCTACGGAACACATGACTATCTGAGCAACTATGCAGAACATGATGCACCAATAGCAGAGACACTTAATGAGTTTGGTTTGGAATTTGTTACGGATGAACTTCCAGAAGACAAGGACTCACTGACAAAACTCATAGATCAGATAAGACTTGATCTCGATACAACCGAACTTGAACTTGTTGAAGTTGAACGCGATCTACAGTCATGGAACATAGACGAACAGAAGCTTGACAACGAGTTATGGACAGCAGAAGATTTGTTCGAGGATGCAGAGGAAGACATGGAAAAGGCAAAGACCACCTACAGACACGCACAGGACATGACATTAAGAAACAATGATGACAGACTTGAACAGGATGCAGCGTTCTTGGACTATAAGATACAGGTAAGACTGTTTACTGCAGCAGAAAAGGAATACGACAGGGCATTGGCAGCGTATGATCTAGGTTATGAAGAATGGTTTGAAAACAAGAACAGAGAGGTTGAACTGAATGACGAATTAGATGACTTGCTTAAAAAACTTGCAGAAGCAAGAACAAAACTCAATCTTATATTCAGGGACTATCAATTTATTAATGTTAATCTTTCCAAGACATGTCAGACCCTTATAAAATATGAATTACAGACAAAGTGTCCAACCTATCGTGAAATGATTCCATTGTTTGACAACACATTGCCAGTAATTTCAGGTGCATTTGTAGAGGTAGGATACGACGTAAAAAGACTTCCGTCACCGCTGCAAGAACATTGGCAATACTATGAACAGATGACAAAGACCAGGGTGGTTAGTGTCGATGCAGATACAGATCTTTTTGACAGAGGTGTCAACATAACAGTCCAGGCAAAGGACTTTGTAATACTGGAGGACACTGGAAGAAAGAACAAGTCGGCATCCTATAACAGTGCAACAATGGAAAGAACGGAATGGAAAAACATGTTTGTTGACGACAAATGTAGCAAGGTAACAGTGGGCCCAGACTTACAGGCCATAGAGGATGCAATACTCCATGTTCTAAACAAGTGTAAGACAGACCTTTCAGACTATCAGACAATCATAACTTCAGAGCCTACAGAAATAAAAAAAGAGGACTCAGCACAGTGGAGATATTTGAAATGGATTGCAGATCTGGTTGCAAGTTTGCATGACAGTTCAAATGAAAAATGAGCGATGCTTAACTTTATATATCAGGAGTTTTGGTAATACGTTATGGATAATTTAGAATCAATACAAAACAATGTTCTCAATATTATGGAGGAATCACAAAGAAACTATCTGTGGGGAAGCAACCACAAGAGACTCAACACTTGGCACGTAAGTGACTTTGTTTCTGAGTGTCTAAGAAAGACACAGTACTCAAAGACACACCCGAGCAAGTTTGATCCAGGCAAGGCAAAAATATTCTGGCTTGGACACGTGATACACGAGGCACTTCCGTTGGCAAAGTTAAACGAGGTACAGATGTGCTACAACATCGAAACAGAGCTTGGTCTTACTGCACAGGAAGTTCAGAACAGACCGCTTGACGAGCTTGCAAACGTAATCACTGGAACGCTTGACGATCTCATTCCATTGGGTAACGGAGAATGGTGTATCGCTGACAAGAAGACATACAGTGGCGGAGGCTGGTTCAAAAAGACCGAGCCAGATGCAAGTTACAAACTGCAACTGGAAATCTACAGGGTTCTACTGCAAGCAACATTAGGAATTGATGCAAAGTACGGATGTCTTCTATACCTTGACAAAAAATCAGACATGGCAGCAACACCGATAGCATTTGACCTTGCACCGATTGATGAAACAAAAGCCAAAATGAGATCAATTCTCAAGGAACTACAGTCTGGAGATGCAACTGCAAACCCATGCTGGCTATGCAACCAGAAGAACAAAAAGAAGGTTGTATACTGTGACTACAAGGACATCTGCATGACCGAGAAACCAGAGGCACATCCTCCACAGGAAGCAGAGGAAGAGGAACTGAAGGTACATAAAATAAAATGATTTTTCAAACTGGCATCATCCCACTCATAGACTTTATCATATTTAAAATAAGGTGGTGGAGATACAGACTTGACCGTCCAGTGTAAACTCTGCGGAACAATCCTCAAGGACGAGACACATATGAAAGAGCACCGATTAAATCATCACGGATGGTATGATGGAGATTCCATTACAAAGGAACAGCCAAAATGGTAACAAAGGAAGTAAAACTTTCATTAACAGTCATCTCAGTGTCAATCACATTGATATCAGTGATGATTTCGTTTGGTAGTATAGATTTTTTTGAGGGAATGTCATGTGAGGAATTGGAAATGTTCATGTCGAAGGAAGTTACTGAAGGCAAGTATCCATTCGGCACACCGTTCACACCAACACAAATAAATGACTTAAAAGAACAGTATAATAATCAGTGTGATTAGTTAACCCAGTTCTCTGCCTTAAAAAGTTGTCCACCGTAGTCAAAAGATACGTCATCGGCAGTCACATCTTTATTTTGTTTATAACTTTTTTTTGATTTTGAGTAGCCTTTCTTTACCATGTCCTCAGCCTGTTTCTTATGTTTTACAAATTTTGACTTTCCAGTCTCCTTGTTATAGACTTTATATCCACCTTTTACTTTAGACATTGAAGGCATATAGTATGAAATATCTTACTTATATTTAAAATTTTAAATATGACTAACGTTTCTGTATAACATGGTAAAAGTTAAGATAAGAACAGGCAGAGGTACAGGCACTATTGAAGTGGATGTAGAGGATTTAAAATTTTCTGGTCTAGAGTTTAAAGCATTACAGAAGGAACGCAAACGCTTGGCAGGTAATAGAACAGTCACAACAGGAAGAGGAACAGGCTCAAGGAAACTTCAGGATACACCAGATCCAGAGCCAAAACCAGAACCAAAGGTAAAGTCACGTAACAGAGGCACAAAGGTGGTTGAGGTTTAAATGGATGCTGACGGAGTAGGTGGACTTATTGGACTAGGCGTAGGTCTAGGCGTGCTTGGTATGGGTATGAATATGATGTTTGGAGCAACCGCTGCACAAGGCGGAGAAAAGAGGGTTAAATATTGCAAGAAATGCAAGACTTGGGTTCCATTAACACATAAACATACTTTAAAGGTAAAAAAGTAATTTTAAATAGAAGGTAATTTAATACAAGTTATGGGATTAGGAGACTTTACTGCAATGTGCGTTGACTCTGTAAAAGGATGTAACGGTGTAATTTCAGGCGTAGGCAAAGGCTTTGGTTCACTTTTCGGTGGATTAGATTCAATGGTACGCAGAACTTAAATTTTATATACCAGTAACTCTTATACTTTTTTATGTCAGGATCATGCGGATGCAAACACGGCAAAGGTAAAAAACATGTACATAAAGAACCAGGAGACGGACTTTATAAAGAATTAGGCGACAAATTCTGGGAGACCTAGATGCCTGAAATATTCGGTATAAAGCAAGGCTGTAACTGTATGTGTCATGGTATGGAACAGGACGGATCTTTATACGATGAAGGAGAATGTTGTTTCTTTTGTGGATGTATGCCAAAGCCACCAAACTTACAGCAATAAAATTTTAAATATAACGTAAGTTATATATATATCTACATGGGTGGAATGTCAGATTTCATGAGTGAAATTTTCAGTACAGCAAAAGGTGCAGGCAGTGCAGGTAAAAATGCATTGTTTGATTCAATTGGTAGTGCTTTTTGGAAATAAATAAATTTTAAATATAACTAAGTATAAGTCAAGTTATGGCTGGTAGATTCGGTTCCAAATTCAAGAAAAGAACTTCACATAACACATCTAATATTAACACATCCTCTTCAACCACAGTTTCTAAACCTATATCCCAACCAAAAACTAAAGTTTCTAAACCAACCCCAGTTAGAAATACACCTTATGGTAATACTTTAACCAGTAATGTAGTTAATACATTAACTCATAACCCATTTACACTACAAGAAGCAACAGCAGAACCTTATGATCCAAACACAGCAGCAGCAGAGGATGGTACAAAATTTCAAGATACTTCAAAAATGAGTTTATATGATGAAAATGATCCTACTCAGATTCATGTGGAAAAAGAACCATTCAATATTCTTGGTTATGATTGGGCAAATAATAGATGGGATTTTGGTGGAGACGGACATAATCCAGTTGAAGCAGGTGCAACACCAGGAGGAGAAACAGAAGTAATTGATAATGAATTAGAAATAAGAACATTCACAACTCCAGAACCATTGCCGAAAGTAGATTATGGAGATGCAACACCAGGTGGAAATGCATCGTTTAGTGTAAAAGATTATGCTGGCAATGAGGAAAGAAGACAGGATATTTGGCTTCATCCAAATGTTAGTTCAGAACAGCATCAGGCAGCACTAGACAGACAAATGGAAACAAAATTGGCAAATCAAATACAGAGAGATTATGTGGCAAGTTTAAGGGGTGGAAGTTTTGACCAATCAGGTAACTTAGTAAAGGGTAAAACTATGATGCCAACCCAGCAAGGATTTGACTCGTTTCTGGACAAGATTGATACATACAATATTCCGATTTCAGAAAAAGCAGAAATTACAAAACATTACAATGAAAAGAAGGATAGATTGGGCAGTTTTGACAGTAGTGGTATGTGGGAAATGGGACGTACCAAGTCTAAAAATCCTAACAAGGCAGAAAGATTAAAAATAAAAGCAGCATCAGGAGAGAAACTATCAAAAAAAGAAAACAATTATTTGGCTGTTGTATCAGGTAAAAACTACGTAGACGATTATGGTGTAGCACTTGGAATGGGACAAGGTATTAATTTTACAGCAACAGATTATACTAAAATGTTTGAATCTGGTATTACAAAAGCAGATATTGCTAAATACAATCCTAAAAAACCAAAACCAAACTGGCTTGGATATGAAGATATTTAGTCATGCCAGGCATACAGACAAGAGGCAGAGGCAGAACTACAGCAAACAAGATTGAGCAGGCAAAGACACAGAACAAGGTTGCATCAGCACAGTCACAAAGTACTACACAATACCAGCCAAAACCAGCAAGCGGTCAGTTGGACCAGTCAACACAGAACCAGATTCAGCCAACCACTTCAAACATAGAACAGGAAAAAATAGTAAGAAGGGCAAAGACAAAACCAAAATTAATTAACAAGCCAAAACAAATCAATACGCAAGGACTCACACCGCTTGGAAAGTTTGGACTTGGTATATACAATACAGGTTCTGATTATGCAAACATTTTAAATACAGATTATGAAGATAAGTCAGTTCTTAACCAGGCAATAGGCCATGCATTCGAGGGCAAATGGGACAAGGCAGGTCAGGTTATACAGAACAATCCATACAGGTTTGCAGGCAATCTGGCTGTTGAGGTAGGTTCTGCTCTTATACCACTCGGTTGGGTACTTAGGGGAGCCAAAGTAGGAAGTACATTGGGTAAGGTTGCAAGAAAGATTAAACCAAAAATCAAAGAAACACCTACAAATTTTAATCAATTAGCACAAAAAAATCCAGATCTTTTAACTCAATCTAAACAATACCCAGGACTTGTTAAAAAAATAAATAAATTAACTCCAGAACAATTAAATAAATTTAAAGAAATAGAAAATATATATAATCCAGAATATGCAACTATTCAAAAAAATTTTATTAAAAATTCAGAATACCCAAAGGCATCTCAAATGGAATCAGTAGCAGTTACAAACCGTTTGGTTACTGCTGAAAAAGTTGGTAAAAAAAAGTTTTGGTCTCCTGAACAGGCATTATTAACACATTCATTTAAAAACATTGCTACAGAGCAGTTTGCAAAACATTTTGGTAAAAAAATATCTCCATCTGGTAATAAAATATTAATGAAGAGTTTAAAGGAAGAAGTACTTAAAGAGAATTGGGGAAAAGGAAATCCAGCAAGTAATTTTGAAAGAACACAAATTGATAGAAAAAATATAACAGGAAAATCTTTTGGGGCAATAAAAGATGGTATATTTAGACAAAATATACCAAATAGACCAGGATATAAATATAGTGGTCAACAATCATATGATCCTGATATGGCAAAAAAGTGGGCAGGTCTTGGTCTTGGTCTTGGTGGTGCTGGTGTTATTGGTGGTGTTGGTTTAAGTAAAACAGATTCAAAAAAGAATAAAGATCAATCCCTCGGTGGATACGGACAGTTCTTATAACCATGGCTGGAATACAGACCAGAGGTAATCGTAGAATTACAACAAACAAGATAAATCAGTTAAAGATACAACAACAAAATAATATAAACAATCAAGAACATTTGGATAAAATATCAAGTAATAAAAATCATCACCATAATCCAGTACCAGATCAACAATTATTAGAGCATAAGAATGCTCAAGGAAATTATTGGCAACCTTATTATGAATCTCCAGTAAGAGATAAATACCACACTGTATCTCATGAACAAATTGAATCTCATCCAATACCGACAAGTGGTAAATTTGATCAAGATGTACAAGCAGAAGTTTATGGTACAGAGTCAGTAATAAAAAAAGCAGAACTCGTTGAACGTCACGGTCAGGGTCGTTTTAAAAAAATAGAAACCAAGCCAAGAACTATGGGTGACCCTGCATCAAACATCTTTCTGGGAATGGGTAATACTGTTCAGGATTATGCTGGAATTGTTCAAGGCGGATATGAGGACAAGTCAATTCTAAATCAATCCATAACAAAAGCCATAGAAGGCGATTGGGCAGGCGCAGGCAAACTGATACAGGACAATCCATACAGGTTTGCAGGCAATCTAATTGTGGAAGCAGGCAGTGCACTCATACCAGTTGGTGCAGTCTTAAAGGTTGCCAAGGTTGCAAAGGTTACAAATAAAATTGCAACTACTTTAAAAAATACTAAAGATAAAATTATACCTACAAAAACAGTATATAAGATTGTACAACCATCACAAGGAAAAACTTTTTGGGCTGGATCAGCAGCAAAGTCATTTTATATGGACAAGGTTTTACATGCTCCTTATAAAGAAGGAATGCCACAATTACGTTCTATTGATATACCTAAATCAACACCAAATATTGAAACATTAATTAAAACAAGTGATGTTTATAATTCAGATACAGGTAATTTTGTTCCGAGAAGTTTCTTATATGGTGGTTTGAAACAGTCTGATAATTTTAATCCTACACCAGTCAGAGATACAAAATTTCCAGGTAAAGCACCATTAGAGGACTATGTATCTGTTCCAAAAGAACCAGGTATTGGACAAGATATGGCAATTATTGCCAAACAAGAAGGAAAAAAAACACAAATAGGAAAAGAAGTATATCAAGATTCACTGGACTGGAAAAATGAATATGCAATAAAAGCAGATTTACAAGCAAAGGAAAAGGTAGTGGCAACACTTGGAGAAAAAGAATCATTAATACAACGTATAATCCATCCATGGTATAGTGATGATAAATTCGCAAATGCCATTTCAAAAACACCAAATCTAAAAAATTCAGAAAAATACATATCATTTTTATCACCATGGGGTAAAAATATTGGTAGAGGAGGTGCTAAATATACCCATCAAGGAAAACCTCAAAATATTACATTCCATAAGGCAAAAGAAATAGCAAAGAAAAGAGAAAAAACAAAACAAGCACTTACTGCTGGATTAATAACAGGTGGAACACTTTCATTTACTAGTAAAAATAATGCAATACAAAAAGGAAAAGAGGGACAAAATATGTATAAAATTAAATCAGCTATTGCAGAAGAATGGGATAATCCAGAAACCAGACCTGGTCAATGGCAAAATACTACCAGATATTTTTATAACAAACCAGGAAGTCCAGACACACCATATGGAAATGCAGTTGCTGAAGGTCAAAATTGGGCAAAGAGTTTTTGGGATACAACACCGCCAAGAGATGAGAGAACTTGGCGACAAGAAAGACCTAGTATTTTCTGGACTTAAAACAGCAACTTTATATACTAGCTATATATAACACCTATCGTGTCTACAGAAGAGGAACAAAATCCAGAACGTATTGATGGGCAGTTACCGCAATTGAGTGACGTCATCCCAGACGAAGTCTTTGAAAAAATAAAAAAAAAGATGAAGGAGTCCCTATCTACAAAATGAGTAATAATTTCAGACTTCGTATTACCAACCATCGTAAGATCTTTTTTAACTATACCAGAGATATCTCATGCTTTTCATGCGGTCACGACCTGCACGACTCATACACAGTGTCAGGAAATAGGGGCAAGACAAGGTGTGTGCCATGTGCAGTAAAGTATCATATAATTGACGAGGTTCCAGAAGAGATAAAGGAGTTTGTTTAAGATATGGATTTAAAATTATTAGCAGGGTTAGGGTTTATTGCAGCAGGGTGTGTAATTGTTGCAATATCACAATTCATAACAATAGGCTCAGTACTTCGATTTCCACTGGTGGGACCTTAAAGAGATGAGTCAGGTAACAGTTACAACAAAGGCATCTGAAAAGATCAACCAGTTCATAAAGGATGACAAAGACGAAGGTCATTACCTTAGAATGTATGTTCAGGGTGGAGGATGTTCTGGCTTATCTTACGGAATGGGTCTTGCAAAGGAGCCAGAAGATGATGACATAGTTATAGAAGATAACGGAGTCAAGTTATTGATAGATTCATACAGTATTAACCATCTTGAAGGTGCAAGTGTTGACTATATAGAGTCACTGCTTGGTTCAGGCTTCAAGATAAACAATCCAAACGTCAAAAAGTCATGTTCATGTGGCAGTTCATTCAGTACCTAAAATTAACAATAATTTTAAATAGCATTAATTCATACAGAAATACAAGATGGTCGTTGCGGAGATAGTACTGACCCTTAAACCTAGATGACTACCTCTTGACCATCTTTAAATTTAAATAGGTGAACCTTCTAGCCAAATTACCTTGAGGGAGTCAGAGACATTCGTGTGCGTTGGGTTGTAAACGCATCAACTAGTTATATTCTCCTGAGCCTTAAAAAGCCAGGTGTTTTTTTCTATATATGAACTTGTTATTCTAATTTTATATATAGGTTGTACATCCACTTTGTCATTGAGACACAAGGAAAAGGTTAACAAATTGCGAAGGCTTTACACTGAGCTTTCAGAACCGTTAAAAAGGTCAGTGCCAGAAATATGTGCTGACATAGGGATCGGCAGAACAACATTCTATGATTGGAAAAAGAAACTTGATCAATATTATCCAGAGACAATAATAGAGCCAGAGCCTGGAAAGACAATATTTATACCCATGAAACTGGATTCAAAGGAACCTGTCAACACTTACAATAACTTTATACAGATACCCTCAATAGAGGCATACGCAAAACAGTGTAAACTGAATAGAAAGAACCCAGCCCTTTCGCATCTGTTTAGGATATGCAATGCAGCCAACAAGACACCAGACGAGATAACAGTTGACCTAAACGCAGCAAAAGAGGCTTTCATGGATTTTGACGACCTATATCACAAGGATGATCAGACATTAACCAATGAAAGATACAGAAAGTCACTGCGTTCATTCTTGCAGTTTTCGGGTATCAACATACCCAACAAAGATCCCCTAATAGGAGGGGGTTCAGACTCACAAGGGGACTATGCAACAGTCTCTCTTACGCCTAATCAGGTACAGCAGGTAGCAGGCTATGTGGGAGACAAACTGGGCGAAACATATGAGGATCTGTTCAGAATCCACCATGAGATTTTTCCAAGACCTGCAACACTGCATTCTTGGATACCGACACTTGATCTAAAGCATGTGGACGTGGACGGACAGTCACTCACATTCGGTCAGTCGTCAGTGTATGAAAGCAAACAGCACAAGCACTACAACAAACTCATACTGGATCCAAAGGCATTGGCTTGCCTTCAGAAATACGTTGGAAAAAAGATAATTGACAAGCCTTTCAGGGAGTTCATAACAGACTACTCAAAGGTATTAAAGGACTCGTATTATTCAATTGGAAAGATAGACCAAAGTCAAAAGTATCCAAAGGGAACGGAAGGATGGCTTTGGCAAAACAAGCCAATCTATTCCATAAGACATTCTGCTGCGGTACAGTGGATTAACAGGACAAGTTTTGATGTCAATCTGGTGGCCACAATGGGATGGGAAAAGCCTGATACTTTGACCAAATATTATGCCCGAATCTCCACAAACAACATTATGGAGAAGGGTATTTGTTACTACTGTTCTCCTCCAAGCGTGACTGGAGACATGCCTGTGTTCTGTTCAGCACCACATAGTCTTGCTTATATATATGGTATGAGAAAGAATAATCAATGACAAATCCAGACCACTGTTGTAATGACTGTTGTGACAATCCAGAACATGAGCATTACTATAAAAAAGAAAATATTATAAAGGACAAGGAAGAAGATTAGTGATGGTAGTAACAAAAAAGAAAAAGAAAGTGTTACATTACAAACACTGTAAGGACTGTAAATGTAAACTTAAATATAAATACGAAACGGTAGTATGTTTTCACTGCCACCAAAAGAGAATGAAATGACAGTTTGTAAGGAATGTAATCATGGCATGATATTGCATGGCAATGAGCACGGTGAGGGTTACTGTTCTGAAGGCAATGGCGACTGGTGTGACTGTAAAGTCAAAGGATTGTCTTACGACGAAGAGGTAGAATTGCTTAAACGCAATCTATAAATATAGGGTAAATTTTAGTTAAATTAAGCGTGGTCTAGCACTTATCTGGTGGGAGTCCTAGGACAAAACTGGAGTCTGCAATGACACGCTTTTCTAGGTATTGTCTAAGAAAAAATACCATCTTCGCGAATCTCCTTGGACCTATGATTTTAGATATATTAATATGAATGACAACACCGAGAAGGGAGTATGCTATTATGAGACAAAACAGGTCTGGTGTACTTTGCATACACATGAATCAATTCAGGATATTGTCTCGACAATACTCCACGAATCACTACATAATGCGTTGGCATTAGATGTGGAAAAAACTGATAAACGAGAAATGAACGTAAGTGAATCTATGGATATAGAACAAGAACATGAGTTATTGAAAAGAGCCATATGGTCTTTTAATGACTGGACCTAAATAAAACTTTATATAGTATTGGTTTTCATTACCACTCATGGACAACATAAAGTTATACATAGAGTACTGCGATTCTTGCTACCAAAACTGGAAAGACGTAGTACACCCAATGCTGTTACAAGCACAAACTTTCTGGACAACTGTCTCACACAAATAGACAGTTAATAAAGAAACCTTTTTTTTTTTGCACAACTAAACTTTAACTTTATATAGCAGTAATTTTCCTGATACGATATGAAGTCAATATGCTTGGTTTTAATTGCAGCAACTGTTTTGATTTCGGTACCATATATGCTTTCAGCCGATGCTAAGGAAATGAAAACAGTTCCCTTCTGGTGGTCGACGGATCCCCTAACTGGCGAGCAAGTGTATACAGATTATTTCAGTGAGTCTAGCAGTGTTCAACGCGAACACAATGCATATCTAGCACAAACTGCTTTGGATCAGAGCACATCGACTATCAATCCTTCTATCATGTTGGAAGTTGAAAGATCCAATATGGTAGAGGTGATAACTTATGAATGGAAATACATCAAGACATCTGAGTCAAGTCAACCTCAAGGACCTTTTGCTAATCCAGACTATATGATTAGAGAAAAGGTAGCAGTATCTACCTGGATTGAAGCCCCAGTCGTAGTTGAAGAGGATGTAACAGAGGTCACAGAGGATGTCACAGTAATCACACCTGAAATTGTGCCTGAGATCACAGAAGATGTCACAGTAATAGTCACAGAATCAGAGCCTGAGCGTGTAAGCAACTTTAAAGACAATACACACTGGGACGTAGATGAAGCAGACTATAAAGGACACTCCAAAATGACTACACAAGAATTTAAGGATATGAAAAAGAAACATGCTGAATGGAAAGCCTATGAATTAGCATCACAATTATACCCATCATTATATCCACCTTATGTACACGAGTATGATCACGATGAACATCACGGTAACTATGAAGAAAAAGCAATTGAAACTGTAGTCGAGGAAGAAGTAGTTATAGTAGTACCTCTACAGCAAGAAGAGGTTGTAGTACCTAACTTCCCAACAGCAACAGTGCCTAACATACCAGTACCTGAACCAATTCCAGTACCAGAGGTTTTAGTAGAACCAGTTCCAGTACCAGAGGTTTTAGTAGAACCAGTCATTCCTGAAGCAGTACCTATTGTTCCTCAAATAACTGAACCAATTCCTGAAGATCTAATCGTGGTACCATTGAACTGATGTCTGAAGCATATGTATTAATCAATTGTGCTTTAGGTCATGAAGAAGACATTATAGAAGAGTTAACTACAGTTCCAGGAATAAGCGAGGTGCATGGTACATTTGGTGCTTACGATATACTTACAAAGGTATCTGGTAATGATTCAACTGATATGAGAGATATTATAACAGAAAAAATACGAAAAATTAAACATGTAAGATCAACACTTGCTTTAATTGTTATTTCAGAACAAGACCAATAGTCATCTATTTATAGAAGGTATATAATTTGTATAATATGGCATCAAAACGAATGAGTGTTTCACTCGATGAAGAAGATTATGAATGGTGTAAAAGGAACTGCCTTTCATTGAGTTCCTTGTTACATTGGGCAGTAGCACAGAAACGAGGTGTTGCACAATAGACTTCAGTACAAGGAAGGAAGGCAACTACTGTTTACTTTGTAAAAAGACAACACATGATTTAGCAGAACATATGGTGGATGTGCACTATGGTTAACCATCTAAGTGACAACCATATGTCATACCTAGGTCATTGGAAGAGGGCAATGTCAATGTCTATTGCCTTATTCATACATGCATGGCTACCCAATACATTACATGACTATGCCTCAAAGAAAATGCATGAATAATTAACTTTATATATACATAATTCTGACCCCTCCACATGGTCACAAAGATCAAACCAAAGAAGGCTAAGGCTAAGACCAAAAAGGTTACTAAAAAGAAACCTAAGAAATTGGCAAAGTCTAAAGTCGTAAAGACCAAGGCAAAACCAAAGGTTAAGAAAGCCAAAGTCGTTAAAAAGAAAACAGTTAAGAAACCAAAAGTAAAGAAAGCAAAGTCCACAGTGTCATTTTTCTAATACGTAAAATCTTAACTTTTTATATTTTTTTAGTCTTTTCCAGGAGGTCCATAAAGGGCCTCTAAGTTTTTCAAAAATTTTTTGATATAACATGCATTAGTAATGACGACTAGCATACGAACACTGTCGTCACTATTAGGACGTGTATAATGCACTTGACGGACTAATAAACTGACTTGAGAGTTTTACAAAATATCGAAAAATTAGCTAAGGGCATTTGCGGACTTTGTGATTTTCAAAACTTTTCATAAAAAAACCCCCCTGTATTGGACGTATCTAGGTTCATTATTGGGTATGTTTAGTATTACTTTACTTTTACTATAGAAAAGTTAAGTATATCTTATAGAATACATCAAAAACCTCAAAAAATTTTTATTAATAAATATAGTTATAATAATAATTATTTATTTAGATAGTTTAATTATAAAGGAGTGGGAAAAAGAGGATATTATGCCTTTTGAGTATTAGATATGGGAAAAGTGAAATATTAACTTTATATAGTAGTAATATGCGTTTGTGTAGTATTGGCATTAATAGAAATTATGGCATCAGCTTTTACACAATATCGGGCTGGCTGCGTATATGCGATTCAAAGTGGAGATTTCGATGCTGCCATAGTATTTATTCGCGCCATGGTCGCAATGCTACCAATGGTCCATAGACCCACTTTACCACCTATCCCAGTTGCTGGAGACATTAGGGCGGATTTAAGCAATAAGGCTGCCAAGTGGAGATGGGTTACTGATTCATGTTATTTAGTGGAAGAGTCTATATCCAAGTGGATACACACTAACTTGGCAAGGATAAGTATGTAATGGTTGAAGATGATATAGAGGGTTTACCTCCGTTACCTTATGCAGACACCCCTGAGACACCTATTGAGTCAGATATGCCAGACATGGGTGATGACGAGTCTACAGTCGTTAAGGATGGTGGATGGGGAGACTTTGATATGGATATCATTACCGATCAAGGTGTTGCCCAAAGTAAAGGTGGAGGTGGTTTTGATGGATCAAAGGTCACTACATTCAAATGGGAGGATAAAAGGTATGCAGTGCCACAAAGGTGGTATTGGGGTAATATAGTCAAACGTATGCTTAATCACAATAAGGCTCACGGTTTCACTGGCTGTGTACTTATAGGCATGTCGGGATCTGGTAAGACAACTTTAACTAATACTATTTTACATAAGATACATGACTATGGTGAGAACTATGTATTCAAATGGTTTAACGGTCATCAGCTTACAGAGTTAGACAAGCATATAGACAAACTACAGGTAGGTGTACCGCACGTAATGGTATTTGATGATGCTTCATATACCTTGGAAGATGCAACAAAGTCACAAATGGCTACACTGGCAAATGCCCTAACTACTATCAGACACCATGTCAAATCAAAGGTTATCATTATATTCAATATTCACTACAGTCGTGCAACCAAGAAATTTTTTAGAAATCAGCACTTCACTTTCCTTACCTCCGTAACCACTGAAGAGCTCGGTAACCTAAAAGATCTCTTTCAGGACAAAATGCCTGTTGTACGGCAGTTTGGTAAGAAATACCGCCAGATGGCTCTTAATGGGTCATTTTATGTGCCTTTGGACTATTACACTGGAAAGTCAGCAAAGTATGTAATTAACGAGCCTTTCAGGGTAGGGCTTGTTTCTGAGATAACAGACCTTCATTTCTTTCTTTACCCAAGACAGTCATGTGAGTTATGCAGACCAGGAGCCCCCCCTAAATTGGAGGTAAAGACGGTAAAACAGGTAAAGAAGATGTTAAAGGAATATAAGAACCAGTCGGCACTTATGACAACATTGGCATTTTGGTGTAAAACCCATAACATTGGGCCCGTAGACCCTTTAGAGAATGCACACAAGGCATATTGGAATTTCTTTGAAAAAGTGTCAAAAGACGTAAAAGCACCTTGGCAGCAGATTTTGAATGAATTAAGGGATGAATCACCAAGAAGGACACGTATGTCAAAAGGTTCACAATTAGCCAAAAAAGTCGATGCTTTTGGCGAAGTTATGAAACCAAGAGGTCCAGGACGTCCAAGGCTCACACCAAGGCAAATATCAGAAAGAGAGCACAAACATGAAACAAAGTTGCCAGAGGACTATGTAAGTCCAAGTGAAGTAAGTGAAAATACCGATGATAATACAGTTATTGACGAATCAACCGAACAACCTTACAATGAGTTCCCAGACTATGATTCAACCTATGTGAGGCCAGATAGTTGATTATAAAAAGAAATTTCATATATAGGGGGTTGGTACTCTAAACATGTTTGACGGAGGATTATTCCTTTTATTGATTGGTATAGGCATATTATTCATAATACCACGTTTTCCTATACAGTTCAAACTGATGGCAGTATTCATCTTTTTCGGTCTAGGTACCGTACTGATTGCAGGGTACGATGTCGGCTTTGAAACAACGAGTACCGTCACTGGTGGCGCAACAACAACTGAAATCTTTTATTTGATCGGAGACTCGGATCCGTCAACATTTAACGAGAACAGTACATGGGTAGGCTGGATTCTTATAGCAGTGGGTGCTTTGACAAGTTTCGGATTTCTGTCTGGATACATAGGAGGAAGGTATTAAGATGGTCTTGTATATGCATGTGATACTGTTCTTTATTTGTCTTAATATAGCAATGGGTGTAACTGCAATACCAGAAACTCCACTTACCATTGATGTTGCCAGTCAAGCACATTTACAGAATTGTTTTACTATATCTCAGGAAAACATGATTTATCTTAATCCTAATACAAGTGATTGGGAAAAAATACAAGCCAATACCAATTCAACATTAAACACACCAACACAGAACATTGCCAACTTGCAACAGTTTAGTGACCAGTTTGGAGGTTCATATGACCCTGTCACACAGGCAATAGATGCAGGGTACAGCACGATCGACTTTATTAAGGGCATAGTACTTGGTGGCTTTGTTACAAACGCTATTGACAGTATAACACTTAGATGTGACTTTAGTACTGGTGGTAACCCTGTTACTGACGACCCAGTAATGCAATATTTTAAGGTAGGCTTGAACATAATATTTGGATTTATGTTGGTATTGCTTGTATTATACCTTATTACTGGCAAAGGCTTCGGGCTTTAAACCTCATAAACATCTTCTATTTAAAATTATTTTCATTTATTTGAGTATATAAACTCCTTTTACATTTATGTTCTTTTATATATGAGTTATTTAGAACCTTCTACATGATCGATATTTCCTATATCATGGGATTCATTGGTGTAGCCGTTGGCTTAATCATTGGTATCTTGATATACAGTGAAGTAGAGGCCGCTATTGATTGCCCTCCAGCAGCAACAAACGCTGATGGTAACGAGGCATGTACTAGAGCAAAATCCATTGCATGGACGGTAATTAGTATCTTACCAATATCAATGTTCTTTGCACTATTCGCAATCTTTGGTGGATTCTCCAGAATGGCATAATCGTGAATCCATTTAA